>ENA-OPAO01001575-OPAO01001575.1-human-gut-metagenome-genome-assembly--contig:-NODE-1575-length-15351-cov-8.199660_pt1 | contig 15351 bp, 16 predicted proteins | sample MGYA00241054_ERZ501424 | MGnify/ENA primary metagenome ERZ501424 (study PRJEB25962, sample SAMEA2042623) | human gut metagenome | biome: human gut; feature: human-associated habitat; material: faeces...
TGAGGTCTTTCTGTTCCTCGGTGTAGTTCTTGCTCATCATGGCGAAGCGTTCATCGTCCAGCCGACCGGCTACATTGTCCTCATAAATGCTGATGAAAAGACGGTCAAGTTCTCCGATTCGCTTCTCAGCCTGTGCCAGCCGCTTTTGATACAGTCGCAGCGATTCCTCGCTCTGTATACGGAGCTTTTGCTCCATTTCGGAACGGAAGTACGCCTCATAGCGTGTGACTACCGATATGACCTCCTGAATGTGCTTCCAAACGATCTGTTCCAACACAACGGCACGGATATAATGTCCGCTGCACTTGTCCTTGTTGGCACGATGGGTGGAGCAGATAAAGAAATCCTGCCGCTTTTCAAAATAGCTGGTGGTGGAGTAGTAGAGCTTCTGCTTGCAGTCATTGCAGAACACCAAGCCGGAAAACATATTGCTCTTTCCCGTCGCTGTTCTGCGGTGCCGCTGCTGCCTGATCTCCTGCACCTTATCAAAGACTTCCAGAGAGATAATTGCCGGGTGGGTGTTATAGAAAATCTTGCGATTCTCCATCGGGTTTTCCCGCTGCTTTTTGTCCCAGATGGAGTTGGTGTAGGTCTTGAAATTGACCGTGCAGCCGGTGTACTCCATGTATTCGAGGATGTAAGCAACGGTGCTTTCGTGCCAGCGATACTCGTTCTCCGGGGTTTGATGCGGTGTTTTTCTGCCCTCTCGCTGTTTGTAGGCGGTGGGGTTCAGCACCTTTTCCTTTTCCAACAGAGCTGCGATCTGGCTTGGTCCTTTTCCCTCCATGCAGAGCGCAAAGATCCGCTTCACAATCTGCGCCGCTTCCTCATCAATCACCCACTTCTTAGGATCGTCAGAGTCACGCTTATAGCCGTAGGGAACGTTGGTGGTCAAGCGCTCTCCGCGCTCACCCTTTGCCTTGTTGACGGCACGGATTTTGCGGCTGGTATCTTTGGCGTACCACTCGTTGAACCAATTCTTGATACCTGCCATGTCGCTGTCGGTGCTGTTGGGATCGATGGTGTCGAAGTGGTCGTTGATGGCAATATACCGCACGCCGTACTGAGGAAACGTGTAGTTGATATAAAGCCCTGTCAGCGAGGAATTACGACCGAGTCTTGAAAGATCTTTCGTAATCACCACTTCCACATGACCGGCTTCAATTTCCGCAAGCATCTTCTGAAAGCCGGGGCGGTTGGAAAAATCCACGCCGCTGTACCCGTCATCAATAAAGAACGTCGGGTTCGGAAAGTGCTGAGATTTTGCATACTCCATTAACATGATCTGCTGATGCTGGATGGAGTTCGACGGGTCATCCTTGCCGCCTTTTTCGTTTGTGTCCTCCACGGACAGTCTGCAATAAAGCGCTGTGATTTTGTCGGTTGCCCTTAACATATTGTTGTCCTCCTTCGGTGGGGCAACTGTCTGAACAGGATTGGATTCTTGGTTTATATCAAGAGAAACGTCGTTACTCATCGGCGTCCTCCGTGATACCGTTTTTATCATCGGCAGCGTTCTGTTCCATGATGCGTCTGAGCTTCCTGTCGAGGGTTTCAATTCCCTCGTAGCTGCCGGTTACGGTGTATTCCGTGCCGCCGTGTTCCTCCACGATTTTGACATCGGGCAGCCAAAAGGCGGACGGATTTTTCACAACAATGCTGCCCTTCTCATCGAAAGAAAACTCCCTCTTTGGGGCCTCGTCAGGGCGTGGCTTGACCTTGGCATACGGGTCAGGATTGGAGAAATAGAACGAACGGATTTCGCCGCCATCCTCACCGTTGTCAAAATCATCGTCGGCGAAAATCTCATTCAGTTCCTCGTCGGTCAGTTCGATGATCTCATTGTCATTTTCTTTTGGATTCACTTCGTCAAGCCTCCTTCACTTCGATTCATTTCATTCAAAATTATAGTCGGGGTAGCAAAACGGACGAACGCCGTCAATGGTCAAGATGAACGGCTACGCCGCCATTGACTTCTGTCCGTCCATTTCACTTTTTGGCAGACAAGGCGGCGGTTGCCGCCGATTTCCATTTGGGAAATGGCGCTTGCTATTATGAAGAACAGAGAATAGCAAGCACAGCAAGTGTATGTACACTTGCGAAATCCGGCGTGGTACGACCGGGATTTCCTTGCAGAATAGCAAGCAAATCCGGTGAGTACCCACACCGGAGCTTGCCATTCCGGCAAGCAATGCACGGCGGTACCCACTTCTCATTACTTGCCAACTGCGAAACGCACTTGGCAAGCAATGCTCGTGTTTATACACCCGTGCAATCTTGTTGGGGAAATGCCCCAAACCCCTGAACGATTTCAGAGAAATCGGCTGCGCTCCTGCGGAGCTGAACATCAATCTATCTTCGGAAAGTGAGTCAGGGATTTTTCGGCTCACGGTGTTCAGGCATATCCGGTTTTTTCTCATATCCGTCGATCACCATTTTGCGAAGGTAAGCGCTCATATTCTCTATCCCAAGCTGCGCCATCCTCGCCTTTATCAAGCTGAGTTCTTTTTCATCTACGAAGAATTTGACCTGTATCGGTCGCTTGCGATTCCTGTTGTCTGGCATCGGGATTCCCCTTTACTCCTACGGATTATTTCTAATCAAAACCGATCGATTATTGATATGCAGTTCTGTGTTCTCCTACAAAATCACGCATAGAATACGCTTGTAAATTCCTGCTCCTGAACCTTCATCTTTGCTGTAAACTCTGAATAATTCTGCGCATCTATGGGAATTTTCAAGCCGTGCTTGATAACGCTGATGTCGTCACGCGCCATAACATTTTTCTCATAGGTCAAACCACGGTTCAACCACAATTTCAAATCGTCAGACCCTTCCGCTTCTGGATAGAGATAGTAACCAGCCTTTGCATCAAACCGGAACATATAGGCAAGCACCTGTAAATAATCTCGATTGCCAATGTTGTCAAGGGGTTTATACTTCGCGTCGGCAATGATCCGTGGTTCGCTATTCCGACTGATGAAATCAGGATAGATCAATCCGACATTTCCATCAAAAAGTCTCTGAGCGCCTGTGCCACTCTTGTTCATTGGGTGATAAAAGATATCTTCAATGAGCAAGTTAATATATTCCTCCCACAGCCATGCACCGTCAAACAGAATACCGTATATCTGCCTTGCTCCCGTGCCAATTTGATGTCTTTGGTGTCGGAGAATTAAGAGACACAACCTTTGTAATGCGAGATACTCTCTGAAATAAGCGTGTCGGACAGTATTCTTTTTGTTTTGCTCAATAATTTTCTGCCTGTCACACGGCTCATATTCTGAAGTCGCATCTATAACGAGTTTTACCTCGTCTTTCACTTTGATAAGAAGCTTATTTCCGTAAGGCTTTCTTTTGATAAACTCTACGGTATGCCGTACCAGTTCCATCAGGCTGTTATCGTAGGAAAATTCTCTCTGGCTGTATGCAACATTTCCTACAAATGGGGTGTTCTTCTCTATATGTCTTGCGACATCAATCGCGCCTTTTACATTTCCATCATTGTACCTGTGGCGGATATACTTTTTGAACAAGCCCTTCCGCATCGCTGCTTTGAGGTAATACGGAAACAGAAACAGCAGAAAATTGAACAGCCGATTGTCTTGATTGGCATCTGCATCCAAATCTACGATGTTTGGAAAGTCCAGAACTTTGTCTAAAAGATACTGGAAAAAGTAATCCTCACCCTCTCCGCAAAAACGGGATGCGATCACAAGCCGCTCATCACCGTAGCCAAGAAAGCCCATCACATTGCCGGAGCGATAGGTGTCATTGACGCTTTGGAGGATCATTTGATCTTGCGTAATATCCTCTGCATCTTTTACGGTTTCAGGAAATACGAACACGCCTTCGCGCTCAAGCTGTTCCAATGTCTTATCTGCAATTTTGCCTGTCAGCCTCGCTACTTGAGAAAAGGCATCTTTTTTCTGCTGGGAGTTATCCTTGATCCTGAGCAGCTTCATTCGCATCACCTCTGGCAGGTTTCTGATAGCCGTATGCCCTTGCGAACCGATTCATAATTCCTTCCTCATCGTACATTCCCTGAATGTATTCCTGTAGAAGCGGTTGCAGATAATCAGTCCAAAGCTGGTCAAAATCAAGTGTTTTCAACTTCAGGAAGTAAGACGCTCCGATCTGATAATTTTCATTCAGATCCTCGACCTCTGCGATTGCCTTATTGAGCGCAGCCATCCTTCTGATTGCCTCAGCCTCCAACTCCTCGTTTTCCAGCGACGCAAGCATCTCAAGGCGCTCATCCGCTCTGAGTTCTACGAAACGAAAGCGACGACGCATGGCAAAATCAAAGCTGTCCACAGAGCGGTCGATATCGTTCATGGTGCCGATGATATAGACATTTTCAGGAATATAGAACTTTTCGCCGGGGTCAGAGTGCAGATTGGAATACTGCGTGGAGATCTCTCCGGCTTTACCGCGATAACCGGGATCTATTGCAAAGAACAATTCACCGAAAATCTTTGAAATCTCACCGCGGTTGATTTCATCTATGATGAATATGTATTTTTTCAGTTCCTCCTGTTTTGCCTTTGCTTTTGAAATTGTACTTTTCTTTGCTTTGATTGCTTTATAGATGGCAAAGTCATAGGAATATCCTTGCGTAGCAAACGTCTTTCCGAAAAAGGACGTGATATCCTTTATTTTTTCAAACTTCTGCCCGGATTCCAGCATTTTCCGAACTTCATCCAAACTCAGAGCAAGCCTGTTGACAGATGCGTTTCCGGGAATAGAAATGCGGATATGCCCGTCATCCACGCCGGTAATGGTAAATTCATTTCCATTGATCGTCTTAAATGTGTCAACGCCAAACTCAACGCTGGAGAAAAACTCTGTCATGGATTCTTGAACCGTGACTTCCTTTTCTACGGTTTCTCTGGATTTTTGGGAGTCCTCATAGTTCTTTCTGGCACGGGCAACAAACTTCTTGAAAATGCCATCCTGCAATTCAAAGCCCATTGTCCCATCATCATTGATTTTCGGTCTTAGTCCTTCAACAAAATCAGAGTAGTCATAACTCGGATGGAACTGAACGAACTCAACCTGTTTTTTCTGCTCGTCAGTAAGAAGTGTGTAATCGTCAAAGTACCCATTGCTGATGATGTCCGCAGCGATTTCTTTGGCAAGATAAGATTTTCCGGTACCGGGCGCACCTCTGAAAATCAGATTTTTTGATTCAATCAGCATGGAAGAAAACGGATTTCGGTATCCCTTGAACTGTTGAACAAGCTCTTCCTGAACAGCAGCTTCCGTTTCTGCCGCTGCGGTTTCCTTCTCATCTTTTTCGCGGTATGTCAAAATAAACTGATCTCCCGGTTCACCGAAACGTTTCAAACATTCCTGAACGAAGATAATCGTAGAGAAGATATTCCAGCAATAGATAACAAACTGCCGTCCGTTGTCATAGCCGTATGTCAGGTACTCTATTGTGTTGCGGTGCTTCTTGAAATCGTCAACACTCGCATAAATACCTCTGATTACGTCGCTGTCCGGGTTATATTTGCAGACAGGGAAGTTCTCCTTGTCCTCAACCGATAATGCAGCAAGCTGCTTCTCGAACACCTGACAGGCAATGCGGGGCAAGGTTTGATTGGAATTTCTTCTTTCGCCTTTGCTGTAGGCTCGCTTGATTACGTCTCCATTTGCCCTCTTGAAACAGGCATCCAGCGGCTTATAGTTATCACCGAGGCTCAGATTATCCATTGTAAAGCGTTCATCTGTTGACTCGACGCTTTCGGCAGTAATAGATAACTCAAATTTTTCTTGCTGCTTAGTCTCGATGGAGAAGCCCAGACTTTCCAGATAGTTCTTTGCGTCAACGCTGTTAAAGGATTCTGTCGAAATATCCGTGCTGTTTGCCAAATGGTCAGCAACGGCTACCACATACTTCGGCGGATATTTTTTCCCATCCTCAGACACAAGTACATATTTTACGCTTGTATTATGTTCGGGAACTCCGTTCTCGTCGATAAATTTCAGGGCATCAATAACATCCTGCTTTTTCAGCTTAGGTATAGCCATGCTGCACCTCCTCGAAAGTGTGTACACACATTATGTCACAAGGATAGCTCTGTTTTCAATACGATACCCAGAATTTATCGCCCTAAAATGTAACTTTTCTACGAATATAAGCTGATTTTCAGTTTCCCCAGTGTCGAACATACTCTGCATCGAAATACCCCTCTATCGACTTTACGGTTTTGTGGGGTATTTTGCACGACCGCAAATATGCGCACTTCCCAGCGAACCGTATACCTTATACAGCGATTCGCTGTTTCACAAAGGAACTGCATGAGAGCGATAACTATTTCACCCTTTTTACTATCCTTGCTTTACAGAGCAGAAAGCCGGTGATTTTCAACCCTTAGATGTACAAAAACAGGCAGCACCCAACCGACGTTGAGTGCCGCCTGTTTTGTTGTCCAATCCTGCTTGGCAGATGCCGATTTTGTAGTTTTCTCAAATTACTGTCTTATCGGCACACGGCATATGTTTGTCCGTTTTTTGTGGATGCTCCAAACAGTTAAATATCCGCAGCGTTCCAAGCTCCCGGCTTTTCACACTTTATCGAAAGTTTTGAAGTTACACATGAGTTTCAATACTGTCCCGATCCTTTGGCTTGAAGGACGTGCAGGAATGGTTAGGGCATCCTGATATAAAGATGACGTCGAATATTTACGGACATTTGGATACCAAAAGAAAGCAAGGCATTGCAACAAATATGCAGCGACCTTTGCCTGCTGGATAAAATCGGTTAGAACTGGCCCTATTTTCACCGCAAAAAAGCAAAAAAATAAAACCGCCAAGTTCTTTCAAACTTAGCGGTTTCGCGTTGAAAAACTCAACTCACTGTTTGGTCCGAGTGGCGAGAGTCGAACTCACGGCCTCTTGAACCCCATTCAAGCGCGCTACCAAAACTGCGCTACACCCGGTCGAACGTGGGCTGCTGTCATCAACAGGTATTATTATAACAGGCTTCTAAAGAAAGTCAAGCTTTTTTCTAAAAAATTTTGATTTTTTTCGTATTTTTTCTTTTTCAGTCTTCTTTTCATCGTTCTGCCATACTTTTTGCCTGCTGGCAGCAGCTCACCTGTTTATAGTGGCTGCGTTTTCATGCGATTAGTGCCTGCATCAGGCCTTTGTGTTCTCCTGCTGCAGCTGGCTCTGCGTTTTTTCGGGCAGCAGGTTCGTCATACTCTTCAGGCTGATGCCGATGGTGGAAAGATTATGCAGCATAGCCGAGGTTGCCGGCTGCAAAATGCCCAGTGCGCCCAGAATGATCAGGGCAGAGTTAAAGCTCAGCACAAAGCGATAATTGCTCGCCACACGGCGCTGCATGGCGTTGGCAATGCTCTTGAGCTGCACCAACTCTTCCAAGCTGTCGGCTTTGATGGTAATATCGGCAATTTCGCGTGCAATGGCTGCGCCAGAGTTGATGGCGATGCCAACATCGGCAGCAGACAAAGCCGGTGAATCGTTGATGCCGTCGCCGATCATGACAACGGTATGCCCTTCTGCCTTTGCTTTTTGGACATACTCTGCCTTATCTTCCGGCAGAACCTCCGAGAAATACTGATCAATGCCTACCTGGCGGGCAATCGCGGCTGCGGTGCGGTCACTGTCACCGGTCATCATCACAGTGTTGGTGACACCGATGGCGCGCAGCTGGCGCAGCACATGGCGTGCTTCGGGGCGCAGCGGGTCCGCAATGCAGATAACGCCCACCAGCTGGCCGCAGGCAGCCAGATACAGGTGCGAATATTCCGGTTCCAGATCGTCAAACTTCTGCTGTTCCGCAGCGGGAATGACGCACTTTTCATCCTCGAACACAAAGTGATGGCTGCCGATCACAACGCGCTCCCCGCGCACGCGGCTTGCAATGCCGTGGGCCACAATGTACTCTACCTCGGTATGCATCTCCTCGTGGGTAATGCCGCGCGCCTTGGCAGCACGCACCACGGCGTTTGCCATGGAATGCGGGAAGTGCTCTTCCAGGCAGGCGGCCAGCTTGAGAACTTCCTCCTCATCACACCCGGAGAACGGCACAACCTTGACCACTTTAGGACTTGCATGGGTCAGGGTACCGGTTTTATCAAACACAATAGTATCCGCCTTGGACAGGGCTTCCAGATACTTGCCTCCCTTGACGGTGATGTGGTAGGAGCCGCATTCACGCATAGCAGACAGCACGGCCAGCGGCATGGAAAGTTTAAGTGCGCAAGAGAAATCGACCATCAGAATCGAGATTGCGCGGGTTACGTTGCGGGTGAGCGCATAGGTCACGACCGTACCAGCCAGACACCACGGCACCAGGCGATCCGCCAGCTCCAGGGCGTGGTTTTCCGTGCCGGACTTGAGCTTTTCGGACTCTTCGATCATAGATACGATCTTATCGTAACGGCTGGCACCATCCACGGCGTTTGCAGCAAAAACGCATTCGCCTTCCTCAACAACAGTACCTGCATAAACTGTCGCACCCGCAATCTTGCGTACCGGCATCGACTCACCGGTCAGGGCCGCCTGGTTGACCATGGCTTCGCCCTCGATCACGGTGCCATCCAGCGGCACCATGTTGCCAGAACGCACAATGATCTCGTCCCCCGCCTTGACCTTGGTGATGGGCATCAGAACTTCGGTCCCCTGACTGCGCACCCAAACACGGTCAACGTTCAGGGACATGCTGCGAGCCAGATCATCCAGGCTCTTTTTGCGTGTCCATTCTTCCAGCAAAGCGCCCACATTGAGCAGGAACATAACGGAACCGGCGGTATTAAAGTCACTGCGCAGCAACGATACACCGATAGAAAGTGCATCCAGCACTTCCACTTCCAGCTTGCGATGCCACAGGCAGACCAGACCACGGCGGATAAATTCAATTGCTTTGAACACCGTGATAACAGCCTGCACCGGAGCAGGCAGAAATAGCTTGCGGAACGCACGGAACACCACCAAGTTGACAAAACGTTCCTGGTATTCCTGGTTGATCTTACGGCTGTCAGCCGAAGTAACCAGTGAATCCAGTTCCGGGTTATCAAATTTATAATGGCTCAGCACCGTTACTGCACCCGCACGGCTGCCCTTATATTGGATCAGAACATCGCCGGTGCGTTCATACACTTTGGCATGTTCAATGACTTCCGAATGGTTCAGGTATGCTTCCAAAACATCTGCACGGTGCAGGGTCATACGCACGGCATTTACATGCACACGCATACGGCCGCGGCTCTCATGTAAAATTGTACATTTCATAGTTGTATTTCCTTATTCAGCTTTCCCAACTGCCAATTCTGGCACAGCGATAAAGGCATCATCCGTTCAGCCGCTGTGCCCCACCACATAAAAAGGGCCGCCTGCAGGCGGCCCAAAAGAAGCAATTATTCTGCGGCGCTTTCAGCAGCGTCATCAGCGATAACTTCCTGTTCAGCTGCGGCTGCGCGGGCTTCGTTGATGGCCTTTGCATCTGCCAGAATGTCGCCAGCCTCTTCCTGAACGCGGCTGACCGTCTCCATAGTGCAGTCCTTCATGCGCAGAACGGCTGCGGTGGTCTGGGTATAGACCTTCTTCGCGTCCTTGCTGGCCAGGATTTTGAAACCAGCGGAGCCAAACAGCATACCACCAACAAAAATTGCTACCTTCTTTACGTTCACCATAATACGTTGAACTCCTCTCTATTGATTCGACATTTCCAGGGGGTGCAAGCTGCTGCATCCATCCCCCGGCTGCAATTGGCGATGTTTCACAAGATTAACTTCTTGCAAAAATCCTTATTCGCAAGTATAACGTATTTTACACTTTTTACAAGTGCATTTTGGATAAAAAATGTGCCGTCTGGTTTTATTTTTGAAAATTCTATGTTCCGCGTTCCACCATTTTGCCCAGTTTCAGCCCACCGCTGCTGTGCGTTTTGCTGCGCTGTAATTCCACATCAGGCAATCGTTTTTTCTTCCGGCAGCTGGTCGGTGCACACGCGGCGGCATTCCCGCGGGGTAATGCCTTTTTCGCGCTTAAACATTGCCGCAAAACGGCTGGGGCTGTCGTACCCAACCCGCTGTGCGATCTCCAAAATGCTCAAATCCGTTGTGAAAAGCAGCTGTTCCGCATGCTGCACACGGCAGCGGCGCAGGTAAGTATTGATTGGCAAGCCGTACACCTGTTTGAACGCCCCTTTCAGCGAAGTAAGAGAGATATGATACCGCTGCGCCAGTTCCGCCTGGGTTACGCGGCTATCGAGATGTTCCACCAGATACTGGTGCACCTGCTGCACACACTCGGCCTGTTCTTTGTACAGATAGGCCGAAGCTGTAGAGATGGTTTCTGGTTCATTCACTTTCTGGCTGCGGCTCATTTTCTTCCACCTCCGTTTCGGCAAAGAGCGCACCAAAATGTTCCCTGTAATCCCGGTCAGGAAGCGCTGCAATCAACGCCAGCGCCGCATTGCACCGTTCATCTGCACTGACCGGGAACGGATATTCCGGCATAGCGGCAAGGGTTGCATCCAGCAAGCGGCGGTAGTAGTTTACGGTAAACGCACCGCGGTCCGTCAGATAAATTTTACCATAGTGCCGTTTTACCACCATACCATCCCGCATGAGAATGTTCAGGATATGCACAACCGAGGGTTTGGTAACCCCCAGTGCACTGGCAATCTGACGGGAAGATACATCCGGGGTTGCTGCAGCTGCATTGCTGATTGCAAACAGATATCGCAGGTGGGCATCGCTCAATGCCATGTTCATCACTCCATATCAAGCAGCCCGCACCATAGTGCAGCTGATAAAAAATGCGGCAGACCGCGGGCATTGCTGCCTGCGGCCCGCCGCGCTGGGATTCAGGAAAATTTAAGCTTTAATGTACCTGACTTGCGTTAGCCTTTGCCTTTTCTTCGGCAATCCGTTTGAACTTTGCAAGCTCTTCTGCATTTTCTTTGCAGGAGCCATTGCAGCCACCGGAGCAGCCACACTCACCGTGGCAGCTGCCACCGCAATCGCAGCCAACGCCGCCATGCTTGTGAGAGTGCCACACAATCAGGCCTGTGCCCCCAAACACAATAACCGCACCAATAATGGTAGGCAGATTAAAATTTGCGGCCAAGAAATCCATCATAGCGAAACACCTCTCTTATAAAAGGAACATCAAATTGTCAGTGATTACTTAGAAGCAGCAACCTTCTTGACATCAATCTTAACTTCGTTATCATTCAGGTACTTGTTGGGGCGAACCAGCATGTAGATGGTAAACACAATGATAGCGACAGCAACAATGGTGAAGATGTTGAAGCCAACTTCGCCGGTGATCAGGCCGCCGATCTGGTAAACAACCAGAGATGCACAGTAGGCCAGCAGGCACATATAACCAATGGCGATAGCAGTCCACTTGCCGTTGTTCATTTCACGCTTGATAGCGCCCATAGCTGCGAAGCACGGTGCGCACAGCAGGTTGAAGATCATGAAGCTGTAAGCAGAGATTGCGGTGTAGTCGTTTGCAACTTCGCCCCAAATTTCGTCGCCGTTCTCAGACAGCTCGCCGCCGAAGTGATACAGAACGCCAAGGGTACCAACAACGTTCTCTTTTGCGATCAGGCCGGAGATGGAAGCAACGGTTGCACGCCAGTTTCCGAAGCCCTGAGGAGCAAAGATCCAGGCGAGTGCACTTGCAACGGCTGCCAGGATGGAGTTGTCCTGATCTTCGACCATGCCGAAGACGCCATCCTCAAAGCCGAAGCCCTGCAGGAACCACAGAACGATGGTGGAAGCCAGAATGACGGTGCCGGCACGCTTGATGAAGGACCAGCCACGCTCCCAGGTTGCACGCAGAACGTTGCCCCATGCAGGTACGTGGTAAGCAGGCAGCTCCATAACAAACGGAGCAGGATCACCAGCAAACAACTTGGTCTTCTTCAGGATGATACCAGAGATGATGATGGCCGCAAAGCCGATAAAGTAAGCAGAAACAGCAACCAGGCTGCTGCCGCCGAACAGGGCACCTGCAAACAGGCCGATGATGGGCATCTTAGCGCCGCAGGGGATGAAGCAGGTAGTCATGATGGTCATACGACGGTCACGCTCGTTCTCGATGGTACGGGAAGCCATAACACCCGGAACGCCGCAGCCGGTGCCAACCAGCATGGGGATGAAGCTCTTGCCGGACAGGCCGAACTTGCGGAAGATACGGTCCATGATGAAAGCAACACGGGCCATGTAACCAATGTCTTCCAGGATGGAAAGTAGGAAGAACAGAACCAGCATCTGGGGAACGAAGCCCAGAACCGCGCCGACACCGGCGACGATGCCGTCCATGATCAAGCCGTACAGCCAGTCAGCAACGCCAACGCTCTCCAGTAAACCGCCCAGTGCATTGGGAACGATCTCGCCGAACAGAACATCGTTGGTCCAGTCAGTTGCGAAGCTGCCGATGGAGATACCGCCATCTGCAATGGAGGTACCCATGGACAGCGCGTACATGAGGAACATGATCAAGGCAAAGATTGGCAGAGCGAAGATACGGTTGGTAACAACCTGGTCGATCTTATCGGAAACAGTCAGGTGCTCAACGCGAGCTTTCTTTCTGACAGCCTTCTCAACAACAGTGTTGATGTAAGCATAACGCTGGTTGGTGATGATGCTCTCGGCGTCATCGTCCATTTCCTTCTCGCAGTCTGCGATGTGCTGGTCAATGTGGTCAACCAGCGCCTTGTCCAGCTTCAGCTCCTGCTGAACCTTGTCATCACGCTCGAACAGCTTGACGGCGTACCAACGCAGGAAGCGGTCATCAACCTTGCCCTGGATGGACTCTTCGATATGAGCGATGGCATGCTCAACGCTGCCAGTGAACACATGGGGCAGCTCGCCAGCCTTGCCAGACTTTGCAGCGGCAACAGCCATCTCAGCAGCCTTCATGCTGCCTTCGCCCTTCAGTGCGCTGATCTCAACAGCCTGGCAGCCCAGCTCTGCGCTAAGCTTCTTCAGGTCGATCTTATCACCATTCTTGCGGACCAGGTCGATCATGTTGACGGCCATAACCACAGGAATGCCCAACTCAATCAGCTGGGTGGTCAGGTACAGGTTACGTTCAATGTTGGTACCATCAATGATATTCAGGATGGCATCAGGCTTTTCATTGACCAGGTAACCACGGGCCACAACTTCCTCCAGGGTGTAGGGGGACAGGGAGTAGATACCGGGCAAGTCCTGAATGACAACGTCCTTCTGACCTTTCAGGCGGCCTTCCTTCTTTTCAACCGTAACGCCGGGCCAGTTGCCGACATACTGGTTAGAACCGGTTAAGTCATTGAACAGGGTAGTTTTACCACAGTTCGGGTTACCGGCTAGTGCAATTTTAATGCTCATTGCGTTACCCTCTCTTCTCTAGTTGGAATCAAACCAATTCGATCATTTCTGCGTCAGCCTTGCGCACGCTCAACTCGTAGTTGCGCACGGTCAGCTCCATGGGGTCACCCAGGGGGGCAACCTTGCGAACATAGATCTGAACACCTTTGGTGATGCCCATATCCATGATGCGGCGCTTGACAGGGCCTTCGCCGTGCAGCTTGGCAACGGTGACAGTCTCGCCGACTTTCGCGTCTTTCAGAGTTTTCATTTTTATCCTCCTCACAATATCTCTATCGGGAAGCCGCTGGATAAGCCGCAGCCTCCAAAACAGCGGATTGGCGCTGTTTTAACCAATCATAATGCGGTTTGCCATGGTTTTGTCCAGTGCAATGCGGCTCTCTTTTACCTGAATGATCAGGTTTCCCGCAATTTCGTTCACAACGGTAACCGTTGCGTCCACAACAAATCCCAACTCAGCCAGGTGCTGGCGAACTTCGTCTTTACCAGTGATTTTTTTGATGGTGACAGTTTCGCCTGCTTTTGCCATCGTAATCGGCATCATCGTTTCATCCCCCAACGTCCAAATTGCTTTACACTTATAACGTTCCGTTCTGTTTTTTCTGCATCTTGCACAGGCGCAAAAAATCCGGAGTTTGGCCCTTAATCCCCTGTGATCTGCCGCTTCCCGGCCACCCGCAGAAGATTAGCAGATGCTAACTCCTTTGAACATTTGCAGTTTACCACTGCTAACCTGCAATGTCAATAGTTTTGAAGTTGTCCAAAATTAGTTTGTGCTAACCGATAAGTCACGGCTAACTTTTTCGCACTTTTTAAGGCAATTTGCACAAAAGGCGCTGCGTCATTCAGGCATTTTATGCCCTTTACCCCTTCTTTTGAGAGGAATATGCTGTATTCTCTCTGCTTGACAAATACCCATTGGGTTGGTATGATGAAGCCGTTATGAATTGCCGCCTGCCTTTTGGGTCAGTTTGGTTTAGGATACGTAACCTATTGCAGAAAGGACGAGTTTAATGGTTCAAATCACTGTTGGGGTAGATGGAATGGCATGCAGCATGTGTGAAGCACATGTCTCTGACGCAATCCGCAAGGCATTCCCCGTCAAAAAGGTAACCGCCAGCCACACCAAGGGCCAGGCTGTTATTGTAGCCGAAAGCGAAATTGCTGAGGCTGACATCGCTAAAGCGCTGGAACCGACTGGCTACCGCATGGTCAGCTACAGCTGCGCGCCTTACCAGAAGAAAAAGCTGTTTGGTATTTTTGGCTGATTGCCCAATCCGTGCGCTTCATCATCCGGCAGAGCCGCTACCCGGTGTTCTGCCGGATTTTTGTTTGTCTTTTCTATCTTATAACAGCCCTGATGATAAACTGTAAAAAGCAAACGGCAGTGAGCCAATGCCTTTTTTCTCGGTATCGGTTCCCCGCCGTCATAATGCTATTTGCTCAAGGTGTAGTGAGCACCTCAGGACACTTTGCTCAGCAGACTGCCAGCTTTGCGCCCAGAGCGTTGCAGGCTGCGATTGCATCGTCGTCCGGTGCTTCGTTTGCCATAACGCCAGGTTCTTCCTGCATCACAGCGCCGTCTTCCTTGCAGCGTGCGCACCAGTCTTCCAGCCACTGGCCAGAGCCCCAGCCGTAAGAACCGAACAGAGCAGCCTTCACACCAGACAGGCTGCCTTCCAGGTCAGCGAACATGGGTTCAAATTCGCCTTCCTCCAGCTGCTCTGCGCCCATAGCGGGGCAGCCGAAAGCAACTGCGCCGTAATCGGCCAGCTTTGCGCTATCAAATTCTGCGCAGGTCAGCACATTGGCTTCGCCGCCAGCATTCTTAACGCCCTCTGCCACAGCCTGGGCCATCTGCTCAGTATTGCCTGTGCCACTCCAATAAACGATTGCTACCTTGTTCATAATCAAACAGCTCCTTTATTATATTTTAAGGCAATACCGCATAATTCTAAGTGCCGATACGGTGAGCGAGGTGCGGCAGATG
>ENA-OPAO01001579-OPAO01001579.1-human-gut-metagenome-genome-assembly--contig:-NODE-1579-length-15347-cov-4.373071_pt1 | contig 15347 bp, 18 predicted proteins | sample MGYA00241054_ERZ501424 | MGnify/ENA primary metagenome ERZ501424 (study PRJEB25962, sample SAMEA2042623) | human gut metagenome | biome: human gut; feature: human-associated habitat; material: faeces...
CCCGGTACTGAGTACCGGGGCCGCGGGTTTTGTATGTTCTTATGCGTGCTGGGTCTGCGCTTCGAAATAGGCGCGGGTCGTGTTCGCATCGTAGAGGATGCGGGCCTTGAGCGCATCGACGGAGTCGAACTTCCGCTCCGGGCGCAGGAACTTGTAAAACTCCAGCCGCACCTGACGGTTGTAGAGATTGCCGTGGTAGTCGAGGATAAAGCTCTCGACGCTCACGCGCTGGCCGCCGCTGACCGTCGGCCGCACGCCGACATTCGTAACGGCGTAATGCTCGCTGCCGTCGTCGAGATACACCTTCGCGGCATACACGCCGTGGCGCGGCACGAGCACCCCGTCCGGGAACTGCATATTGATCGTGGGCGTGCCCATCTTTGTGCCGAGGCGGTAGCCATAGTGCACCGTGTCCGACAGCGTGTGCGGATGGCCGAGGAAGGCGTTGGCGCGCTCGACCTCGCCGTTTTCGAGCAGCTCGCGGATGTAAGTGGAGCTGACGACGCGGCCGTCGAGCGTGACGGCGGGAATGACGTCGCAGCCGAGCCCGTGCTCGGCGCAGTAAGCGGTGAGCTTTTCCGCCGTGCCCTCGCCCCGCCAGCCGAAGCTGAAATCGTGCCCGACGACGAACGCCGCCGCGTCCATCTCATCGACGAGCGTCTGGATGAACGTCTGCCACGGCATCTGCATGACCGTGCGGTCAAAGTGGATAAAGACCACGCTCTCAATGCCGAACAGGCGGCGGATGAGCTCCTCGCGGCCATGGGCGCTGTTGATGAGCGGGACTTCCGTGCCGCGCACGAGCGTGTCCGGGTGCACGTCAAAACTCATGACCGTGGGGATGGCGCCCATCTCCCCGGCGCGCGCGACCGTGCGGCGCATGAGCGCGGCGTGGCCGATATGAATGCCGTCAAAAAAGCCCAGGGCAATGACCCGTTTCTGGTTTTCCATACGTCAAGAAACCTCGAAAAAACTTTTGATCGTGACGGCCATGCCGTCCGTGACCTGCGCCAGCAGGAGAAACTCCCCCGACGCAGCATAGATGCGATAAGTCCCGTCCGGCACGCCGAGTGCGAACGGATTGCCGCAGCGGGCAAGCCGCTCCGAGCGCGCATCGACGGTGATCCGCGGTGCGTCCGGCCAGAGGCTGTCCACCGGCAGGAGCAGGCGCTGCGCCGCCTCGCGCGGCAGCGCGCACAGCTCGTCCATGGTGTGCGCATCCTCCACGCGATACCCGCCGACCTCCGTCCGGCGCAGGGCGCTCATCACGCCGCCGCAGCCGAGCGCCGCGCCGATATCGTGGCAGAGCGTGCGGATGTAAGTGCCCTTCGAGCAGCGGACGCGCAGGACATAGTCCCCGTCCGCCTCGCCGAGCACGGTCAGTTCTTCGATCGTGATCGGGCGCGTTTTGCGCGCGACCTCGCCGCCGCGCCGGGCAATCTCATAGAGCTTCTGCCCGTCGACCTTGAGCGCCGAATACATCGGCGGCGTCTGCAGAATATCCCCGCGAAACTGCGGCAGCGCCGCCTCCAGCTCCGCGCGGGTGACGCGCCGATCACAGCGGCTGAGCACCGTGCCGGTCGTGTCCTGCGTGTCGGTCGTGAGGCCGAGGCGCAGGCGCGCCTCATAGCACTTGCTGTGATTTTCGGAGAACGACACCGCGCGCGTCGCGCGGCCGGCAAACACGACCAGAAGGCCGGTCGCCATCGGGTCGAGCGTGCCGGAATGGCCCATGCGCCGCTCGCCGAGCACGCCGCGGAGCTTGGCCACAACGTCGTGGCTCGTCCAGTCCGCGGGCTTATCGACCAGCAGGATCCCGTTCATGCGGGCCACACCTGGTCGATGGCTGCAAGGATTTTCTCCACGGCCGTCTCCGTGCCGCAGTCGAGTGTGCAGCCGGAGGCCATCTTGTGGCCGCCGCCGCCGTAGACCGCGCAGATGGCGCACGAATCCACCTCGGGGTTCGAGCGCACGGAAATCTTGCTGCGGCCGTCGAGCAGCTCGCGGATCGTGACGCTCACGACCACGCCCTCCGCCCGGCCGGGCAGACCGGCGATATCGTCGCAGTCATCCTCCGTCGCGTGTACGCTGTCGATCAGCGCGCGCGTGACGACCGCGATGGCGACCTGACCGCCGCGGAAAAAGCGCATGCCGGAGTAGATCTGCCCCACGAGCGCCATGCGCGCGCGGGAGATCTTGCGGAAAAAGTCCATGCTGATCTTCCGGTTATCGGCGCCGAGCTCCAGCAGCCGCGCCGCCGCGCGCAGAGTGTCGGCGTTCGTGTTCGCGTACTGGAAGCAGCCGGTGTCCGTCGTAACGGCGATGTACAGGAGGTTTGCCTCCTGCTCGGTGACGCGGCCGGTCAGCAGCTCGATCACATCGAGCACCGCCTCGCCGCAGGCGGACTTTTCCGCATGCAGGAGCGTATCGCCGGCATACAGCGCGTTCGACGGGTGGTGGTCGATGCACAGATCGACCGCGCCGGAAAAGCCCTGCGGGAACAGGTTCGGCGTCGCAATGTCGACCGCGACCACGCACGCAGGCACAAAATCCGCAGGCGCAAAAAACTGCGCCACATACGGCAGATAGCGTGCTGTCGTCTCCGGATTGGGGAATAGATACGCCGTCTTGCCCATGCGGCGCAGTGCGCTGCAAAGCGCCGCACCGCTCCCGAGCGTGTCTCCGTCCGGGCGCAGGTGCGACAGGATCAGAATCGCGTCGCGGTCGCGCAGCGCCGCGGCAAACTCCCGATCATTCATACTTCAAGCCTCATTTCCGGTGTCCTTGTCGTGCAGATGCTCGATCATGGCGCTGATGTGCGCGCCCTCCTCGATCGAGTGGTCGATCTCAAACACCAGTTCCGGGGTGTAGCGCAGGTCCAGCACGGTGCCCAGCTCATGGCGCAGCCAGCCGGAGGCCGAACGCAGCCCCTTTTTGAATTCCTTCTCATTTTCCATGCCGAGCACGGAAAGCCAGACTTTTGAATAGCGCAGGTCGCCCGTCGTCTCGACGCGGGTGACGCTGATCATCCCCTGCTGCACCCGGGGGTCTTTGACCTGGGTGAGCAGGTTTGCCAGCACGCGCTGGATATCATCATTCGTTCTTGCCAGTTTGTTGGAAGCCATAGGAAACTCCTTTTACTGCTTGATCTCCTCCATGACATACACTTCGATCACGTCGCCGACCTTGACGTCGTTGTACTTATCGACCTGCAGGCCGCACTCATAACCGGCGGCGACTTCCTTGACGTCGTCCTTGAAGCGGCGCAGGGACGCGAGGTCGCCCTCGAACACGACGATGTTGTCGCGCACGACGCGGACCTTGCTGTTGCGCACGATCTTGCCGTCGGTGACGTAGCCGCCGCAGACGGTGCCTACCTTGGAGACCTTGAAGGTCTGGCGGATCTCGACGTGGCCGATGATCTGCTCCTGGAACTTCGGGGCGAGCATGCCCTTCATGGCCGCCTCGATCTCGTTGATGCAGTCGTAGATGACGCGGTACATACGGATCTCCACATTGCTGCGGGCGGCGTTGTCGCGCGCGGCCGCGTCCGGGCGGACGTTGAAGCCGACGATGATCGCATTCGACGTGGCAGCGAGCATGACGTCGGACTCGTTGATGGCGCCGACGCCTGAGTGGATGACCTGCACGCGCACTTCATCGTTCGAGAGCTTCTCGAGCGAGGACTTGACAGCCTCGGCGCTGCCCTGCACGTCGGCCTTGACGATGATGTTGAAGTCCTTCATCTCGCCCTGCTGGATGCGGGAGAACAGGTCGTCGAGCGAGACCTTCTTGCTGCCGGCGTTGGCGGCATCCTTCTTCTGCTGCTTGCGCTCCTCGACGAGCTCACGCGCCATGCGCTCGTCGGCGACGGCGTTGAACTTGTCGCCCGCGCTCGGCACCTCGGACATGCCGGCGATCTCGACCGGGATGGACGGGCCGGCCTTCGTCACGCGCTGACCCTTATCGTTGGTCATCGTGCGCACACGGCCGACGGCCGTGCCGGCGATGATGATGTCACCCTGATGGAGCGTGCCGTTTTGCACGAGCACGGTCATGATCGGGCCGCGACCCTTGTCCATGCGGGCCTCGATGACCGTGCCGCGGGCGGCACGGTTGGGGTTGGCCTTGAGCTCCAGAATTTCGGCGAGCAGGACCAGGTTTTCGAGCAGTTTGTCCACGCCCTCGCCGGTCTTGGCCGAGATTGGGCAGACGATCGTCTCGCCGCCCCACTCTTCGGGCACGAGACCGTACTCCGTGAGCTGCTGCTTGATGCGGTCGGGGTTCGCGCCGTGGACATCCATCTTGTTGATGGCCACGACCAGCGGGATGCCGGCGGCCTTCGCGTGGTTGATCGACTCGATCGTCTGCGGCATGATGCCATCATCGGCCGCGACGACGAGGATGGCGATATCCGTGACCATGGCGCCGCGGGCACGCATGGACGTGAACGCCTCGTGGCCCGGCGTGTCGAGGAAGGTGACGGGCTTGCCGTTGACCATGACGCGGTAAGCGCCGATGTGCTGCGTGATGCCGCCGGCCTCACCGGCCGCGACGTTCGTGCGGCGGATGCGGTCGAGCAGGCTGGTCTTGCCGTGGTCGACGTGGCCCATGACCACCACGACCGGGGCGCGCGGGACGAGTTCGTCCTCGCTGTCCTCGCGGTCGTCGATCAGGCGCTCTTCGACCGTCACGATGACCTCGTGCTCGACCTTACAGCCGAGCTCCATGGCCACGAGTGCGGCGGTATCGTAATCAATGGTATCGGACAGCGACGCCATGACGCCCATCTTCACGAGACGGCGCACGACCTCGGCACCGGTCTTCTTCATGCGGGAGGCGAGCTCGCCGACGGAGATCGTGTCCGGGATCTGGACCTTGAGCTGCTGCTTTTTTGCGATCTCCAGCTGCAGCTTCTGCATCTTGTCGCGCTCCTCCTGGCGGCGCTTGGCGCCGGCGGCAGGATTCTGCGGACGCTGACGGTTGCGGTTCTGGATCTTCTGCTTGCCGCCGCGCTTATTCTGCGCGCGCTCGGGCACGAGATCGTCCAGACGCTGGTCGTACTTGGACAGGTTCGTCGTCGCGCCGCGGGTATCGACGACGCGGCGCTCGGCCACCTGACGCGGCTGGTGCGGCTTGTCGTCCTTCTTCGGCTTGTGCTGCTGCTGCGGCTGGGCAGCCTGCTGCGGCTGCTTTGCGGGTGCGGCTTCGCCCTTGGGCGCAGTGCCCTGCGCGGCCGGGGCTGCCTGCGGCTTGGCCTTCGGCTGGTCCGGCACTTTGTAGAGCTCCTCCAGGCTGGCCGCCTGATGGTGCTGCGTGAGATACTCAAAGATGTCGTTGAGCTCGTCGTCCTCCAGCACCTGCATATGATTTTTCGGAGTGGTGGCATAATCCGTCAGGATCTGCGTGATCTCCTTCGAGGTCATGCCGAAATCCTTCGCCACCTCATGCACTCTGTATTTAATCAATCCGCTCATACTCGTTTCCTCCTCTTGCCGTTGCGCCCGCCGCCTGTCGGCGCCGTGCCCGTGTCTGTTCTCGTCTGTGCGGCAAGCTCTGCCGCCGTGTTGCTGTATTGCTCCGGATCTGCCTGCGCCAGCGCAGACACAAAGGCCTTCGCCAGGCCCGGATCGGTGACTGCCGCGATGGCGGAGCCGGTCGGACAGCGCCTGCTTCGTGTACGGCAGGCGCAGCAGCGGCGCCTGCGCCGCATGGGCAAAGCCCTCGGCGCGCTTGCGCGCATTGTCCGATGCGTCCTGCGCCAGCAGCAGCAGGCACGCCTTGCCGGCACGCGCCGCCGCTCCGGCGTCATGCTCCCCGAGCGCGATGCGCCCGGCCTTGCGCATGAGGCCGAGATAGTTGGCTGCTTTATCCGTCGCTGAGCACCTCCAGTTCCGCTGCGAGCTGCTCATAGATCTCCGCCGGAATGGGCACGTCGAACGCGCGCTCGAGCGCGCGGTTCTTCTGCGCCTTTTTCAGGCACGCGGCCTTCGGGCACAGATACGCGCCGCGGCCCGCCGCCTTGCCGCGCGCATCGAGCGAGATGGCCCCGTCGGGTGCGCGCACCACCCGGATCAGCTCCGGTTTGGGCTTCTTTTCACGGCAGCCGACACACTGCCGCTGGGGAATGGACTTGGGCATGGGTGACTGCCTCCTTTCGGTTTATGCCTCGCTCTCCGGCTTGATGTCGATCTTATAGCCGGTGAGCTTCGCGGCCAGGCGGGCATTCTGCCCTTCCTTGCCAATGGCGAGCGAGAGCTGGTTATCCGGCACGATGACGCGGCAGCTCTTGCCCTCGTCGAGCAGGGTCACTTCCAGCACCTCGGACGGCGCCAGTGCGGCCGCGATGAATTCCTCCGGCACCTCGCTGTACTTGACGATGTCGATCTTCTCGCCGCCGAGTTCGTTGACGACGCTTGCGACACGGCCGCCCTTCGGGCCGACGCACGCGCCGATCGGGTCGATGACCGGATCTTCCGCCCAGACGGCCATCTTCGTGCGGCTGCCGGCCTCACGGGCGATGGACTTGATCTCGACCGTGCCGTCAAAGATCTCCGGCACTTCGAGCTCGAACAGGCGCTTGACCAGGCCCGGATGCGTCCGGCTGATGAGCACCTGCGGGCCGCGCGTGCTGTTGCGCACCTCGACCACGTAGACCTTGATGCGGTCGCCCTCATGCAGCACCTCGCCGCGGATGCACTCCGCCGGGGCGAGCATGGCCTCAGTATAGTCCGAGTTGGAGCTGATCTTCAAAAACGCGCAGCCGGTGCGCGGGTCGATCTTATTGACGACGCCGGTGAGGATCTCGTGCTCCTTGGAGTTGAACTCCTCGTAGATCATGCCGCGCTCCGCCTCGCGGATGCCCTGAATGATGACCTGCTTGGCAGCCTGCGCCGCGATGCGGCCGAACTGCTTGGTCTCGACCGGGACGCTGACCACGTCGCCGATCTTGGCGCGCTTGCTGATGCGGTGCGCCGCCTCCTCGCTGATCTCGACATACGGGTCGATGACGCGCGCGACGACCGTCTTCTTGACGACCATCTCGATCTTCTTTTTCGCCTCGTCGAGAATGACCTCCACGTTGTCCTCGCAGTCGGGCGTGTCCTTGCGGAACGCCGTCAGCATGGCCTGACGGATCTTCTCATACATATATTCGCGCGGAATACCTTTTTCTTTTTCGATATCTGCAACTGCGTCAAAAAATTCTGCGTTCATGGTCGAATTCCCTTTCCTTATATGGTCAGGTGCAGGCGCACCTGTGCGATGGCGGATTTTTGAAAGACACGGCGGGTCTTGCCGTCGGAGACGGTCACGTCGCCGTTGTCATACTGCTCGAGCGTGCCAATGTGCACCTTGCTGCCGTCGACCGGCTGGTAGAGCCGCACCTCGACCTGTGCGCCGAGAAAGCGCTCGAAATCGCCCGGGCGCTTGAGCTGCCGCTCCGCTCCCGCGGACGACACCTCGAAAATATAGCTGTCGGGAATGGGGTCGGCCTCGTCGAGGATCGGATCGAGCGCACGGCTGAAATCCTCGCAGTCCTGGATCGACACGCCGTCCGGCTTGTCGATATACACGCGCAGGTAGCGGCTGCCCGCTTCCTTGACGTACTCCACGTCCCAGATCTCGCATCCCTGCTGCGCGGCCACAGGCCCGGCCAGCGCCAGGACGGCATCTGTCAATTTACTCATAGATCACCATTCCATTTTCTGACACTTCGAAAGACATCAAGAAAAAGAGTGGGCGAGTGCCCACTCTGTCAAATCCTGCTTCCTTCGTACGGCAATATCATACCATCCCGCGCCGGACAATGCAAGCCTTTTTTTGCGCCGCCGGACACTTACTGGTACAACGCCACGAATTCCTCCAGGCAGAGGTTGTGCTCGGTCATGAACCGCGCCGCCGCGTCGCCGACATAGCGCACGTGCCACGGCTCGTTGCGCCCGGTGATGCTGACCTTGTCCGACGGGTAGCGGATGACGAAACCGTAGTCCGCGCAGTTGTCGGCGAGCCAGGTCAGAAAGCGCGCGTTGACCGTGTCCACGCTCAGCGAGGAATAGTACTGGTCAACGATGTCCGCGCCGAGGCCGGTCTGGTGGTCGCTCGTGCCGGGGGGCGCGGCCACGCGCGCTGCGGCCGTCTCAGCCTCGTCGCGCGTGTCGCCCTTGCGCATATTCTCGCTGACCTGATCCTCATACTGCTGCTCCTGCGTCAGGTACGGACGGTAGGCGCAGTAGATATACGGACTCCAGCCGGCGTCCCTGGCCGCTTTGAGCAGCGCATTGAGCGCGTCGACGGCGCGGGAATCGAACGTGGACTGTGAGCCGCTGATCTTGCTCACATCCGGAACATAGTCGCTGATATTATGCGCCTGACTCGCAATGAGATACTCCCAGGAGGAAATATCCACATCCGGCAGGTCGTCATACTTCTTCGTATCGGGCTGCGCCGTCGTCTGGATGTCCGGCGGGAGAATAAGATCCGTCGGCGCGGCGGGCGCGGCGTTGCTGCGCGCCTCGTTGACACGCGAGAGAATGAGCATGGCGCACACGACGACCAGCACCGTCAGCGTCACCGACAGCCAGAGACGTTTGTTCTTCATGCAGATCCCTCCCGGACGAAAAAATGAAAAGCAGCTCACACGAGTTGCTTTTCAGGATAGCATATTTTTCGCGTTCCGGCAAGTCCCCCGTCACAGATCGACCCGCTCGTAATTTTTGGCCGCCTTCCGGTATGCCAGCCACGACAGCAGCGCAAACGCCGCCAGCCCCACGGCCAGTACCAGCAGCTGCCGCACCTGACCGGCCGCGTCGGTCGCATCGAGATACGGCCCGACGGCCGGAAAATGGGACAGCGCCTCGACGAGCACCATGAGCACCGTCATCGGGATGACCGCGAGCAGAAACGCTCGCCCGGCGCGGATGGCTGTCTTATAAAACACGGGCAGGAACACAACGTTGAACACGCCGTAGATCAGCAGCACGCAGCCGAAGAGCGCGACGTTTGCGTCGATGCCGGCGAGGTTCGTGCCGTTGGGATTGATGCGCGCGGAGAGGAACGCAAACGGGACCGCGATCACGAGCTCCGCCAGCTCCACCGCCACGACGAGCCAGGCGCGGGCGCGCACCTGGTCACGCTTCGTGACCGGCAGCACGGCGCAGTAATAGACGTCCTTGTTCTCGCGGCCGTTGAGAAACGTAAAGAAAATGCCGAGCAGGCCGTAGAAAAATACGACCGTGTACGGATAGTTCGGGATGACGAGCATGACGCCGAAGAGCGCGAACACGTACATCATCGGGTGCGCTGCAAGGCGCAGGTCCTTAGAGAAAATCTTCGCTGTCATAGCTTCTCCTTTCCACGCGCACAAGAATGTCCTCGAGCGACATCTGCCCGTCGCCGAACTGCGCGCGATAGCACGCGAGAAACCCGTCGCGCGTGTCGCTGCACAGGATCTGCCCGTCCTTGATCATCGTGATGTGCGAGGCGCACTTTTCGAGATCGGACGTGATATGCGTCGAAAACAGGATGCTGCGCTCGCCGCTTTTGACCACGCCGCGAAACAGCTCCATGAGCTCATCGCGCGACACGGGGTCGAGTCCGCTCGTCGGCTCGTCAAGGATGAGCAGGCGCGCATCGTGCGAGAGCGCAAGCGCGAGCATATACTTCACGCGCATGCCGGACGAGAGCTGCGAGACCTTCTTCGTCTCGTCGAGCGCGAACAGCTGCAGATAGTGCCGGTATTTGTCCTCGTCCCAGCGGTCGTAAAACGTCCGCGTCACGTTCGTGATGCTGCGCAGCTTCTTATTCGGGTAAAAATCCACACCGCCGAGCACCACGCCGAGCTGCTGCTTGCAGGCCGGCTCGTTGGCGTAAAAATCCTGCCCGAACATGGTCACGCGGCCGCTGTCCGGGTGCACGAGGTTGAGCATGGACTTGATGGTCGTGCTCTTGCCGGCGCCGTTGCGGCCAATGAAGCCCATGATCGTCCCCGGCTCGACTGCGAACGACACATCGCGCAGCGCAAACGCCGGATAGGTCTTGCACAGGCCCTCCACTTCCAGAATGTTCACTTGCCGTCCCCCTTCTTCAGCTCCCGCTCCAGCGCGGAGGCGAACACCTTCGTCTCGGCCTCGGGCACATCCGGCGCGGCCGCCTGCGCACCCTGATCGAACACCGCGCGCACGAACGAATCGTAGTAGCTGCTGCTCTGCAGCGCGATGCCGCGCTCGCGGTCTGCCAGCAGGATGAGCGAGTCCCCCGGCGCGAGCCCAAACATCGCGCGCACCTCCTTCGGGATCACGATCTGTCCCTTCGGACCGATGCGCACCGTGGTCATGAATTTGTCCTGCATGGATTCCATGCGATCCGCCTCCTGTAAGAATCGTATTACTTTTCTTACTTTGTACCACAAGTTGAACGGATTGTCAATCCGGTTTTTTGCGTTTCAGCGCAAAAATAAGAGTTATGTAAACCAGGCAGGCAAAAAACGATCCCCTGCCGGCTGGCAGGGGATCTGTTGCATATGAGATAACTTAGAGCGCCTCGACGTCCTTGATGAAAGCCTGGATGGCATCTTCCGGAACGAGCTTCTTGCTGCGAACGAGATTGACGATGTCGCCGACGGTCTTCTTGTAGAAGAGCTTCAGAGGATACTTGGTCAGGGACGGAACCGTCTTCATCATGATCTCTTTGCCGTTCATGTCCTCGATAAACGTCTTCACACTCAGAGTTTTGTAATCCATGATATGTTCTCCTTTCAATTTTGAGCACACCGGCCATTTTTCAATCCGGAATGGCCTTCTGTTCAAAGATTAACGCTTTTTGGGCATTTTGTCAAGTATAACGTATGATTTTCTTCGTCGCACCGTCATTTTTTATTCAGTAATCAACGCTTTGTTGTGTAACATTTGCGCACATCCGGAAAATTGTGTGGCAGGCAAGTGTACTTGCAGCCGCCGAATAGAATGGCCACAGGCAGAAACGGAGGGCTGAAAATGCTGTACAGTACCCTGATGCTGATGATGAGCAGTGCATTTCTGATGCTGCGCCTGACGCCCGGCGGCTCGTTCCCGCGTCCGCTGAGCGAGGCCGAGGAGCGCAAATATCTCGACGCCTGGCTGCAGGGCGATCTGGAGGCGCGCAACGTGCTCATTGAGCGCAACCTGCGGCTGGTGGCGCACATCATCAAAAAATACTACACGCACTATGACGACACGGACGACCTGATCTCGATCGGCACGATTGGGCTCATCAAGGGCATCAACACCTACCGGCCCGACAAGGGCGTGCGTCTGGCGACGTACGCCAGCAAGTGCGCCGAAAACGAGATTCTGATGTATTTTCGCAGCACGCGCAAGAATGCGTCGGAAATGCTGCTCTCGGACGTGCTCGACACGGACGGCGACGGCAACAACCTGTCGCTGATCGACATCCTGTCCGAGGACGACGACATGGACGAACACCTCCAGGCAGACGAGGTCAGCCGGGCGCTGCGGCGCTGCATCGGCGAAGTGCTCGATGCGCGTGAAGCGGAGATCATCCGCCTGCGCTATGCCATCGGCGGCGGTGAGGCGCTGACGCAGCGCGAGACCGCGCAGCGCTGCGGCATCAGCCGGTCATACGTCTCACGCATCGAGAAAAAGGCCATCGAGAAGCTGCGCGCCGCGCTGCAGGCCGACGGTTACTGAGGTGTACATTGACAAGCGACGCAAAACACGGTAAAATTGCGGCGAAATGACAGGAGATGATACCATGGCGGAACAGGATCCCAACACAATGGTGCACACGCACGTGGACGAGAACGGCAACGTCATCACCCACTGCCACGGCGGCGAGGGGCACACCCACGCGCACCCGCACACCCACACGCAGACCAAGGCGGTCATCAACCGGCTGGCCCGCGCGATCGGCCATCTGGAGTCGGTCAAGCGCATGGTAGAGGACGGACGCGACTGTGCCGAGGTGCTCATCCAGCTCGCAGCCGTGCGCTCGGCGCTCAACAACACAGCAAAGATCATCCTGAAGGATCACATCGACCACTGTCTGGCCGACGCTGTGGAGACCGGCGACCAGCAGGCCATCGACGAGCTGAATCAGGCGATCGAAAAATTCATGAACTGAAGTCGTGCATCCCTCTGCCCCACCGGCAGAGGGATGCGCCATATCTGCGCGCAGCAAAAAAGGACGCCCGACCGGGCGTCCTTTTCGTTGCTTGAATTATGCGGACCGTTCCACCGAGAGCACCGTTCCGGTCTGCTGATCGACAGCCACGACGTAGCGGGGGTGGAAGTAGTACACCGTCGTAAGCGTCACGCGGTAGACCGGCTGCGCACCACTCTCGTCGAGCTGAACATCCCACGCGGCCAGGTCGCTCTCCGAGATACCGGCCGCCGCAATGGCGATCTTCAGCGCCTGCTCCTGCGTGACCGGGCCGACGGGCGGCGTCGGCGTCGGGGCAGGCGTCGGAGCAGGCGTCGGGGCAGGCGTCGGTGTCGGTGTCGGTGCCGGTGCCGGCGCCGGCATCGGGGTGGGCATCGGAGTCGGTGCCGGCGTCACGGGCGAATTCGGCCGCACCACCGGCGAGACCGGAACGATCTCCGCCTCTTCCGGCCGCTTCGGCTCATCGCCCGTCAGGCGGCAGACCTCAGTCGTTTCGGCATCGACGCTGCACACATAGTGCCGCTCGCCGTCCGAGAGCACGAACTCCATGACCATCTCGCCGTCAATGAGCGTAAAGCGCATACTCGCCCTGGTCACGTCATCCGTAGTCAGGCCGCAGCACGTAAGCGCCGCCTGCAGCGCCTTGTCATACGGAACATATACGCCGGTGCTGGCAGCGCCGATGGATTCGATGCCGGAAAGCTCCACCTGGTTGGACGCCGCCAGAATGTTCAGATCATTGATCGGCAGGCCGACCAGCTCGCTGCCGGTCAGATCCTGCACCTGGGCGCTGATCTGCCGGATCAGCATTGCCTTGCCGGCGCTGACGCCCACGGCAGAGGCATACGCCTCCAGCGCAGGATCGTCCTCGAGCACCTGCGCAAGGACCGCCGACTCCATGCCGCAGTCCGTCTGGGCGCTTTCCACAGCGTCCGCCAGCCGGCCGCACAAGCGCGCATCGCCCTTGCCGGCCTCGACCGTCACAAGGATCGAATTCGCATCCGCCGAGACATAGCCGTTCGCCTGCATATTGGCGACGATCGCGTCCGCCGCCGTCTGCAGGGACTGGTTGCGCAGCTCCAGACCGTCGAGCACCAACTGGGCATCCGGATTGCACGCACGGGCAGACAGGACGCGGCCGAGCTTATTGACCGTCAGCTCGATGCTGGGGTTGGCATCAAGCGTGGCGACGCCGCCGGGCACCTGCGTAGCATACAGCCCGCCACCGAGGATGACCAGGAAAAACACTGCCGCTGCGGCGACCCAGCCCCGCCAGGCACTGCGGCGCTTGCGCTCCGGCATCGGGACGACCGGCGCTTCCTCCGGCTGCTGCGCCGGAGACTGGACGCGCGCAAGGATGCCGCTCCAGCAATCCGGCGTTACGGCGGCGACCTCAGCCCGCAGCCGTTCCAGCAATTCCTTATCGGTCAAGATCGTCACCTCCCATCGAATTGCGCAGCTTTGCCAGCGCGCGGTTATAGCGTGAAATAGCGGTTGCCTGCGGGATACCCAGCAGGTCGGCAATTTCTCTGTGCTTGAGTCCGGACAGCGCGTGCAGCATCACGATCTGCCGCTCGCCGTCCGTGAGCGTATGCAGCACTTTTTCAAGCACCATATGGTTTTCCGTCGTCTGATAAGCGTCATGCGTATCCTCCACATGAAACAGCTCATCAAAGGACAGGTTCTTACTTTCTGCCCTGCGCAGGCGCATCAACGCCAGATTGCGCGCGATCGTCAGCAGCCACGCCATCGGTTTGCCCGACGGCTGATAGCCCGGTGCCGACTGCATCACGCTCACAAACGTGTCCTGCATCACGTCCTCCGCCGCCACAGGATCCCGAAGGATGGACAGCGCGAAGCCGTAAATGGAGGAGGACGTCTGGCGATACAGCACTTCCAGTGCCGCAGTATCCCCCTGCGCGATGCGCAGTATGAGCGCATCATCCGGCGGCTGGCCGCTGGCCATGCACGAACCGGCGCTGTGCATATCATCATTTTGCATAGAATTACCCCACATGAGAATAATGCCTGAAAACGAATTTTATTGCAAAAAATCTGAATTCGATCAATTTTTCGGCGCAAAAGCCGTCTTCGGCTCACAAACTCTTCTTAACCAATTATCATACGTGAAAATTGTCGGTTTGTAAAGGAAGATTCCAAACTTTTCTAAGGAAGCAGGCACATCTACGGTTCTTGTTCCGCAGTCACCTCAAGCGCATGGTTGAGCAGCACGCCAAGGATCAGCAGCAGTCCGAACGCCTGAAACCAGAACAGCAGGATCACGGCCGAAGCGAGCGATCCGTACACGAGGGAATACTTTGTGCTGTTGCCGATCAGCCACGACAGCAGGATGCTCATGCACACGATCACCACAGCGGAAAACACTGCCCCCGGCAGCACCCGGTGCTGCGGCCGGCGCGGCGTGGTGAGCCGGTAGAGGATCAGGATCATCATCAGCAGAATGGCAAACAGGATCAAAAACCGCAGCCACATCCATGACCAGACGATGCTCACATGCGGCAGCAGCGCATCGAGCCAGAGCAGAAAGTGCTTGCCGGTCAGCATGAGCAGGATGCACAGGTACAGCACCAGCAGAAACGCCACGGAAAAGGCCACGCTCACGATCGTGCTGCGCACGATGCCGAAGCGTTTGCCGCCGTGGATCTCGCCGACGATGGCGGCCATGGCGCGGAAAGCGGCCGACGCGCTCGTGATCATGACCAGCAGCGCGGCAAAGAACATGACCTCGCTCGTGTTGCCGGACACGTAAGTCAGAAAGTCCGATACGAGCGCCTGCGTCTCGCGCGGGAGCACGAGCGTCTCGACGATGCGCAGCACGGCGGCCGGGTCGCGCAGGATGAGCGCGAGCAGGTCGTATATGCAGATGATGGCCGGGAACAGCGCCATGACCATGCAGTAGGCGAGCTCGGCCGCCGAGCGCGTCACGCGCCGGGCGAGAAACGTGTCCGCCATGGACATCAGAACGCGGGTAATGCGCCAGTTTTTCAAGCGGCTGCCTCCTCCGTTGGAATGCAAAAACCGCCTTCACAGGAGCGAAGGCGGTTTTGGTCAAAAAATGTCGAATTACTTGGAATTGAAGATCTTGAAGATGCTGTCGAACGGATCTTCCTCCGCGGGCGCGGCAGCGTCCGCAGCCGGGGCAGCGGCCGGAGCCGGCGTCGCCGGAGCGG
>ENA-OPAO01001618-OPAO01001618.1-human-gut-metagenome-genome-assembly--contig:-NODE-1618-length-15068-cov-2.444881_pt1 | contig 15068 bp, 16 predicted proteins | sample MGYA00241054_ERZ501424 | MGnify/ENA primary metagenome ERZ501424 (study PRJEB25962, sample SAMEA2042623) | human gut metagenome | biome: human gut; feature: human-associated habitat; material: faeces...
GGCATTCGCAATGGGTGTTACTGTTTATGCAGCAGACATTACAATTACAAATGGCGCAGCAGGTTCTGAATATGCGGCATACAGATTACTGAATGCTACAGATGGTGGTGAAGGAAAATTTGCATACACATTAAATGATAAGTATGCAGCAGCATTGAAAGAAGTAACAGGAAAAACAGAAGATAAGGATGTAATTAATTACATTTCAGGATTAGATGCAGATGGTATTCGTGCATTTGCAGATGCAGTATTTGCAAAAATCAAGACATTAGAGCCGGAAGCAAAAACATCCGATGATAAATTTAGCGGTGTTGATCAGGGTTATTACCTGATTGCAGAAACAAAAACAGGTGATGAAGGTGATACCTATTCCCTTGTTATGTTAGACACAGCTGGAAATGACAGCGTAACTGTAACAACAAAGGAAGACAGACCGGAACTTGAAAAGAAAGTAAAAGAGAAAAATGACTCTACCGGTGCAGAGAGTGACTGGCAGGATGCAGCAGATTATGATATCGGAGATAACGTACCATTCCAGTTAACCGGTACGGTAGATGCAAAATATGATAAATATGGAAGTTATTATTATGCATTCCATGATACCATGTCTGACGGACTTACTTTCAATGCAGATTCTGTAACTGTAACAGTGGACGGAACAGCAGTAACAACCGGCTATGAAGTAGTTACAGAAGATTTAGATGATGGCTGCACTTTTGAAGTTCGTTTTGCAGATTTAAAGAATATCAAAGCAGTAAAAGCTGGAAGTAAAGTAGTTGTAAATTACACCGCAAAACTGAATGAAAATGCAGTAATCGGTGAAGGTGGAAACACCAACGTATCCAAACTGGAATACAGCAACAATCCTTATGGGGATGGCACAGGTGTAACTCCAGAAGATAAAGTTATTGTATTTACATATAATTTAATTGCAAATAAGGTAGACGGTAACAATGCTCCTCTTGAGGGTGCAGGATTTACCCTTTACAAATTAGACAGCACTACAGGTGATTATGTTGCAGTTGGAAATGAGATTACAGGAGTAACAACCTTCTATTTCAAAGGTGTAGATGCAGGCCGGTATAAATTGGTTGAGACAACTGTTCCGGCAGGATATAATAAAGCAGATGATCTTGTATTTTCAGTAGAAGCAACCTATGATACAACATCAGATAATCCGGAATTAAAGACATTAGTAGTAAAAGATGCTTCTGGAAAGGTTGTTTCAGAAGGAACAGAAGCAATCTTTACAGCAACTTTAAGAACAGGTGCTGTATCCACGGATGTACAGAACTTAAGTGGAACTGAACTTCCTGCAACCGGTGGTATCGGTACTAAGATTTTCTATACCGTAGGTGCAATTATCATGATTGTAGCAGCTGTATTGTTAATCACAAGAAAACGTACTGCAAAAAACTAGAATTTTAAGATGAACGGCGGTAATTCACCGGGAATTCCCGGTGAACCGCCGATTTATACACGAACGAGACTGGAAGAAAATTCCCGCTCGCTGGGACTTTGACAGCATTAGGGAGAAATCTATGAAGAGGACATTAAAGAAATTATTTAAGAAAGATAAACTGAATGTAATGTTAGTGTTTGTTTTTATCATAGGTCTCTCCGTGATGCTGTATCCGCCAATTAGTTCTTACTGGAATTCAAAAGTCCAGTCAAGAGCCGTTGCGTCTTATAGTAATGCCGTAAAATCACTGACAGAAGAAGAAAAAGACACAATGTTAAAAAAAGCTGATACCTACAATGAAAAATTAAAGGATGTGAACCGGCCATTTCTGAATTATGCAGAGGCAGGCGATTATAACAGCATTCTTGATATTTCTGGCACCGGCATCATGGGTTATGTTACAATTGAAAAGTTAGGTGTGGAACTCCCGATTTATCATGGAACTTCGGAGGCAGTATTACAGATTGGCGCAGGTCATATGTCCGGAACCAGTCTTCCGGTTGGTGGTAAGGGAAAACATAGTGTACTGGCAGCACACCGCGGACTGCCAAGTGCGAAACTTTTTACCGATATTGACCAGCTTGTAGAAGGTGATAAATTCTATGTGCATGTACTGGATAAGGTGCTTGCATATGAAGTGGATCAGATTCTGCCGATGGTAGAAAAGGATGATACGGATACTTTGACAGAGGCAATGAAGAATGTCGAAGGGGAAGATTATGTAACACTTTTCACCTGCACCCCATATGGTGTAAACAGCCATAGACTGCTGGTGCGTGGTCACAGTGTCCCGTATAATGGAGAGGATGATGAGAAGGCAATAGCCAATGAATCTATGCTTCAGACGGTGAAAGATTATTATATGTTATATGCAATACTGGCAGTTGCAGCAGCAATTCTGATTACAGTTTTGATAAAGATTATTCGAGATAGAAAAGTTTCAAGAGGTTCTAAGGAGGGTGGAAAATGAAAAAGTTAAAAATAAAGAAAGGGTATATTGCGGGATTACTGACGTTGTTTTTGGCAGCAGCAGGATTACATGTGGCATCTGCATATGCCACCAATGTAATAGATCCGGCAGAACCTTGTACTTTGACTTTATCTGTGCCGAAGGGCGAAGAATATACGGAAGAACTGAATGGGATGGAACTGCATGCTAAAATATATCAGGTAGCGACTGTGGATGCAGCAGGAGAGTACAGCGAAACATCAGAATTTAAATCCCTCTCTTTAAAAGATGCGGTAAATGGAGATGTTACATGGGAAGAGATGACAGCGAAGGCAGCGGAGCTCGCTTCGGATAAAACCCCGGATACAGAATGCACGATTACGGATGGAACAGGAGAGAAAGAACTGAATTCTGGGATATATCTTGTTGTGGTTGAAACTGCATCAACCGGTTTTTATGAGTATAATTTTAATCCAGGTCTGATTGCGTTGCCGGATAATCAGGCATTTCATTCTGCAGGCGCAGAAAACAAATGGATTTACGAGGTTACAGCAAATCTAAAACCGGAACGTTCTCCACGGTATGGAAGTCTTCTTATACAGAAAAATCTTGATAACTATAATGAGACAATGAAAGAGGTAACTTTTGTATTTTCGATAGAAGCAGTAGATGAAAATGGTAATACGGTATACAGTAATGTAGTATCGACCACACATTCATCGGCAGGAACGAAAGCGGCAATTGCAGATCATATTCCGGCAGGTGCAAAAGTTACTGTGACAGAGGTATATAGTGGGGCTGGTTATAGACTGGTAAGTGAGCCACAGCAGACAGCAGAAATCAGTGCGGATGAAATCGTAACAGTGGAGTTTGATAATACATATGACCACGGATTGAATCCGGGCTACGGAGTGACCAATCATTTCGATTATGATGAAGATGAGGGATGGCAGTGGACACAATTACCGGATAATAGTGTAAAGAAAGACTAAAGGAGGCTGGAATATAAGATGATGAAGAAAAAAACAAAAGTGTTCTGGCTGACTGCAGCAGCATTGGTATTCCTTACAGGGGCAGCAGTGCCACCGGCAATGGCGTATTTTACAACTTATGTGGAAGCGGAAGGAGGATATTCGATTACACTTGGTAATGAAACTACAATAGAAGAAAAAGTTGAAAATATGGAGAAGCATATCGTACTTACAAATACAGGAGAAAGTGATTGCTTTGTCAGAGTAAAGGTATTCGCAGGAAGTCAGATTACATTAACTATGTCCGGCTCGTCATGGAATCAGGGCGAAGATGGCTATTGGTATTATAGTGATATTGTTCCGGTAAGTGGCAATACGGAAGAACTTTTAGCCCAGATAGCAATACCGGAGGAATATAAAGAGAGTTTTAATGTAGTGGTCGTTCAGGAGTGTACACCAGTTCTCTATGAAGAGGATGGAACACCATATGCAGACTGGAACCGGATTGCAGATACCAGAACAGATATAGGAACTGCAGATGCAAGGGAGGCTGGTGAAGAATGAGCCGATTGAAAAAAGTAATGAAGGGAAGAAAAGGAACCTTTTTATTATTGGGTGCAGCAGTACTTCTTCTGGCAGGAAGTGCGGTTGGAAGTGCGAGAGCAGCACTTACTTACTATAGTGAGAATTATACCGCACAGATGGAAATGTATGATATCGGAGTGACTCTGGTGGAAGAATCTGCCAAGGGTTCTAAGGATATCAGCAGCCGTGATTATGCAGGAAGTGATGATGCCTGGAAGCAAAATCAGGGAGCACTTCTTACAGATATGCTGGATGAGACCGATGGAAAGCTGGTAGCCGGAAGAAATTATAAGGAAGCACTTTCCGTAAAAAACAGTGGCAATATTGATGAATATGTCCGTGTGAGAATTTATAAGAGCTGGAAGAATGAGGATGGAAGCAAGGAAACAACACTTGCTCCGAGTTTGATTGAATTAAACCTGACCCAGAATGGCTGGATTGTGGATGAAAATGCATCTACGGAGGAGAGAACTGTTCTTTACTGGCCATCGGTATTGAAGGTGGGTGAGAGTACACCGGCATTTTCTGATACTTTAAAGATTGATAATTCTATTACGTCAAAGGTAACGGAGCATACAACGGAGGAAAATGGACTTAAGACCACTACTACAACATTTAATTATGATGGGGTTTCCTTTCATGTAGAGGCAGAAGTGGATGCCGTACAGACACACAATGCGCAGGATGCGATTAAGAGTGCCTGGGGAGTTGATGTTTCTGTTGATTCCAATGGAAATCTGACATTACTGCAGTAAGGAGGAGACTGAGATGAAGAGAAAATGGATTGGTATCATGGCAGCTCTGGCTCTGGTTGCAGCAGCCCCTGTTCAGGTACAGGCAGAAGAGTTTTCCGGCGGTGATGACTGGAACGTAACGTTTGATGGAGAAAAATTAAACAGCACATTTAAAAATGCAGATATTGATGATGCGATATATCAGCTTCAGCCGGGAGATACGGTAAATATCAGACTGGAGTTAAAGAATACCTATGATGGGGATACGCAGTGGTATATGACAAATCAGGTATTACAGAGCCTTGAAGATTCACAGAGTGTGGCTTCCGGAGGAGCGTATTCGTACATACTTTCTTTTACGGCTCCGGATGGAAGTAACCGTATTTTATACAGCAGTGAAAATGTAGGTGGAGATACGGTAGGAGAAAGTGGTGAAGGTCTTCACCAGGCAACCAATGCAATGAAAGATTATTTCTATCTGGATGAGCTTGCGAAAGGTGAAAAAGCAGAGATTGCACTAACCGTAAAGCTGGAAGGTGAGACACAGGGAAATACCTATCAGGATACCCTGGCAAAATTGCAGATGAATTTTGCGGTAGAATTATTATCCAGTGGTTCAACACCATTGTCGAATCATGTCGTTATTAAAACGGGTGATAATAATCAGGTGCTTCTTTTTTCGGCACTTGCTCTGGCGGCAGGACTTGTTTTAGTCGTCCTTTTTGTTGTGAGAGTGAAGAGGACACGAAAAGAAGATGAGGCAGCTGAAAATCGGTTGGAAAAGGAGGAGTAAGGGATGAAGAATAAAATAAAAGAAAGAATGGAACGTATTCTTCACGGAAGTATTTTATTTACAACATTACTTACACTGGCATTTCCGGTACAGGCATGGGCAAAAGTTGGTGGAAATGAAACAGAATATACCTATACAGTAACGTTATGCTCTGGAAATCAGGGATATTTTTCAGATACGAATGGAATTACAGTAGACAATCATATAACAGGTTCTTCTTATCAGATTGGAAAGGAAAGCCAGGGAGAAAAAATAAAAATCAGTGGACTGAAATATGGTGACCGGGTTATGGTTCGGGCACAGTCCTGTATTCAGCTAAAGGAAGATGGAAAATATTATATTGGTGGAATCCGGGAGAGCGGAAGGGATAATAATACTGTTGGAAAATCTGCCTTTGTGGTAGAATCTGATCAGGAGTATGTAGCAGCATATGCAATTGCGGGAAATATGGTAGCATATACTGTGAATTATCAGGATGCCAATGGAAATGCACTTTCAGACAGTGAGACCTTCTATGGTGCAGTGGGTGACCAGCCGGTGGTGGCGTTTAAATATTTTGAAAATTATCGTCCGCAGGCATATAATCTGACGAAAACCTTAAGCAGCAATGAAGCAGAAAACATTTTTACGTTTGTATACACGACGGATACACAGAGTGCGGCAAACAGTGCAAATGCCGGAAATGATGCAAATGTAGCAAACAATGCAAATGCAGCAGACAATGCAAATGCGGCAAACAATGCAAATGCGGCAAACAATGCGAATGCAGCAGATGATGCCAATGCGGATAATAATCAAGGGGCAGATGGAAATGCAAATATTCCGGATGAAGAGACTCCGCAGGAACTGGTAAATCTTGATGATGAGGAAACTCCGTTAGCAGATATGCAGCAAAAGGATGAGAAGACCAAAAGACCGGCAGGAAATATGCCATTGCTGATTGGTGTAGCATCAGCGGCAGTTGCAGGACTTGTGGCTCTTACTGCTTTTGCATTACGAAGAAAGAAAATGAATGTCAGAGCAGAGGCATTAACGAATGGGAAAAACAAAAAGAAAAAAGAGGACAATAGCCAGAATCTGTAGTATGATAGGAGTATCTCTTCTGATATTGGTGATTCTGATTTGCATACCATTGACATTACCAAGGCTTACAGGGTTTGATATTTATACAGTTGTAACCGGAAGCATGGAACCGGCGATTCCGGTAGGAAGTCTTATTTATGTCAGGGAAGAAGCACCGGCAGAACTTATGGAAGGTGAAGTTGTGGCATATCGGAGCGATACAGATGCGGGAATTATCATTACCCATCGTGTGGTGAAGAATCAGGTGGTGTCCGGTCAGCTGATTACCAAAGGAGATGCAAATGAAGCGGAGGATATTTCCCCGGTTTCCTATGCACAGGTAATTGGAAAAGTAACCCTGACCATTCCGGTATTAGGAGGGATATTTGCAGCTATGGTAACCTTTTACGGTAAAATTGTAATCGTCTCAGTTGTATTACTGGCGGCAATTTTATTATATATAGGTACAGATAGCAGGAATATACAGGAAAAGGAATAGGTGTGTTGTCATGCAGAGGCAGAAGAGCCGGCACAGTAAGAAATATTACCTGATAATATGGATGACCGCAGGGATATTGCTGATGAGCGGTGCATTGGGAGGCTGTGGCGGAGAGAAGAATTCTCCGGAGCAAAGCAGCAATGATACCGCAAAGGGAAATCGTGATGCGACAGCAGAAGTATTACATCCGGAGGCTTCCGGAGAAGTGGCTTATGGGACAGATCAGATTGCCATTGATGCATCGCATGCATCCGATGGTTATGTGATGCTTAATTATACCGGAACCAATGAAAAAGTGAAATTCCAGATAGAGACACCGGAAGGGGAAGCATATACCTATCTGGTGACAAAGAATGGAACGTATATTGTATATCCGCTGACACAGGGAAGCGGTACTTACCAGTTGACCTTATATGAAGCTGCATCAGTAGAAGAAAATTTGTATGCAACAGCATTTACCCAGAGTATTGATGTTACCATTACAGATGAATTTGTCCCATTTCTGGCACCTAACTGCTATGTGGATTTTGATGAGAATTCCAAGGCGGTAAAGAAAGGGGAAGAACTGGCAGCAGGCTGCGGCAGTGACCTTGATGTAGTAACCAACATTTATCATTATGTAATTGAAAATATTACATATGATGAAGAAAAAGCAGAGAATGTTGCATATGGATATGTGCCGGATGTAGATGAAACACTTTCGTCCGGAAAAGGAATCTGTTTTGATTATGCAGCATTGATGGCAGCGATGCTTCGTTCGCAGAGAATTCCAACCAAACTTCAGGTAGGATATGCGGGTGAGGCTTATCATGCGTGGATCAGCTGTTATGTGGATGAGATAGGCTGGGTAGATAATATGATATCTTTTGACGGAAAGGACTGGTCTCTTATGGACCCGACCCTGGCAGCCAATAATGATGATGATACCGTAAAAGATTATATTGGCGACGGAAGCCGTTATATTATAAAGTACACATATTAAGAGAGGAAGAAAAGTATGGGAAAAAGTAAAAAGCAGCAAAAGCTGTCAAATCTTGAATGTGCATCTTTTTGCAGCCAGATGACAATGGTTCTGCATGCAGGCTTTCCGGCAGTTGAGGGGGTGTCATTATTACTGGAAGATGCAAAGGATGTGCAGGAAAAGGCAATACTTCAGGTAATGTATGATGAAATGATAAATACAGGACTGTTATATCCGGCACTGGAAAAGACCAGTGTATTTCCGGATTATCTTCTTCAGATGGTTAAGATAGGAGAAGAAACAGGTACACTGGATGATGTTATGAATGGGCTGACTCACCATTACGAGCGTGAGGATGAGATCGAGAAGAGTATTAAAAGCGCACTTACATATCCTTTGATTATGGTTGCTATGATGATAGCTGTAATTGTGATACTTTTAACAAAAGTAATGCCGGTATTTGAACAGGTATTTCGCCAGTTAGGCAGACAGATGACCGGATTTTCCGGTGGCATGCTGGTATTGGGAAAAACAATTTCGAATTATGCAATTGTATTCATTGCAATAGCGGCGGTAATCGTTGGAGTATTTGTTTATTTTGTAAAGAGCAGAAGAGGACGAAGAGCGTTTGCTGGTTTTAGCAGAAAAATGCACTTGTTTCATGGCTTATATGATAAAATCGCAGCATGTCGTTTCGCAGACAGCCTGTATCTGACTTTAAAGAGTGGACAAAATCCGCAAAAAGGACTGGAATTTGCAGACGAATTGATTGCAGATAAGAATTTTTCAAAGAAGATTAAGAAATGCAGCCAGAAAATGGAAGAGGGCGAGGATTTTGCAGCAGCAGTAGGCGGTGCTGGAATATTTGAGGGCTTGTATGAGAGGATGCTGGTGATTTCCGGGAAAACCGGAGAGACCGATGAAACATTAGAGACGATAGCAAGACAGTATGAAAGAGAAATTGATCAGAGAATGTCTTCTTATATTGCAATATTAGAACCGACACTTGTAATTATTTTGTCTGTTATTGTCGGAATGATACTGTTATCCGTGATTCTTCCGTTGATGGGAATTATGGCAGGACTGTAAGAAGGAGATGCATATGGAAGGATTTCGTCGAAAGAGGCTTTTTTTTCATGAAAAAAGGCATTCTGTCTGGGCAAAGATATTATTTACGGTGGCCATTTCCAGTTGTATTATTTTATTGACCTGCCATGGATTGAACCGATTGATGGCGGATAGTAAAGAGGAGGAAAAACGTTCTTTAGAAGAGGCTTTGCAGAGAGAAATCGTGCAGTGTTATGTGCTGGAAGGACATTACCCGGACTGTCTTTCGTATCTGGAAGAACAGTATGGTTTTTCCTATGATAAGGAGCATTTTTTTGTGGACTACCAGCTGCTTGGAGCAAACATTATGCCGGATGTGACAGTAATTGAGCGCAAGAATTAGAGTGAAGAGGGATGAATATGGCAGAGAGTACCGCCAGAAAACATACAATTGATATATTATTTCCATGGGCATTGTTTGGGCTGCTGGCAATCTGCGGACTTCTGGTGCTTATCCTGGCAGCAGATATTTATCAGGATACGACGACTATGGCAGATGAAAATTATGAAAGCAGAACAGTATTGTCTTATCTTACGGAGAAGATTCATCAGAATGATAATGGGACAGTTACTATTGGTTCGGTGGATGGAACAGACAGTCTTATCATCCGTCAGGATTATGATGGAGAAGAATATTGCACCTATATTTTTGAAGAGGATGGCATGTTGAAAGAGCTTTTTGTCCGGTCCGGAACTGCTGTAAGTACAGCGGATGGAAAGGCAGTCATTCCGGTTGAAGATTTTAAGATGGAAGCTTTGGAAAATGGATTATTGCATTTTTCCTGTATGTCGGAAGATGGGAGAAAAATGGATACTGTGGTGGCTGTTGTCGGCAGTGGGCAGGAATAGAGGAAGGCATATGATAGAAGGGCAGGCAAGACGTTCCGGGGTATTTTTACTGGAACTTATGATATCGATTTTATTTTTCTGTATTGCTGCAGCGGTGGGATTGCAGCTATTTGTAAAATCCCATTGCATCAGTGAAGATGCAGGAAATATGAATATGGCAGTACATAAGGCTGCAGCGGCAGCAGAAGTATTCCGCTCCGGAACAGATATGGAAGATTATCTGAAAGAAGAGTATTCTTATTATGAGAAAGAGGATAATACATTTTTGGTATCCTTTGCTGCTGACTGGGAGAATTGTAAGACGAAAGATGCGGAATATACCCTGTGGATTACACTGGGTGAAGCGAAGCAGCGGATGGTCGGTCATTTTGCAGTAAAGCAGAAGGATGGGGAGAAAGATAAGATTATTTATGAAGTGGAACTAAAGAGAGTAATCAGTCAGAGAGAGGCGGCAGAAGATGAGTAAGAGTGCATTATACGAAGAAAAACGCAGACCGCGTATAGCCAGTCCTTTTGGATACTCTTTTTTGTTAGTGGTAGTATTGATTCTGACTTTTTTATTATTCGCAGTGTTGTCATTATCTTCGTCCCTGCGGGATTATAAATACAGTAAACGGGCGGCAGATAAGATGAGTGCCTATTATGAAGCATGTAACAAGGCAAATGATGTCTTAGCAGAGATAGATGCTATTCTGGAAGAATCCGAAAATAAAGAAATGGCGCTGCAGGAAATTTCAGGATTTCCGGAGGTGAAGGACGCAGCTGATACCATAAGCTTTTGTGTGCCGGAGACGGACACACAGGAGTTACGTGTAAAGCTTTCTATTACGGAAGAGACGGATGGAGAGACAGGAAAAATGCTGGAATGGAGCATATTAGAATGGAAAGAAACTGCTACTGATGTAAGACAGGAGGAAACAAGGCTTCCGTTGATGGAGCGGCAGAAATAAAGAGATTGGTGGGAAAATTATGGATGTAAAAGAAGTATTACGAAAAGCAGTAGAGGAACACGCATCAGATATATTTATTATAGCCGGACTTCCGATATCATATCGTTCGAATAATGTAATTATAAAAGAAGAGGGAGAGCGGTTGATGCCTCCTGAGACAGAAAATTATTTAGAGCAGATATATGAACTGGCGGACCATCGTGATATTGACCGGTTATTAAAGCATGGGGATGATGATTTCTCCTTTGCGGTGCAGGGACTGTCAAGATTCCGTGTCAGTGCTTATAAGCAAAGAGGCGCATTATCAGCAGTGGTTCGTGTGATTACCTTTGATTTGCCAAAGCCGGAGGACATTGGAATTCCACAGAATATCATTGACCTTGGTCTGCAGCCAAAGGGAATGGTATTAGTAACAGGACCGGCAGGAAGTGGTAAGTCTACCACGTTAGCCTGCATGGTAGATGCACTGAACCGCCGGTGTGCCAAGCATATTATTACGTTAGAGGATCCGATTGAATATCTGCACAGCCATCAGCATGGAATTATCAGCCAGCGTGAGATAAATGTAGATACTGAAAATTATGTAACGGCATTACGTGCATCCCTGCGGCAGAGTCCGGATGTGATTCTTCTTGGAGAAATGCGTGATTACGAGACGATTGGTGTTGCCATGACAGCGGCAGAGACGGGACATCTTATTATATCCACCTTACATACCATAGGAGCGGCTAATACCATTGACCGTATCATTGATGTGTTCCCGGCAAATCAGCAGCGGCAGATTGCAGTACAGCTTTCCATGGTGCTGCAGGCGATTGTTTCCCAGCAGCTTGTGCCGGATGTGAATGGCAATGTGATCCCGGCATTTGAAATTATGACTGTGACACCGGCAATCCGCAATATGATTCGTGAGAATAAAGTGCCACAGATTGACGGCGTTGTATATTCCTCGAACCGGGAAGATATGATATCCATGGACAGCAGTCTTTTGAAATTGTATCAGGAAGGAAAGATTACAAAAGAGACAGCACTGGTTTATGCATCCAATCCGGAAATGTTACAGAAACGCTTATAAAAATAGCTTGACGAGGCATAGAGAACATGATACAATACAACAGTTGTGAATAGGCGATGGTCCTCTGTTGCAAATGAATGCATTAAGAACATCAAAATATACAGGAGGTCACAAAATGAACGCAAGTGAAATTATTAAGAACATTGAAGCAGAGCAGTTAAAGGCAGATGCACCAGAGTTTCGTGTAGGAGATACCGTTAAGGTTTATGCGAAAATTAAAGAGGGAAACCGTGAAAGAATTCAGGTTTTCGAAGGTGTTGTATTAAAAAAACAGGGCGGAAGCAACCGTGAGACATTTACCGTTCGTAAATTCTCTAATGGTGTTGGCGTAGAGAAGACCTGGCCATTACATTCTCCTAACGTAGAGAAGGTTGAAGTAGTAAGAGCTGGTAAAGTAAGAAGAGCTAAGCTGAATTACTTAAGAGGTCGTATCGGTAAGAAAGCAAAAGTAAAAGAGTTAGTAAAATAAGAATCTGTCAGAGGGACGTGCCAATGTGTATCGTCCCTCTTGTTGTATTTACGCGAGTAGCGAGAAAAATCGCATGCTTGCATGCAGATTTGGCGAGCACCGCGATAACTCGAGAAACTCGCAAAGCGTGTTTCTCGTAGTTACCACGTATTCATAAGAAGCTGCCGGTGGCAGTTTCTGCAGATATATCGAATGATATTTAGGTAAGAAGGAGAACATAAGATTATGCGTAGAGGCAGCGTTCGTGGTCTGAATTTTGGCAGACGTAGAAAGAAAATAAATGTACCACTGCTGAAGGAAATCGGCACCTGGGTCATTGAGATTGCAATTGTCCTGGTGATTTCATTTGTATTTGTATATTTTATCGGACTTCGGACCACTGTGGTAGGACAGTCCATGAACCCTATGATAGAGAACGGAGAAGAGATTCTGGTTAATCGTTTTGTTTATAAACTGAAGAAACCAAAAGCAAATGATGTTATTGTATTTCTTCCAAATGGAAATGAAAAGTCGCATTATTATGTAAAGCGTGTCATTGGGGTGCCGGGAGATAAGATACAGATAAAGAATGGAGCAGTCTATGTAAATGGAGAACTGTTTGATGAAAAAGTAGATACAGCTGCCATTGAAGATGCAGGACTGGCATCCGAAGAGATTACGGTAGGGGAAGATGAGTATTTTGTATTGGGAGACAACCGCAACAGCAGTGAGGACAGCCGTTATGCCAATATTGGAAATGTAAAACGGGAATATATTATAGGAAAAGCATGGTTCCGGATTTCTCCGCTCCGGAAAATCGGTTTTATCAAATAGAAGGACAGTAAGGGAAGAGAGGAAAATAAGATGCAGTTTCAATGGTATCCGGGACATATGACGAAAGCAAAACGTCAGATGCAGGAAGATATAAAACTGGTAGATTTAGTAATAGAGCTGGTGGATGCAAGAATTCCGGTGAGCAGCAGAAATCCGGATATAGATACCCTGGGAAAAGGAAAAGCCCGTCTGATTTTGTTGAACAAATCTGACCTTGCAGATGAAAGAAAAAATGATGGCTGGACAGAGTTTTTTAAGAAAAAGGGCTATTATGTAGTACGCATGGATGCCAGAAATAAAGGAAGCATGAAGCAGGTGTCTGCAATTATAGCAGAAGCCTGCAAGGAAAAGACGGAGCGTGATTTACGAAGAGGAATCAAGAACCGTCCGGTGCGGGCTATGGTAGTGGGAATCCCGAATGTGGGAAAATCCACCTTTATCAATACTTTTGCAGGAAAAGCCTGCGCCAAGACCGGAAATAAGCCGGGTGTAACCAAGGGCAAGCAGTGGATTCGCCTGAATAAGAATGTAGAACTTTTGGATACACCGGGTATTTTATGGCCAAAGTTTGAAGACCAGAGCGTTGGGTTAAGACTGGCACTGATAGGTTCTATCAAAGATGATATTTTAAATATTGATGAACTTTCACTGGAACTGATTCAGATTCTGCGGGAAGAGTATCCGGGTGTATTAAAGGAAAGATATGGAATGGAAGAAGAGGGAACACCGGCAGAGATGTTGGAGAAAATTGCCTTAAACCGTGGCTGTATCAAAAAAGGAAATGAAGTAGATTATGCCAAAGCCGCTGCACTGGTGCTGGATGAATTCCGTACTGGAAAGCTCGGTAAAATTTCACTTGAAAAACCGGAAGTGGAAGCATAAGATAAAAATAAGAATAGGAATCAAAAAGAGTTGGAGCAAGACGGAGATATGAAGGAAGAAGAACACGGCAAAAGAGGAAAGGCGGTAAGGGAAAGTGTCAGTTTCATACTATATCTCATTGTGATTGTGGTACTGACATTTTTGATGATACGTTATGTTGGACAGCGGACCAGAGTGGATGGTTCGTCCATGGAAAATACCCTTACCAATGGAGATAATCTGATTGTAGATAAGATATCCTATCGGTTTCATGAACCGGAACGTTTTGATATTATTGTATTTCCGTATCAGTATAAGGAAGACACTTATTTTATCAAACGGATTATCGGAATGCCGGGAGAAACGGTACAGATTACCGATAAGGGAGAGATATTGATTAACGGAGAAGAACTGGTGGAATCTTATGGAAGAGAGGTTATTAAAGACCCGGGACTTGCATCAGACCCGATTACATTAGGTGAGGATGAATATTTTGTGATGGGAGATAACCGCAATTACAGCAAGGACAGCAGGTTTCCGGATGTTGGAAATATCAAGCGGGCGGATATCATAGGAAAAGCATGGCTTAGAATCTATCCATTTGATAAAATTGGATTTATCCGGCACCAGTAATAAAATCGGAAGAGCAGTTAGAGGGTAAAGTGATTATGGCAGAAGAGAAGAAAATCGGAGCAATCAAAGAAGAGTTACAGGCAGCAGAAGACAGTATGCTGCCTGATTTTATAGCAAGATATGAAAAAGATGAACGAAGCGGCGTAAAGAGCCTTGTGGAAAAAGCAGGAAAGCGGATACAGAAGCTTGAGGCAGAGTATGCCCGGATTGAAAATCTGAAAAAGTATGAAAAAGAATATGCGGATGCCGGTTATATCTGCGGTATAGATGAAGTGGGAAGAGGTCCGCTGGCGGG
>ENA-OPAO01001636-OPAO01001636.1-human-gut-metagenome-genome-assembly--contig:-NODE-1636-length-14935-cov-2.031384_pt1 | contig 14935 bp, 11 predicted proteins | sample MGYA00241054_ERZ501424 | MGnify/ENA primary metagenome ERZ501424 (study PRJEB25962, sample SAMEA2042623) | human gut metagenome | biome: human gut; feature: human-associated habitat; material: faeces...
ACAGACAGCATCTCCAGGCAGCATTCGCCTTTCCACGCGTTCTATGGTACTGACTGCTTTAATAACAGCTGTGAGAATGCACTGAAAAATGTTCCGATAAATAACAGCCACATATAATTATTCATATTTCTGCACCACCAACACTCCAATAAATACAACCAGCAAACCAATCATATTCGTCACTGTAAGACTCTCATGAAAAATAAAAACAGCCCATATCTGGCTCCAGATTAAATATACCGTACGGTTTGCATAAGCAACATTTAAATCAAATTTTTTGATAACCTTCTGCCACGCAATTGCATAAACAAAGCAGTTTAATAACATCAAAAAAGAAAATCCAATCATTCCTGCTGAAAACAGTCCGTGTTTATTAAACTGCTGTGATGCCAGTTTGCTGAATACACTGGTAAATGAAAACAGCATGATATTTAAATGCAGTAAGATATAATCTTTTAATTTTTCCATCGTTCTTCCAAATTTCCTTTCGACAGCCAGACTGCTTCTCTTGCATGCCTTAACGCTTCTTCTAATTCCGCTTCGCTTCCTGTCCTCATAATGACCTGCCCAATCCGATCTGTTCCATTCTTCATTGCCTCAATTTTATCACCGACCTGATAATCAAGCTGAACCTCAATGCCTTTTTGAACCAGGCTTTTAAGTTTATCCATTTCAATCTTTTCGATTATGCCATCCTGATTCGAAAACAGCAATGCGCCCATGCAAGGATGTGTTTCTTCACTCTGAAACTCTGCCTTTTCGCCAAGTGCATAGCTGATTATCTTTTCATACCAGTCATAACCCATATAAATTGAAATCAGCTCCGGAATACAGGTTGCTCCTGTTCTTCCTCCAACTTCAATCAGCCAGACCTGCTCTCCTCTTACAAATACATCGGCATTTAGCGGACAGTTCTTCATTCCCAGTGCTTTTATGGCAAGCTCAATCTGATGTTTCAGATTTTCCATCAGTTTTTTCGATGCATGATAAGGAAATTTATGTCCGATTGGCATCGTTGTTCCATTTACCATATAAGTAAATTTTTCATGTGGAAAAAATGCTTCTATTTTTTCTTCTCCAATAAAAGCATCTACCCCGATTTCATCGGCTTCAATAAATTCTTCTACCAACACATACGACTTCTTTGTTACCTTTTTTGCTTCCTGCCAGGCATATTCTAATTCTTCCATCCTGTCTGCACGGTGGATTCCACGGCTTCCTGAACTGTCCACTGCTTTTACCATAACCGGAAATCCAAGTGCATTAGCCGACTCAACACATTCTTCATAAGAAGCGACCTTTCTAAAATCTGCGGTTGATACCCCTCCTGCCTTTAATGCCTCTTTCATCAAAAGCTTATCCGTGACCTTCCACGCTGCTTCTCTTGGAATCCCGCATAGTCCCAGATTATCACAGACAAAACCAATCGCCCGCACTGCCACGTCCGTTCCTGAGGTACAGATTCCGGAAATCTTTTCTCTTTTTGCGGTTTCTAAAATTTTTTCATAATCTCTTGTATCTATCTCATAAAAAGAATCCGCAAGCGCAATTCCCGGATAATTTCCTTTTATGCTTACAACCAGCGTTTCCAGCCCCATTTCTTTTGCTTTTTTTATTAAAGGCACTTGATAGATTCCTGCTCCTAATATCATTAATTTCTTCTTTGACATTTCAAAATAACTCCCATTTAGCTGATTTGCCAACTTTCTTGATTCGGTCAAATTTCTTCCCTTTGTTCGCTTACATTTATCGTTTCTCTTACAATAAACTGTGGAGTATGATTCAGCGTAAGAATAATTTTTCCAAGATATTCCCCGACAATCCCAAGACACATTAAAATCATGCCCGCAAATACCATCGTCACACACATCATAGACGCCCAGCCAATCACCAGAGACGGGTCAACGATTTTTCGTATCGCTGTGATAACTGCCATCAAAAATCCGACTCCGGCAGCAATTCCACCTGCCACAGACGAAATTCGAAGCGGGATTACAGAATAATTCCAATATGCCAGCCATAAATGAATCAGCTTATGCAGGGTATAATTAGATGCTCCAACTTCTCTTTTATGATGTTCCACTTCCACATTTCCAATATTGTGGGTAATCCGATAAAAAATCCCATCAATATAAGGATTGTAACTATCATATTTCCTGGTTTCTTCTGCTACTTTTTGGGTGATAATCCAAAAATTACTTGAAGTAATTTCTTTTGGCCGTCCCAGTAAAATTCTCGAAGAAACTTCATTTAATTTACTGCTTAAATTCTTGAGAGAAGAATTTTTTCGTTTTCCATAATGTCCATAAACCAGATCATATCCCTCTTGAATTTTCTCTACCAGCTTAAAAATCTGTGAAGGATGCGTTTGCATATCATCATCCATTCCGAGTACATAATCACCTTTTGTATAATGAAGTGCCGCCATCAGTGCATTATGCTGTCCAAAGTTACGAATCAGATTGACTCCATGCACAAATGGATATTTCTTTCCTAATTCTTTTATTTTTTCAAACGTTCCATCTGTCGATCCATCATTTACCAGGACAAACTCGCATTGATATTTTTTATGTGCATGAAATTCCTGAATCGTCAGCTCGACTACTTTCTGAATTGTTTTTTCCGAATAATAACAAGGTATTACAATAGAAATCAGCATTTTTCTTATAACCTTCCTAAATCTTTTTTTTGTGTACCAAGCCAGTCATAGAAAAGAGGTGTTCCTCCGGTATGAATGAATAATATCTTTTTTCCAGAAATCTGATGTTCTTCGATATAGTGTTCCATTCCAAGAAATGCTTTTCCGGTATAAGTTCCATCCATTGCCACTCCATTTAAGGCAAACTCCTCACGGATACACTGCTCAATTTCCTCATCATACTGTCCATATCCACCTTTTGTATACTCACTTGCCAGATGGATTTCTTTTTGGTCTTCCATGGAAAACTCTTTTCCAAGTCCTTTTAAGTATTCTCTTATTCCGGTTTCAATAATCGAAACCGCACGTTCATACTCTCTTGAGGAAATCAAAATCCCGACAATCTGCTTCTTATCTCTCGCCAAAAGATGTCCACAAGTCAGACCTGCCTGTGTTGCTCCTGTTCCCGATGCATGAAAAATATAATCAAAGAAAATCCCTTGGTTTTTCTCAAAATTCAAGATCTCCTGATAAGCTTTTGCATAAGCAGAAGCAGAAACTCCCTCATTTCCGGTTCCAAATTTATTTCCATAGATATAATACGGTTTGTGTCCTTCCTGTATTAACCGATTCATCGTTGCCTCTACTGTCTTTGCAATCTGATTTTTTCTACATTTTACAATTTTTACCTTAAGCATCTGCATCAAATGGCTGTTGCTTGTCTCTTTTTCCTCACTTTCGCCCTCTTCAAATGAACAAATCATATAACAGGGAATCTTTTTTCTGAAACATTCGTTTGCAATCACCCTGCATAAATTAGAGCGCACATTTCCATAAGCAATCATAATATCACAACCTTTTTTCTGCATATCTTCAAAAAAGGCATTCGCAATTCTTACTTTATTTCCTCCAAGTGAAAATGGCAGTAAATCTTCTCTCATGATATAGAGCTGATTTCCCGACTGTTTTCTGTCAAAAATCTCATAAATTGGTGTTCTTTCCAATTCCATTTTTTTCGCCTCTCAATCGTACCTTTCTATCATTATAAGCGAAAAGAAGAGACGTGTCAAAAAAACACGCCTCTCTTCTTTTTTAAGCAAAATCTAAAAACAAAATTTTCTTTAGTCGGTATCTGCTTAACACTGGGTCGGGTCCATAAGATTTGTTCCCGGTGCAAGTTTAATCGTAGCCGGTTTATCAAATGGCTCATAATAGCCATCACCAATTGTAATCTGTGAACCTCTGCTTACATTTGTATAAATCCATTTTGCATCTCTTACACAAAGTCGGATACATCCGTGAGATGCCGGACGTCCTAAGTTATTGTAATCTGCTGCATTTAAGTTATAAATATTCTGCCGTCCACCTGCTACAGAGTGAATAAAGATTCCCTGATATACATGAGACGTATACTGACCCCAGGATGGTCCCATTAAGATATGCCATCTGTCCTGGTCACCAATGTAGAATGTTCCTGTTGGGGTTGGTGTTGCCGGAAGTCCTACAGAGCAGGTCATTGATTTAACCGGAATAATATATCCGTTTGAACCATCTTTTGCAAATACAGTAACCATGCAGGTCGTACGATTTACACGCAGTCTGTATGGTCCGCTTACCATACTGCTGACATCCTGCTGCAATGCTCCATTGGATTTAAAGTATAATTTGTATCCATTGACATACTGCCAGCCGGTCTGCATAACACCATTCGCATCCATATAAAATCTGGTATTTCCGGTTTTAATATAACCAGTCTGCATCACTCCGTTACTGTCTAAGTAGTACCATTTGCTGCCAACAGAAGTCCAGCCGGTTTTCATTGCTCCGTCTGCAGTACCTCCGAAATAATAATACTTGCCATCAATCTTCTGCCAGCCGGTTTTCATGACACCGTCGTTTGCTCCGCCAAAATAATACTTTTTATTTCCGATTTTCTGCCAACCGGTTTTCATAGAGCCATCACTTGCTCCGCCAAGATAATAGTATTTTCCATAAATCTTCTGCCAACCGGTTCTCATAGAGCCATCACTGCCAAGGAAATAATATTTTCCATAGATTTTCTGCCAGTAGGTTTTCATAGCTCCGTCATTTGCATTGCCAAAGTAATACCATTTAGAATCGAGTCGTTTCCATCCGGTCTGCATCAGTCCATTAGTTTCAAAATAATAAGTTTTGTTATTGAGTGTCTGCCATCCGGTTTTTAAGGTTCCGTTCTCATTTAAGTAATACCACTGGTTTGTACCGATTTTGAGCCATTTGGTTTTCATAGCACCGCTTGTCGGGTCAAAGTAATAAGTTTTGTTGTTAAGTGTCTGCCATCCGGTCTGCATGATACCGCTCTTATTTAAATAATAAGTCTGGGTGTACAGATAAGTCCATCCGGTCTGCATGATACCGTCGCTGTCCAGATAATACCAGTTATTTCCAACTTTTACCCATCCGGTCTGCATGACACCGGAAATATTTAGGTAATACCATTTCTGCTTGTGGTAAAGCCATCCGGTCTGCATCATACCGGATGAATTTAAGTAATACCATTTATCATCGATTTCACGCCATCCGGTCTGCATGATTCCTTTTTCATTCATGTAATACCAGTATTTTCCACTTTTTACCCATCCGGTCTTTAAGATTCCGGTTGAGAGGTCGAAATAATAATAAGTTTGATTAAGATACAGCCATCCAATATGACGATATCCGGTGGAATCAAAATAGTATTTTTCTCCATCAATGGTTTCCCATCCATTTTTTGTGTAGCTTCCGTCTGCGTGAACATACCACCAGCCATTTTTATCCTGTTTCCATCCAGTTTTGGAGGTTGTGGTTTTGGAAGTGTCCCAGACTCCGTTTTCATCAACATAAGATGTTCCAATCCAGGCATTTTTTGCCATGGTGCCGTCTTTCTGGAAATAATAGCATTTTTTATTGATCCATTTCCACCCAGCCGAAAGCATCTGACCGCTGTCATTGAAAAAGTAAGTATCCTCATCAATGGTGCAGAGTCCGGTTGAAATACTGCCGTCATTCTTTAAGTAATAGTAATAGTTTCCATTTTTTAACCAGCCATGAACGAGTGCACCTTTTGCATCAGCATAATACCAGGTTGCATTTGTGCGAATCCATTTCTTTTCATCTGCGGTAATGGAATTAGAAAAATGATAGGTTTCTCCATCATAGTCCACAAAACCGGTGTAGGTTTTTTTACGTCCATTTAAATAACTGGAAAGATAAGGCGTCTCGTCTTTACTGTAAAAGAAATAATCAGAAGAAGAGACATTTAAGTCCAGCGTATCCATATCCAATGTGATGGCAGGAGTGTAGGAAGTATATTCAGGAAGAGAGTAAAGTCTTGCTCCAAGTTTATTTAAGAGTTCAATTCTGTCTTCTGGAAGAACCTTGTAGAGTCCTGACTGAATGGCAATTGTTGGACTTAAGGCATTTAAATACTCCAGAGAGTTTGAATTTGCAATTCCGTGATGACCCAGTTTTAAAACATCAATATGTCCTAAAACTTTGGAAAGACGTGCTTCATCTCCGTCTGCAAAACCGATATCGCCGCTAAGAAAGGCAGTATATCCGCTGTCGGAAGTAACTTTTACGCCAAGAGAAAAATAGTTGGCATCGAGTTTTCCGGTTGTCTTGTAATCATCACTGTAGTTCATTATCTGAAGATGCAAGTCCCCGAGATCGAAGTTTGGATTTCCGGTTGTGCTTGCAGGTGTGCTGTAGACTAGTGAGTTTGGGTCAGAAGAATTCAGTACAGCAATTCCTTCTTCGGGGAATGCCTCTTCCATTGCAGGGTCATCTTCTGGAATTGGAGAATCTCCATATTTTTCTTCAATTTCCTGTTCTGTAATATAAGAATAAGAACGGGTATCCGTACCGGCAGAAATACTTTGTTCTGCTGGCTGAGTGGAAGCTTCAGCAGCCTGATTCGGAATCACCGGTGCATTGACATCGAAGTTCTGAATCAAAGTACTTCCGACTTCTTTCGCAGCTTCGATTGCTTTATCATAAACATAAAGATTGTCAAATAACAGTCCGGGTGAAGTGATGTATTCATCTTTGTATTCCATCAGATAAACTCTTTGCGGATGAAATTCCCGAATGACTTCAACCGCAGAACCGATGTGGTCACTATGAGGATGTGTTCCAAGATAAAAATCAAAGTTATCCTGTGTGACACCAACACTGTGCATGTAATCAATTACCTGCTGTTCAAAGCCCTCTCCGGTATAGACACTGTTTCTCAATGGATAGCGTGGGTCACTGCCATCCGGATAATCACTGTCTTCTCCGGAGTCAATCATTCCAAAGTGTCCATTGCTCTCAAGCAGGATGGCATCACTGTTATACGGAAGCGTAATAAAATGAATTTTTGAATAAGAAACTTCCGGTTCTTCTTCATTGTCGTCTTTATCGGATGAATCTGGATTCTGGGTATCACCGGAAGAATCTGAATTATCTGGATTTTGGGTATCACCGGAAGAATCCGAACTATCTGGATTTTGGGTGTCACCGGAGGAAGAGTCAGATTCTAAAACGGAACTGCCAGATACAGAGGATGCAGAAACCGGAACAGAACCAAATACAGTTGTTGTGCTAAGCAGCAGTGCCAGGAATCTGGCAAAATAAGGTTTCTTTTTGTGCATAGATAATATCCCTTTCTATTCTATTTGTATGCATTGTTTTTGCGTCTCATCCTGCTATTATAAGCTATTTTTTGTCGAAAATTCAATAGTTATGTAGAATACAAAGAGAGAAAAACGAAAGAGAGACAGATTCTGGCATTTGCTTTTATACAGGAAATATAGTAAGATACTTCGAGAGTGGTTAAAAAATAAAAAATGGAGGTTTAAGATGCAGGAAATTACAGAGATTGCCGAATTAAAAGAGATACAGCTTGGAATCTTAAGAAAAGTAGATGAACTGTGTAAGGCACATCATCTGAAATACTTTATGTCTGATGGAACTCTGCTTGGGGCAGTCCGGCATAAAGGATATATTCCGTGGGATGATGACCTTGATATATGGATGCCAAGAAAAGACTATGAAAAATTGGAGCAGATTATGAATCAGGAAGACTCCTGCTATAAAGTAGTCAATCATAAAAATACAAAGGGATATATTTATGCCTTTGGAAAAGCAGTTGATACTCGTACAATTTTAAAAGAAAATATCGAAGTCAATTGTCCAATGGGAATTTATGTAGATATTTTTCCTTATGATGGACTCCCTGGGGAGAAAAAAGAGGATTATATCAAACATGTCAGAAAATGTTTGTATCTGGAAAAACAGCGTTACAGAGGATTTCAGAGTTTTAAAGGTGTAAAGGGAAACCATACTACAGGAAATACAAAACGGTTTGTATTCTGGGCTGTCAGAAGACTGATTGGCGGAAAGAATTTTATTCGTATGGTAGACCGTTTAAGCCAGAGATATCCGGTAGAGGGTGCAAAGTATGTGGGCTGTCTGGTGGGCGGTTATAAAGAAAAAGATATGATGCCGGCCGAAATTTTTTCAGAAGCAGTTGAATTGGAATTTGAGGGCGAACATTTTCGTGCACCAAAAGGATATGATACCTATCTTACAATTGAATATGGCGATTATATGACCCTGCCACCGGTAGAACAACGTGTCACCCATCATGATTTTAAAGCATGGTGGAAAACCAAATAAGGAGAATTACTGTGAAGAATCTTTGGAAATTTGTAAAAACTTCAGGTATCTATTTTATAGGTACAGTATTACATAAATTGATTACGTTCTTCCTGCTTCCGATTTATACCAAATATATCGACAAAGCAGATCTTGGAACGTATGACCTTGCAACTGCTTACATTAACTTCTTGTGTTCGATTCTGTTTCTGGATATCTGGAGCGGAATCATGCGTTTTGCCTTTGAATATGAAGGAGAAGAGCGGAAAAAGCCGATTACCAGTGGAATTGCGATTTTCACTGGTTCTACGGTACTTTATACCATCGTGTTATTTGGAGCAGGATGTATCTTTGATATCAAGTATCTTCCACTTATCTATCTGTATGGTATTATGATGAACATTCAGACTTTAGTTGGATATCTTGCAAGAACCTATGGAAAAAATGCGTTATATACCACATCTGGTCTGGTCAGCTCTTTTGTAACTGTAGCATGTAACATTTTATTTATTGTATATTTCCGCATGGATTACAGTGCACTGTTTATCTCTGCCTGTATCGGATATCTGGTCAATATCGTAGTGCTTGGATGGGGAATCAAGCTGCCAAAGCTGATTTCTGTGTCAGCCTTTGATAAAGATTTATTCAAAAGGATGCTGATTTTCTCACTTCCGCTTTGCATGAATTCTGTGGCATATTGGTTTTTAACTTCCTATAACCGTGTCGCAATTTCAAATGTTTTATCAGTCAGTGAAAATGGTCTGTATTCGATTGCCGGAAGATTTTCTTCGTTTATTACGTTGTTTACGACCTGCTTTAATATGGCATGGCAGGAAATGTCTTATTCAAGAGAAGCACAGAAGCAGACGAATCAGGGAGAATTTTATACCACTGCTTTAAACTCTTATATCAAGTTTTTATGTATGGGGCTTTTAATGCTGATTCCTGCAATTTCAGTTATCTTCCCGATTATGATTAATGAATCTTATGCGGACGCAAAACAGTTGGTACCGTATTATCTGCTTGCAACCATTGTTTCCTGCATCAGCAGTTTCTTTGGAAATATCTTTACTGCAATTAAGAAAAATAATGTATTGTTTTATACCACAGTGGCAGGAAGTGTGGTAAATGTAGTCAGCGTGCATCTGCTATTACCGGTTGTTGGGGTACAGGGAGCAAGTATAGCCCTGTTTTTAGGTTTTATGGTAAATAATACGATTCGTGCTTATCTGCTGAAAAAAGAAATTCAGGTTTCAATCGATTTGAAATTCATTGTTGCATGGGCAATTGTTTACATTGGAGTAAGTTATATTTATCTGCATGCAAATGCCATCATCAATGTGTTAACTGTTTTTGTGGGAGGATTGTTGACTTTATTTGTATTCCGTAAGGAATTAAAGGAGATTTTAGGTACAATAAAAAACAGATAAATGAAGTAAATGTTGAATCTTCTTGAACAAAATGTTAAGATGAATGTTAAGAGACTAAGAATATTAAGAGGTTGGATGGATGAAAGGTGTAAAGAGAGAACAATTTCGGCGTTTAGTCAGAAGCATAGCCGTAATGATTATTCTGGTACTGGAATCTTTTATTTTTTATTATGTCTGGAATAAATATTACAGCAGGGGGCTTTGGATTGAGCCGTTCTATGCAAAAGGAAATATTTTCATTGTATTGGTATATGCGGCATTTATGCTGTTGTTTTTATATATTTATGGTGGATTTAAAATTGGTTATATCAAAAGAGGCAATCTGATTTATTCTCAGGCATTGTCCGGACTTTGTGCCAATGTAATTATGTATCTTCAGATTGTGCTGTTATACCGTCGTCTGCCGGATGTGCGTCCCTTGCTTGCAATGACGCTGGCAGATTTGCTTGTAATTGGAATTTGTTCGTATTTTTTTGATAAGCTGTTCAGTTATATTTTCCCGCCACGTGATATTCTGTTGATTTATGGAGAGTATCCGGTGGAAAAACTGGGTGGAAAAATTGCAACGAGAAAAGATAAATTCCGTATTAAAGAGCGGATTTCTGTGGATAAAGATTTTGAAACCATTCAGAAAAAAATTCTGGAATATGAAAATGGTGGTGTACTTTTAGGAGATATTCATTCCTCTGACAGAAACCAGATTTTAAAGTTTTGTTATGCACATTCGATTCGTGTGTATCTGACTCCGAAAGTTTCAGATATCATTGTAAGAAATGGAGAAACGCTTCATTTATTTGACACTCCGCTTTTACTGTGTCGTAATTATGGATTAAATATCGGTCAGCGTTTTGCAAAGAGGACTCTGGATTTGGTGGTTTCTGTTTTGATGTTTATTGTGGCATCTCCATTTATGCTGGTGACTGCAATTGCAATCAAGGCTTATGACAAAGGACCGGTTTTGTTTAAACAGAAACGTTTAACCATTGATGGAAAAGAATTTTATGTCTATAAATTTAGAAGTATGATAGTAGATGCAGAAAAAGATGGTGTGGCGCGCCTTGCAAAAGCAGGAGACAGCAGAATTACACCGGTTGGAAAAGTGATTCGTGCAACACGATTAGACGAACTTCCACAGCTTTTAAATATCATCAAAGGTGATATGAGTCTGGTTGGACCAAGACCGGAGCGTCCGTTCTTTGTGGAAAAATTTAAGGAAGAGATTCCTCGTTACATGATTAAACATCAGGTTCGTCCTGGCATCACCGGCTGGGCGCAGGTAAACGGCTACCGCGGTGATACATCCATCCGCATGCGAATCGACTGTGATTTGTATTACATTGAAAACTGGACGTTAGGACTGGATATTAAAATTTTATTCCTGACAATTTTCAAAGGTTTCGTAAATAAAAATGCATACTAAAATTATGGCGGACTCCAAAGAATATGGAATCCGTCGTTTTTATTCCTGCCAAAACTCTGCAAGCAGTTCTTTCATCTTTTCACAATTCACAACATCAAATGGGTACCATTCCCTCGGGAACAAATCCTGATACTGCTTTTGCATAAACCGCTCATCCAAAAGAAGAATTGCCCCTTTGTCGTTTATTGTACGAATCACTCGTCCACCCGCCTGAAACACTTTATTTACTGCCGGATACAAATAGGCATACGAAAACCCATCCCCTTTTTTCTCCTCATAATAATCCTTAAATAACTCCCTTTCATGGCAGACCATTGGAATCCCGGTTCCCACCACGACCGCGCCTATCAGACATTCTTCTTTCAAATCAATTCCTTCACTGAAAATGCCTCCCATAACGCAGCACCCAATCACGCTTTTGTCTGTTTCTTCAGAAAATGCCTCTAAAAACTCTTCTCTCTCCCGCTCACGCATTTCGGGCATCTGTACAAGAATCTTCTGATTCTCTCTATTAGGAAGCCTTGTTACAATTTCATCCATAAAACGGTACGACGGGAAAAAGAGCAGATAATTTCCCTCCTTTGCTGAGATAAAACTGTCAATATACGCCGCAATCTTTTCGTATTCTGCCGCCCCGCGCCTTGTATATTTTGTCGTCACATCGCGGGCAATCATCACTTTTCTCTGTTCCGGCAAAAATACGGATTTTGCATAAACCGCGGCATCTTCCTTCTCCCCGCCAAGCTGTTCTTTATAGTAGCGGATTGGCAAAAGAGTCGCCGAGAAAAAGATGGTGCTCTGCACCCGTTCCATCACTTCTTTCAGGCAGCCGGACGGATCCATGCACTGGATTTTAATGCGAAACTTCCGCTCCTCATCATAATCCAGATAAATCCGGTCACTCTCATCAAATTTTTCCAGCACTGCAAGAAACCGGCGGACATCAAAATAAAGCGATAAAATCGTGTCACGCTCTGGCAGTACCGGATATTCTTTTGCCACCAATTCATAATCTCCTGCCACACGAAGAAGAGCAAACTCCAGCGTTCCCGCATCCGAAATCACTTCAAATTCATCGCACTCTTTTTTCCATGCAAGTAGCACACGGTTCGCCGCCTCCAGCGATTTTTCAAATTTACGCAGTATATAATGTACTTCCGGACGTTTTTCGTGTCGTTCCATCGCCTTCACAATCTTCTTTACTGCAAGAAAATCTTCTTTCACAAGCCTCGCACTGTACATTTCCCTGCCGCGCTCCACAAGATTGTGTGCCTCATCCACCAAAAGCACCATATTTCCTTTTTTCTCAGTTGAAAAAAATCTCCGCAGATACACATTCGGGTCAAAAACATAGTTGTAATCACAAATCACGGCATCTGCAAAAAGGGCGGCATCCAACGCCATTTCAAACGGACAAACCTGATGTTTTTCGGCATATTTCTCAATCATATCCCGGCTCATTTTATGCTCATGAATTAACATGTCGTAAACCGCCTCATTCACTCGGTTATAATGCCCTTTCGCACGCTCACACTCACCCGGATTGCAGGAAACTGTGTCCATTACACACATTTTTTCCTTTGCAGTAATCGTTAGGGTTTTAAAAAGCAGTTTTTGTTTTCCAAGCAGTTCAAAACAATCTTCCGCCACCGTTCTTGTTATCGTTTTTGCCGTCAGATAAAAAATCCGGTCGCAGACCTCCTCTCCCATTGCCTTTATCGCCGGAAAGACTGTACTAATCGTCTTCCCTACCCCCGTCGGTGCTTCAACAAACAGCCGCTTTCCTTTTTCCACCGTATGATAAACCATCGCCGCCAGTTCTTTCTGCCCCGGACGATAAGAAAACGGAAAGGTAAGTTCCGTAATGGATGCATCTCTCTGCTTTTTCCAGTCATACTGATAAACCGCCCATTTTTCATATTCATCCATCAAATTCCGAAACCACTGTACAATCTCAATTCGCGAAAATGTCTCCCGAAACCGAACCACCTGCTCGGTCTCCAGATGACAATAGGTAAGCTGCACTCCAATTTCATCCAGATTTTCATCTTCTGCCACGATATAAGCGTAGCACATTGCCTGTGCCTGATGGATAAACAACGGCTTTTCCAAATCCTGCACCGGCAGATACACGCCCTTAATCTCATCAATTGCCGTCAAATCACCATCGGTAAAAATACCGTCCGCACGCCCTTCAATTTTCAAGGAAAAATCTTCTTCATATTCGGCACTCTTAAATTTTTGTATCGTAAATAAAGGAACCTCGGATTCATATCCAACGCCCATACTTTTTTGTATTTTTCTGTGAATACGGCTGGCAAGCTGCATCGCCTCTACATTTCTCACACCCGCGCCGCCACTTACAATATCTCCCTCGCGGAAAACAAATTCCACTAGGTTTCTTACGGATATTTTAATCGTCTTTTCTTTGCTCATACCTATAGTATAAAACGAGGATGGCACGGACGCAAGGGGTTAAAATACAATGTTTGCGCCAGAATAGTTGCATTTCCGCTAAAAACATGATACAGTTTAAGAAACAAATTAGAAATCTGAATTGGAGGAAATTATGGCAGATATTAATTATGAAGAATTAGAAGATTTGACACTTACCATGGAAGATGAAGACGGCACAACGACAGAGTGTGAACTTCAGTTTGTGTTTGAATATGATGGACAGGATTATGGTGCTTTTTGTGAGGCAGAGAATGAAACCGGTGAGTTTTATTTCTTCTCCATTGATGGCAGTACAAACTGGAAAGGAGAAACCGAGTTAGAAATTGCGCCGGTCGAAGATGATGCCCTGTTAGAACAGCTTGTCGATGTTTTGCAGCAGATTATTGATTCCGAGATGTCGGATATCGATGTCGAAGATGAGGACGATGCAGAAGAGGATGAAGACGACAGCGTCTGGGATGAATTTATTAATAAAAAATTAGAGGACTAAAAAAGTCCCTTTGTGTAGAGACGGGATATCGCTTCGCGATATAGTCTCTCACAAAGGGGCTTTTTTTATTTGTGTACACTTTTCATTGACTAAATAAAGGGAAAGTTTTTTCTTGAAACTTTTTCCCCTCCCATGACAATATACTTGTGAAAGATGTCTTTTGAGCAAAAGAAAGGAAGATTCATGTGACAAAACAGGAGTTTGATGAATATGTGCAGGCGCAGGGTGCTGACATCCTTCGATTCTGCCGCATGACAACAGCGAGCAAAATAGAGGGGGATGAACTTTATCAAGATACGATGCTGAAATTGCTGGAACAATTACAGCATTTGAATGTTGATAAAAACCTCAAAAGTTACACGCTGTCTGTAGCCATCTTCCTCTAGAAAAATCAAAGAAGAAAATATGCAAGGCGAAAGCGGCTGGCATCCTTTGAAAGTTATGAAGCACAGGATGAGAGCGGCAATTTGAAAGTTATTTCGGCTGACACTAAAACACCGGAGCAAACGGTAGTGCAAAATGAAACCAATGCACTGGTGCAAAAAATGGTTTTTGATTTACCGGAAAAGTACCGCACGGTAATCGAACTATTCTACTCTGCCGATTTAAAAATTTCAGAAATTGCCACTTGTCTGCAAGTTTCAGAAAATACGGTAAAGAGCCGACTGCGCCGCGCAAAAATGATTCTTAAAAGGAAATTGGAGGCTGCCTTATGATGAATGATACTGAATTTGAAAACATCTTAAAACAAGCACTCAGACCGGATATTTCCGATGAGGAAATCCTCATAAAGGAAACTCCGTCTAAGTCAAAAAGGAGAAAAAGCACTATGAGAAAACATC
>ENA-OPAO01001638-OPAO01001638.1-human-gut-metagenome-genome-assembly--contig:-NODE-1638-length-14926-cov-4.789927_pt1 | contig 14926 bp, 7 predicted proteins | sample MGYA00241054_ERZ501424 | MGnify/ENA primary metagenome ERZ501424 (study PRJEB25962, sample SAMEA2042623) | human gut metagenome | biome: human gut; feature: human-associated habitat; material: faeces...
AAATTATCGTTGTAGCCGTTGGCAGGCCCTTCAGGGAAAGTGAACTGGTCTTTCACGCTAGTCCACTGTGCCATATCAATCGAACCATTTCCCGCATATGTATCGGAAACCAATACATCCAGACAATCTGCATTATAGTATCCGAACTTTATGTCGAAAGACAGTCCGGCATCTTTGCTCGTCACTGCTACTGCCGGAGAAATGAACCAAGTATCCACTTCACCCTCAAAATTGTTGGCCGAGAATTGTGCATAACCATTATTGCTATAGATCTTTCCCTGCCATTTTTTATCACCTTTCAATGTCACCTGCTCCCAGCCTTCCAATACGATATCTTTGTCTTTTTCAACCGTTTCAAAGTCCTGAGAGTACAAATCCTCACCTGTAAATTCAGGGTCAACATCGTCATATTTGTAATCCACCAGCACAAGATCACCTTTTGCCGCATCCTTATACTGACCGGCCAGCCACCCGGGCAATACGGTAGCTGGAGCATGTGCCGGAGCCAGGAACTTCACGGGAGAGCCTTCACCCCACAAAGCCTCATAATCCTTATCACCCAAAGAAGTATTAGTCACTGTCCTATACTCCAGTACGTAATCGGAAGGAGTATTCTGATAGTTATAGGTCACTCCTACCGAAGAACCTTTCCCCCATGAAGGCAGCATCTTCGCGATGATGGAAGGAACATACTTCTCAGCCGATGCAAACTCGTTCAGAGCCTTATCCGTCTTGACGGCATTCGCCAAGGCTTTTTCAGCATCCGAAGTGGCAGCCTTCGCCGCTGCAGAGCTGATCGTTTCGTAATCGGCATCAGTCAGTACATATTCCGCCATCGTCTGGGTGTTCGTTGTACCTTCCGCATCGATTTCATTATAAATATCGTCCATGGGATCACATGCCGCAGCAAAGAATCCCAACAAAGACCATGCAATTAAATTATATTTTAACTTCATATTTATTGACTATTTTAGAGATTAAAAGATTACTTTAAAACCGGCAGACCATGTAGTACCGAAGCCATAATATACCAATGCAGTTTTCCAGTCATGGTTCGTACCGTCCTTAGCATCGGCTATATATTCCGTATTAGTCAAATTATATACATTACTGTATACGATGGCACGGATATCTTTGGTAATATTGAAACGATAGTTCATGCCCAAATCAATCGTACCATAATCTGGCAACTTCCAGGAGTCAATACCGGCATCCGCTTCATTCACCCGGTTCTGAGGATCGAAGTCTGCATAGTTCTTGCCGAAGAAGTTGTAGTCGGCCGAGATTTTAAATCCTTTGAACGGTTCCCAAGAAGCGCTCAATGCGGAAGTGAGCTGTGCGGAGTTACCCACATGGACATCTTTCAGATAAGCGTCGTATGTTCCGATAGGATTATTCGCTTCATCATACATAGTGAAGTGAATATCATCTTTCCATTTCCAATCGCCTAAAGAGAACATACCTTTCAATTCAAAGGACTTGACAGGACGGTAAGTCGCTTCCAGCTCCACACCCATGTGAACAGCGTCCAAGCCTGTAAGGTTGGCATATTCCTGACCGATCTTACGGCGCAAGGACTTATCCATCCATTGAGTGTAATAACCATTCAATGCAATATTGACCTGTTCCGTGCTAAATCCATAACCCAATTCAAACGTAGTAATTTTTTCGTAGGGTACATCCTTTTCGGGAGCTGCCGTATTGCTTGCAAAGACAGAGTTGAAGAAAGGCGCGCGGGTAAAATATCCTGCATTGACAAATACATTGTGGTTGTCATTGAACTTATAGTTAAAACCACCCTTCACGCTCCAAGGCAGGAAATTCTGAAGGCTGGACACTCTGTCCAGTTTATCCGCACCCGTGGCAGAGTATCTTGAATCCGTACCACCACGGTCATCATATCTATAAGCCTCTTCAGTCAATGATGCCGACAGGAATCCCGACCACTTGTCGGTATTATATTCAGCCTGTGCAAAAACACCACCCCAGAATATCTCTCCAATGCTATAGTAATTGAACTTGTCACCCACTTTCAGCAACTGGTTCTTGGTTTGGAATGCCAGCGGCGAGGTCTGCAGATAGAACTCACCACCCAGCAAATCATCAATTTCCTCTGTATGATACCCTTTATAGTAACGTAAGTCAACACCTCCCGTAAGAGTCAGGTTCTCAGTCAGATGATTCTTATAGGAACTCAGCATGCCATACCAGTCATGGTCATTGACAGCATTGGTAAAAATCACCTGCGACCCGTTTTGAGAAGCCGCATTGGCAGCCATAGCACGTTCGTAGTCGAACAAACCGTCCGGAGTCATCATGGCACCATCCTTGGGACGGCCGGTATTGTTATCAATAGTCAGCCAATTACTCATCGCGCCACGTGCACGGCGTCCGCCGCCTGTAGCCATTGAGCCGTATAGAGAAGTGGTCAGTGTCGATTTATCGTCGATAGTCCAGTAATGATTCAAAGAAACCTGAGGCTTATGATAATAATTATAGCCATAACCGCTACCTACCGCTTCACCGTTGATATAACCATATCCGTTATTGAAACGTCCGCCATCGGGACTATTCTTGTAATCCTCGATATAGTGCATGGTCGAGCGCTGGTTGTGCCACTGAGGAGCTCCAAAAGCTGTCAATGACAATTTATGATGATCGTTGATTACCTTCGAGATATTTCCAAAGTAAGTCCATCCTTCATAATTGGTACCTTTCACGTAACCATCTCCCGTATTCAGCGCCCCCATGAATGTAATAGCCCATCCGTTGTCCATCAGTCCGGTAGAGAAAGAAACCGAATACTTGCGGAAACCATCGTTACCAATACCGAAATAAGCTGATCCACCTTTTTGGGCTTCGGTACTTTTAGTAACCATATTCATGGTTCCTCCCACAGAAGAAATACCTAATGCTGACGCACCCAAACCACGCTGTACCTGAATAAACTGGCTCACATCAGACAAACCGGACCAGTTAGACCAATAAACCTTACCGTTTTCCATGCCGTTGATGGGCACACCATTGATCAGCACGCCTAGGTTGGACGAATCAAAACCACGCATATTGATACGGGAATCACCATAGCCACCACTTTCACGGGTTACATACACCGAAGGAACTGATTTCAGCAATTCGGGGAATTCCAAATTACCTATTTTCTCCTCTATCTTGGCCAGTTTCACGTTAGAAATAGGAATAGGAGTCTGACGGTCGCTCTTTATAATAGAGGCAATAACACTGACCTCACCCAAACCAATAGCATCTGGAGACATCTTGACCTCACCCAAGTCTATCGTATTGCTTCCTTTTACTTGATGCGTAATTTCGTTGTATCCCAAGTACTTGAATACAAGAGTAGCCTTAGAAGAGGTAAGTTTCAACACAAAGTTACCGTCAATATCCGTTACAGTACCCAGTGTCGTACCGCTAACCGATACAGTGGCCCCAATCAATGGCTCATTGTTCTCGGCATCTACTACTTTACCTTTTACTGTTCCTTGCGCAACAGCCGTAGCAGTGAAACAGATTGTCAGAACTGCCAACAGGAGGAAATGCTTTAGATGATTTCTCATAATTTTGTCTTTGATTTAAATTAATTAGTTAGTATTTCATTCCCAATAGGAAAGACAAAGATAAAAATTTAATTCATATAAATTGAATTTATATTAGATTATTTAAACGAAAAGGGTACTTTTTAGGCGGAATATGACAATTATGTTAAGAAAAGAACAAAAAGCCGCCTCAAAAGAGGGGAAAACTGTCCGGAAATTCCAGAGCAACTGCCACATATTACTGTAGAAAGAAGGGCAAATGGAAACCGCCGGAACTATTTTCAGCATACCTTATTCCCAAAGCCGTATCCACTGATCCGGACAAATCCGGCCCGCCCCTACGACAAAACGACAGGTCACTTTCATTCAGGCTCTCTCACTTTCAAAATGACAGAGCAAAAAGAAAACGAAAGAATGTGCATACAAAAAGAGGCGCACCTTCATGGGTACGCCTCTCTATCCTGTTCCTGTATTGTCTGATACAGGCTATTTCATTTAGTTAAAGATATAACGGACACTGAACTGTATGGAATACGTAGAATTGAAACTGTTCAGATTGGAATACGTATCAGTCAGTTTCTTTCCTCCGTTCTTCTGGAACTGGTAAGCGCCGCCCTTATAGCTCAACAAGGAAGTATTGTTCACCGTCTTATAAATTCCCCAGTCGCTGTTCAGCAAGTTCAGGAAGTTCTTGATATCCACTCCGAACTGCAAGGTATTGCGCTTGCCCCCTACATTGAGGAAGAAATCCTGATTGAACTTCAAATCCAGCTGATGATGCCAGGGCATGATGGCTCCTCCGCGTTCGGCATACTTGCCTTTACGGCCTTTCAGATAACTGTCCTCATTAATGTAAGCCCAGAAATCATCGCGCTGCTCCTTGGCAGAATAAGTCACCTCACCCGTCTTGCTGTCAGTATAATCGGCAAAGTTCCACTTATCCAGCGCCTCGCGGGATGCCGGAATGTACAGCAAGTTGTTTGAGCCGTAATCGCCTACAATATTTCCGGTGAATGTATAGGAATAACGGGCGGCGGAATATCCTCCGGCATAGCCCATGTTCATACCCTCATAAATCAAAGACAAGGAGGAAGCGAAATTCTTGGCGTATTTAATACGGTAAGCGGCGGAAGCCAGCACACGGTTGGGCGATACATACGTACCATAGCCGGTCTCCGTGTCATTATTTCCGTTGACAGAGTAACGGTTGTTGTAATAAGCCGAGTTCACCTGGTCGCCGATGCCGTCGCCATACGACTTGGCATAAGAACGGGTGTAGGAAGCGGAAAGATGCAGGCCGAAATCAAATGTCTTGGCCAGTGAGGCGGTGAGTGAGTAATAATAAGCGCTGTTTCCCGCATTGGTGATATAATAAGCATCCGTCTTGTTCGCATTGGAGTACTCAAACATTCTGCGGACATCACCCGGAGCTATCTCCTGCTCTCCTTTAAACTTACGTCCCAAATTAGTCACTGTAGCCGGATTGAACTCTTTACTGAAAATACCTTCCAACGTAAAGTCAATGTCTCCGGGAAGTTTTGCATCAAAAGCCAATGATGACTTCCAGGTGGCATTCATCTTCAAGTCGCGGTCAATGATGGTGGCTCCGGAAGGTGCGGCAGGATCGGTAGCCGCCGGAAGGTTCAAGTTAGGATCTTTCAACATATCAGCCACGCTGGTGTGGAAACTCGGTTGTCCGTACTTAGCGTCCTTCTGCTCGTTATAATAATAGGTGCTTTGTCCGCAATTGGCATTACCTACTGCCGAAACCAGCCATACGAACGGCAGACGGCCGATGAAGTAACCGCTACCGCCGCGCAATACATACTTACGCTCGCCTGTAAGGTCCCAGTTGAAGCCGATACGGGGGGAGGCGGTCAGCTGGTAGGATGAAGGCAACTGGTCTGTGGCGTAATGATATCCGTCAAAGTCAATCTGTGCGAAATTCTTGTTATAGTTGTTCTTCAGCTCCGGATAAATGGGCAGTTCGAAACGCACCCCGGCAGTCAGTCTGAAGTTGTCTGTGATATTCATCTGGTCCTGCAGATAGAAAGAAAGCTGCTGGTACTTCATGTTCGCCAGGAACTGGGAACCGTCCCCGGTGTTGGAATAAGTGACACCGAAAGCAGCCGGAGCTCTGTTGTTCACAAAATCATCCCAAGAGGAATAGACATAATAACCGCTACCCGCCTGCATGAATCCGTTCACTGCCTTATTGGACTCAAACTGGATACCGCCCATAAAGTTATGGATACCGCTGGAGAAATTGAATTCATCGGTAATGACAAAGGTCTTCACCTGGCGCAAGTTCCCTTCTGTAAAGGGGTCCGGACCGAATGAGGCGTACAGCGAGCCTTGGTCAAGGATGTCCACCGTAGGGAATGTCCCCCCTTCGTATGTACGCGGTTCGTTCTGATAAGAATAAGTGAAACGCAGGGCGTTATTGATAGCCCCCCATTTTGAATTCCATTCGGAAGCGATGGAGGTGAAGTTCTGTTCCTGCATATAGCGTGAGCTTTCAAAGTACAGACCGGTGTTTGCTGTACGGCCCGAACTGCTCTTGCCCGCACTGCCGTCTACTCCACCCGGATAGATGATTGAATCCTTAAACGGAGTGGTGGAAGAGGAAGGGTTAGAGGAATACTTGGAATGGGTATGGGTGAAACGGAAATTAATCTTGTTGTTGTTGTTGATGTTCCAGTCCAGACGGCCCATGATCTTGTAAGAAGGGGTTTCCAAAGAGTATCCTTGATAACGTCCCGGATTGTAGTTGTATTTTTCCGACAGGTATTGGCTGATGTTGTTCATCCCCACAAAGGTACGGCCGCCTACCGTTGTGGTGTTCTCGAACGGACGGTGCACGATGCCGTTGGTGCTCCATTCGTCATTGGCGCCGCTACGCGCTATGCCCGACGGACCTGCCTGCACATTATCCTGATATTCGCCGTTCACGAAGAAGAATAACTTGTTTTTAATGATCGCACCTCCCAAAGAAGCTCCGTAGGTGGTACTGTGGTCACGGTTGCGGGTCAGCTCATAGTCCTCTACCTTATTACCGGTAAGGTGGGTATTGGAAGTATACATATAGGCTGTACCTTTGAACTCATTCGTACCACTCTTTGTCACGGCGTTGATGGCACCTCCTGTAAACCCGCTCTGACGGACATCAAAGGGAGTGGTGGAAACGGAAATCTGTTCCAATGCATCCAGAGAGATAGGCGAACCGCCTGCCGGCAAGTTCGAGCCGATACCGAAGGCATTATTGAAAGCGGCTCCGTCCACAGTGACATAAGACTGGCGGTAGTTACCTCCACCCACTGAGAAACCGCTACCGATATTGGCTCCCTGAGGGGTCAGGCGCATGATATCGTTCATGCTGCGGCTCACCGTAGGCACTTCCGACATTCTGGCCGCATCGACATTGGTCACCGCTCCGGCGCGGTCAGACTTCATATTGCTGCTCTTGGAAGCGGTTATCACTACTTCATCCAGCAGTTCGGTAGACTCCTTCAAGTTCGCATCCAATACGTAATTCTCTCCCAACTGGAGATTGATGCTCTTGTAAACCACTGATTGATAACCTACATAAGAAACTTCTACTTTGTAAGGGCCGCCGGCACGCATGCCCTGGATGGAATAACGGCCGTCCACATTGGTAATGGCCCCATAATGGGTGCCGGACGGCTCATGAATAGCCTGAATCGTCGCGCCGATAATGGCTTCATTGCTTTGATCGACCACCTTTCCACTCATTGACGAGGTAGTGACCTGAGCGTTAACAGTAGCAGCGATTACCAACATAACCACCGCAAAAAAAGATCGCATTCTTTTTACCATAAACTTTTTATTAATTAATATTATAATTAATGTCTTAAAAGACGTTGCAAAGATAGCTAATAGAAACGATATACAAACTACAAATCGGTTACAATTTACAGTGGCAGGTCTATAGAAAGAGAATTTATAGTTTTATGGTGAACCACATTCATCCTGCCGGATGACCCCGGGACACGGGCCGACGGGAATTCCATGCGGTGCGCGCATAATAAGATAGGTGTATAATAAAAAGGCTCTTAACCTCAAAAACGTCTTTATACTGAGGAAGTTGCCATACATTTCTGACGAGCCGTTGTGTGTATATGCAAACTTACCCAAGAATACGTTACTGTTCGTACACTTGGGTAAGATTTTATAGACAGGGCGTCATCAGTCTTCCATCAGCTTGCGGTAGCGCACCCGTTTCGGCCCCTCATTACCCAAACGCTTCATCTTGTTCTCTTCGTATTCCGAATAGGATCCTTCAAAGAAAAAGACCTCACTGTTTCCTTCGAAAGCCAGGATATGGGTACAGATACGGTCCAAGAACCAACGGTCGTGGCTGATCACCACCGCACAGCCCGCAAAATCGTCCAGACCTTCTTCCAACGCGCGCAGCGTGTTCACGTCAATATCATTGGTAGGCTCGTCCAGCAGCAGCACGTTGCCTTCTTCCTTCAGTGCCATAGCCAGATGCAGGCGGTTGCGCTCACCACCCGAAAGCATTCCACAAAGTTTCTCCTGATCGGCTCCCGAAAAATTGAAACGGCTGAGGTAGGCACGCGCGTTGATATCCCTGTTTCCCAGACGGATCAGTTCGTTTCCACCGCTGATCACCTGATAAACGGACTTGGCAGGGTCGATATCTTTATGTTGCTGGTCCACGTATGCCAGTTTCACGGTCTCCCCTACCTCGAAAGTACCTTTGTCTACGGTTTCCAGTCCCATAATCAAGCGGAACAAGGTAGTCTTTCCGGCACCGTTAGGACCGATTACACCGACAATGCCGTTAGGGGGCAGCATGAAATTCAGGTTATCGAACAACAGCTTGTCACCATAAGCTTTCGCCACTCCTTTGGCCTCGATCACCTTGTTTCCCAAACGGGGACCGTTCGGGATGAAGATTTCCAGTTTCTCTTCCTTTTCTTTCACATCCTCATTCAACAATTTGTCGTAAGAGTTCAGACGGGCCTTTCCTTTTGCCTGACGGGCTTTGGGAGCCATGCGCACCCAATCCAGCTCGCGTTCCAAGGTCTTGCGGCGTTTGCTTGCCACTTTCTCTTCCATCTCCATGCGTTTGGTCTTCTGTTCCAGCCAGCTGGAGTAATTTCCTTTCCAGGGAATTCCTTCGCCACGGTCCAGTTCCAGAATCCATCCGGCTACGTGGTCCAGGAAGTAACGGTCGTGGGTTACGGCAATCACCGTACCTTCATATTGCTGCAAATGCTGTTCCAGCCAGTCGATACTTTCCGCATCCAAATGGTTGGTAGGCTCGTCCAGTAACAGAATATCCGGCTTCTGCAACAGCAGACGGCACAATGCCACACGGCGACGCTCGCCTCCCGAGAGGTTCTTCACCGGCTGGTCTTCGGGCGGACAGCGCAACGCATCCATGGCGCGTTCCAGCTTGCTGTCCAGATTCCATGCGTCCGTAGCGTCAATGATGTCCTGCAACTCTGCCTGACGGGCAAAGAGCGCATCCATCTTTTCAGAATCCTCATAGTATTCGGGAAGCCCGAACTTATTGTTTATTTCTTCGTATTCCGCCAGTGTGTCCACGATGCTCTGCACTCCTTCCATCACCACCTCTTTCACTGTCTTTTCATCATCCAGATGCGGTTCCTGTGCCAGATAGCCTACAGAGTAGCCCGGCGAGAACACCACTTCTCCCTGATAACTTTTCTCCAGTCCGGCAATGATTTTCATCAGTGTTGATTTACCCGAACCGTTCAGACCGATGATACCGATCTTAGCACCGTAAAAAAAGGATAGGTAGATGTCCTTCAATACCTGTTTGTTCGCCTGGAAGGCTTTGCTTACGCCCACCATCGAAAAGATAATCTTTTTGTCGTCTGCCATATTCTTTATATTATTAATTTATGTAAGTTGCCATATTTCACTGTTTTTCCTCCATCTTTCTGTAATACCACGGATGTGTGAAGAACTCATACATCAGCAGCAGAACGACACAGATACCGATACATATCCAATAAATGGTATCGGGATGACCCTCAGTCCACATATTCTCAAACAGGAAACCAATCAGTACTCCTGCCTCCCACATCAGCTGATAGGTATTGTTTCCCGTTCCCCGCTCGCAATGCCTCGGCAGGCTGATCATTTTTATAAAGAAACGTGACACAGTGGTTCCGGTTCCCATCCCCAACAAAATACCAGCTATATAACTGTTCATCAAGCTATTGGAAAAAGCGAGCAATAACAATCCTCCTATCATTGCCGCCTGCCCCAGCTCTACCTCCGAACGACCGGAAGCATGAGAAAGCACGTAACGCAAAAGCAGCAAAGACAGGACAAAGCCTATCAGGATACAAACAAAAAACAATTCATTGTAAATATGTGCCACCAATATCCCAAAGATAATGGCCACCATCATCATATTCATCCCCGGCCACAAAGTGCGCGGCAGCAAAAAACGGTCCAGCGAGAACCATGAAGTGCTGAGCGGAGCACGGAAAGGAACTTTCACCGCCGGAATCAGCACCAGCGCCAACGCTCCCAGAGCCATACTGGTATAAATGATATGGTGAAAATTCCAATAAGGATAAATATAGATCCCCAAGGCAAGACCCACCACCATTCCAAAACGACCCGCCCAGGCAAAAGCGATATTGGCGTCCGTGCGGCGGCGGGAAGCAGTGACATCAATCACCAATGTACTGCCCGTAGTCATGGTAATGACGCTGAACAGCCCTCCCTGGACAGCCCTGACCAAAGCTACAAATCCTACGGTCGCAACGTACGGATATAGCAGACTGGATGCCACAAACAGGAATATCGCTATAAAGCACACACTTTTACGTTTGAACGTATCAATAAGGTAGCTGTTGAATGTTCCCGGAAGGAACATGGCCAGCCCGAAAACAGCAATGGCTGCTCCTGCTTCCGCATAACTGCAATACCAGTGCCGCACCATCCATAAAGGCAGCACAGGAAGCATCATGTATAGTGATGCATAAAGCAAAAAATTGGAAAGGGATAACAAAAACATATTCCCAGTCCACAGTTTTGCCTTTTCATACGGAAAGAAGAAGTCATCATACATATCAGCAAAAACTTTTAATATTGTTCGTCTTCGTTAGGGAAATCCCCTTTTTTCACATCATCCACATACTGCTGTATGGCTCCCGTCATAACTGTATGCAGATCGGCATAACGACGGAGGAAACGAGGACTGAAACCGTTGGTCATCCCCAGCATGTCCGATACTACCAGCACCTGCCCGTCTACCGCGCCACCGGCTCCGATACCGATAACGGGAATAGTCAGTTCCCTGGCCACACGCTCTGCCAGTGACGCAGGGATTTTCTCAAGTACCAGCGCAAAACACCCTGTCTCTTCCAGCAGATGTGCATCGCTCAACAACTTCTCGGCCTCTTCCTCGTCCTTGGCGCGTACAGTATAGGTTCCATATTTATTGATAGATTGCGGCATTAACCCCAAATGTCCCATGATGGGAATGCCGGCAGCAATGATTTTCTTTACCGCATCAATGATCTCCACGCCCCCTTCCAGTTTCAAAGCATCGGCGTGCGTAATCTTCATTACTTTGATCGCATTGGTCACCGCTTCGTATTCGGAAGTCTGGTAAGTGCCAAAAGGCAGATCCACCACAACAAGCGCGCGTTTCACCCCACGGACCACAGACTTTCCATGATAAATCATCTGATCAAGGGTGATAGGAAGTGTGGTCACATTTCCTGCCATGACATTCGAAGCGGAGTCGCCTACCAATATAACATCGATGCCTGCGCCATCTACAATCTGCGCTGTCGTGTAATCATAGGAGGTAAGCATAGAAATTTTCTCGCCTCTCTGCTTCATTTCCACCAAACGGTGGGTAGTTACTTTGCGTGTATCACCTGAAATATATCCTGCCATATTTACTTTAATTTATAAAAAACGGCTGCAAAGGTAGATGTTTTAGTTGACATTACCTCATCATATTCTTCATTTTTTCGAAACTGAATCCATTAAAGTCCTGAATAACAGCATTTGCCTTGTCGCGTATTTGCTCTTCAGAATTGGTGGTAGCCAGTCCTATCACAGTCATTCCGGCACGGTTCCCCGCCTCAAGTCCATGAAACGAGTCCTCGAAAACCACACAGTTCTCCGGCACGGTGTCAAAAACTGTCGCACCTAACAGAAAGCATTCGGGGTCAGGCTTGGAATGAGTAAACATTTCAGCAGTGAGGATACGGTCCACACTTTGCTTCAATTCCGGATGTGCTTTATATACGTTGCTCATCTTCATCTCATTTGAACTTGTGACTATAGCTATCTTTACCCCGTTTTCCCTCAATTCTTTCAGGAAAGCCTCTACGCCCGGGATATAATTATATAACATATTTTTTTCAAATTTGTTCAAATCTTCTGTAATTTCATGCTGCACCTCTTCCATTCCGGCAAAATAGTTGGCATAAATCTGTGTCAAGGTCTGTCCTTTTATCAACCGGCCGAATTCGGGAAGCTCCGGATGGTATTTCCGTCCTTGTTCATTCCAGAATATACTATACTGAGTCTCAGTATCCATTACCACTCCGTCAAAATCGAATAAAGCTGCTATGCTTTTTGTTGAATTCATATTACTTTTAGTTTGATTTAACGCCACAAAGGTCCGAATAATCCTCCATATTCCTAACTTTGCAAAGCTTAAAAATAACAAAAACGCGAATGAAAGAAAACAACCCGCACATACTGGGTACAGAAAAGGTCGGAAAGCTGCTTTTAGAGTACTCTATCCCTGCCATCATAGGGATGACACTGACATCACTGTACAATATTATTGATAGTGTATTTATCGGCCATGGTGTCGGCGCCATGGCCATATCGGGTTTGGCTATTTCTTTTCCGCTGATGAATCTGCTGGTGGCATTCTGTACACTGGTCGGGGTGGGTGGCGCTACCATTTCTTCTATCCGCCTGGGGCAGAAGGATACGGACGGTGCCGAGAAGGTGCTGGGAAACGTAACGGTGCTCTGTGTGATAAATTCTATTTTCTACGGAGGCATCACCCTGCTGTTTCTGGACCGGATTCTGTTCTTCTTCGGGGCAAGCCATGACACGTTGCCATACGCCCGCGACTTTATGCAGATTATATTAATAGGAAGTCCTGTCACCTATGTAATGATCGGACTGAATAATATCATGCGTGCCACCGGTTATCCCCGAAAGGCGATGCTGTCCTCCATGCTGACAGTGGGATGCAACATTATTCTGGCTCCTGTCTTTATTTTCTGGCTCGGTTGGGGAATCCGCGGAGCAGCCACGGCAACCATCCTTTCACAGTTTGCCGGCATGATATGGGTGCTGAGCCATTTCATGCAGGAAAAAAGTTATATCCGCTTCAAGAAAGGGATATTCAAATTAAGGAAACGGATCGTAGAGAATATCTTCAGTATAGGTATGTCGCCGTTCCTGATGAATGTCTGCGCTTCGGCCATTGTCATTATATTCAACAAGAGCCTGCTGCTCTACGGGGGCGATCTGGCTATCGGCGCATACGGCATATTAAACCGTCTGCTGATGCTGTTTGTAATGGTTATCATGGGGCTGACTATGGGAATGCAACCGATTGTGGGCTATAATCATGGCGCACACAAATTCGGCCGGGTGAAGCAGACTTTGAAATATTGCATGATTGCAGGGGGGTGCATCACTTCGTTGGGATTTGCTTTCAGCGAACTTTTCCCTAATTTGGTTGTTAATATGTTTACAGACGATAAAGAACTTACAGCATTGGCACGCACCGGGTTACAAATCGGAGTACTGATGTTTCCTTTCGTGGGAATACAAATTGTAATTTCCAGTTTCTTCCAATCTATCGGGAAAGCGAAAATTTCTATCTTCCTCTCCTTGTCCCGCCAACTGTTGTATTTATTACCCTGCCTGCTGTTACTACCTCATTGGTGGGGACTGAACGGTATCTGGCTCAGTATGCCTGTATCCGATCTGTTAGCGTTTATCACAGCCTGCCTGATGCTGGCACATCATATTAAAAAATTAAACAAGATCACAGAAGTATGATATTTAATGCAGAAAACATTCTCTTGATAGGTTCCATCCTATTATTCGTAAGTATTGTAGTGAGTAAGACCGGATACCGGTTCGGAATCCCTACGTTACTTGTTTTTTTATTGGTCGGCATGCTATTCGGAAGCGATGGTCTGGGACTCCAGTTCCATGATGCGGGCGAAGCCCAGTTCATCGGCATGATGGCCCTTAGCATCATTCTGTTCTCAGGGGGTATGGATACCAAATACTCGGATATCAAACCTGTATTGCCACAAGGCATACTGCTTTCCACCTTCGGTGTGTTGCTTACTACTATTTTCACCGGATTCTTTATTTATTGGATTTCCGGATTCTCGAATGTCAGCATTACCATGTCCCTGATGACGGCCATGCTGCTGGCGGCTACCATGTCCTCTACGGACTCTGCTTCCGTGTTCAACATCCTGCGCTCGCAAAGCATGAATCTGAAACATAACCTCCGACCGATGCTGGAACTGGAAAGCGGAAGTAATGACCCTATGGCGTATATGCTTACTATCGTCCTGATACAGTTCATCACGTCGGCAGGCATGGGGGCAGACGATATTCTGATTTCATTCCTGATTCAGTTTGCTGTGGGTGGCACATCAGGATTCCTGCTGGGAAAACTGGCGGTAGCAATCATCAACAAGATTGACTTGAAGAACCAGTCACTCTATCCTATCTTGCTGCTGAGCTTTATTTTCTTCACATTCACCATGACCGACCTGTGTAAAGGAAACGGCTATCTGGCTGTCTATATAGCAGGGATGATGGTGGGTAACGCACGCATTGTAAACCGTAAGGAGATCGCTACTTTTATGAGCGGCATGACCTGGCTCTTCCAAATTATCATGTTCCTGAGCCTGGGATTGCTGGTGAATCCCCATGAAATGTTGTCCATCGCCATACCGGCAACCTTGATCGGCATTTTCATGATTGTCCTCGCCCGCCCGCTCAGTGTCCTGCTCTGCCTCCTTCCCTTTAAAAAGATGAACATCAACTCACGGCTGTTTATTTCCTGGGTGGGATTGCGCGGAGCAGTACCTATCATATTCGCCACTTATCCAGTAGTAGCTGATGTGCCGGGATCTACTCAGATTTTCAATATCGTATTCTTCATTACCATATTGTCTTTAGTGGTTCAGGGAACGACCATTTCATGGATGGCCAAATTACTCCATCTGGATACCCCACTGGAAAAAACAGGAAATGATTTCGGAGTAGAGATACCGGAGGAAATCAATACAGACCTCCGCGATATCGTACTGACGGAAGAAATGCTG
>ENA-OPAO01001642-OPAO01001642.1-human-gut-metagenome-genome-assembly--contig:-NODE-1642-length-14868-cov-3.868696_pt1 | contig 14868 bp, 15 predicted proteins | sample MGYA00241054_ERZ501424 | MGnify/ENA primary metagenome ERZ501424 (study PRJEB25962, sample SAMEA2042623) | human gut metagenome | biome: human gut; feature: human-associated habitat; material: faeces...
TTTCTTAAGATAAGCAAGAAGGCCACGTCTCTGACCTACCATTTTCAGAAGACCTCTTCTGGAATGATGATCTTTGTGGTGTGTTTTAAGATGCTCTGTAAGCTCCTGGATTCTTGCTGTAAGAACTGCAACCTGAACCTCCGGTGAACCTGTGTCACCCTCTGTTCTTGCATACTCTTTCATGATCGCTGCTTTCTTCTCTTTAGAAATCATTTTTGTTTCCTCCTTGAATTTTAATTAAACGCCGGGTATTAAGAAGTGGTCGGAGTCTCCGGCTTCTGAATACTGGCTTTTTTCACCTCGAACAGTATAGCACACGGTTTCTGACCTGTAAACTGTTTTTTCGAAAAGTTTTTCCCGAAAGTTTTTATTTTTCGAGACTGCGGAAATAAGCCTTTCCCTTTTCTGCATCCTTCAGGAGCTGCTGCTTTAGTGCTTCTATGGACGAAAAGCGCTTCTCCGGTCTGGAATAATGAAAGAATTCCACTCTGCAGGGCTCTCCGTACAGATCCTCCTCACAGTCAAAAAGATAGGTCTCAACACCCAGGAATTTCTCTCCGATGGTTGGTTTATATCCTACGTTTGTGATCCCGCAAAGGGTTCTGTCCTTAAAATGGGACACTGTATCATAAACACCATTTGGCGGCATCAGCTTTTCTTTTGCAGGAACGATATTGGTAGTGGGAAGAAGGACCTTATGTCCCATTCCTCTTCCATGTTCGATCACACCATCCACAAAAAACGGGATTCCCAGCAGATCATTAACCTTTTCCATATTTCCCTTTTTCAGTTCCTCACGGATAAATGTACTGCTGATCTTTCTGCGGCCTTCCATTTCTTTCGGAACAACATCCACAGTAAAGCCAAGCTTCCTTCCCATAGTCTCCAGAAGCTGTGGTGTTCCCTTGCGTTCATACCCGAACCTGAAATCTTCTCCCACTGCAACATGCTCCGCCTGAAGATCTCCCACCAGGATCTCTTTAACAAAGGTTTCTGCCTTCATATGACGGATCCGGTTATCCAACGGACATTCGATCAGCACATCCACGCCTGCTTTCTCAAGAAGCTGACATCGTTCCTCTTTTGTAAAGATCATCTGACTGCCGATGCCAAGAGAAAAAAGGACTGTCTGCAGACCTTTTTCTTTCTGTTCCAGGATCTTCTCCACCAGTTTCTGGTGTCCACGGTGTATGCCGTCAAATTTTCCAAGTGTCACCGCACTCTTTGAAAGGCGCGGAAATTCTCCGTCGATCTTCAAGTATTCCATATCTTCTGCTGCTCCTGCAAGTTTTTATAAAATGTCATACAAAAAACATGCGGATGGGTACGTATTTCTGTTTTCTTTCATCCCAGCCGTATATTCCTGTGAAATTTCCGCTGCTTTTATACATCCGGACTTTTTCTTCCCTGCTGCCTCCCTGTACCAGTTCTTCCGGAAGCGGGTTTCCGTTATTGAGAAGTCTGTCTCCCTCCGGTGTACAGGTAAGGACCGGATACATGGAAAGTACATCCTCGATGGAAACAAGCTTTTCCCCGATGGTCTCATCGGCAACCGCCTCCTCCACCTGGGAAAGTGTCATGCTCTCTTCCAGAGTGAAATTTCCGGACCTGGTCCGAAGCAGCTCTTCCATGGCTCCGCCGCAGCCTAATTTTTCTCCGATGTCATTGCAAAGTGTACGGATATAGGTGCCCTTGCTACAGGTAACGCTTATGCGTACCAGCGGAAGCTCCATATCCAGTATCCTTATCTCATAAAAAACCACAGGGCGTGGCTTACGCTCTATGGTTTTTCCTTCTCTGGCCAGTTCGTAAAGCTTCTTTCCGTTTACCTTCAGGGCCGAATACATAGGAGGGACCTGCTGCTGTTCTCCCACAAAGGATCCCACTGCCTCACGGACTTCCTCTTCCGTGACGGTAACAGGTTTCTCAGAAAGAACAGCTCCGGTCATGTCCTGGGTATCTGTGGAAACTCCCAGCCTTAAAACCGCCTCATATGTTTTTTCTTTTTCTGTAAGAAGCTCCACCAACCGGGTCCCCTTGCCCAGTGCAACAGGAAGTACTCCCTCTGCTGCCGGATCCAGAGTCCCGGTATGGCCGATCTTTTTCATGTGGAGAATCCCACGCAGCTTTGCAACAACATCATGAGAGGTATAACCCTTTTCCTTTCGGATCACAAGTATTCCGTCCATGATCTTATCTTTACTCCTCTGCAAGCTGTTTTTCAATTTCAGCGGTAAGGTTGTTGATCACATCGTACATGGAGCCCTGCATATCACAGCCGGCTGCACGCACATGTCCGCCGCCTCCGAAAAATACGGCAATCTTGCTTACATCCACCTTACCATTGGAACGGAGAGATACCTTAAAGAACTGCGTCTGCATCTCATAGATAAAGATCGCAACCTCCACACCAGCAGTCAGACGGAGCTGGCTCACGATTCCCTCCAGATCCTTTCCTTCCACACTGTAGAAATCCATCTCCCGTTTTTTCAGATATCCGACCACACACTTACCGCCCTGAAGGAGAATACTCTCTGCCAGGACACGTCCCATGACCTGATTCTGAAGATATGTTTTCTGGTAAAAGGACTCATCGATGATCCTGCTGAAATCAAATCCTGTTTTCATCAGTTCTCCGGCAATCCTCATGGTTTCCGGTGTTGTGGAAGAATACTGGAACACGCCGGTATCATGTGCCATTCCTGTATAAATAGGAACCGCAATGGAACGATCGATCTTGTCTGAATCCAGAAGTCCGTAAAGAACTTCGCTGGCAGAGCTGATCTCGCCTCTTACATGATTGACATCCGCAAATCCGTTATTGCTCACATGATGATCAATGCAGGCTGTCTTTTTTGCTGCATCGAAATATTTCCGAGCAACAGCAAGCCTGTCCAGTGCGCTGACATCACAGGTGATAAAAAGATCATACACCTTATCTTCTTCTGCTTCTGTCTTAACCTCATCCATTCTGTCAATGTAATCAAATACAGGTTTCCGGTCTTCCAGATAAACATCTGCTTCTATATCAGGAAAATATTTCCGGATATAGAGATACAGAGCCATACAGGAACCAATGCAGTCCCCATCCGGACGGATGTGACCGCCAATGCCAACGGTTTTTACATTTTCCAGTATTTCTGAAATGTTTTTCATTTTTTCCACCTATTCCTCTGTTTCCATCCCACTCATTACGTCATTGATCTTCTTTGACATATTTACACCATATTCAATAGACTCATCCAGAACAAAACGGATCTCCGGTGTATTGCGGAGATTCAGTCTTCTGGCCAGTTCTCTCCGAACATAGCCCTCTGCATTCTTTAAGCCCCGGAGGGTGGAATCCTTGGCCTGTTTCTCGCCCAGCACACTGATGTAAGCTTTGCAGGTCTTAAGATCCGGTGCCACCTCAACAGCTGTCACAGAAGTCATCGGATGAATTCTGGGGTCCTTGATCTCGCTGTGTATGATGGTGCTGAGTTCTTTTTGAACTGCACCATTCACACGTGTATTTTTAATGCTGTTTTTTCTCATTACGAATCACTCCTATCTTGGTACCTCTACCATGATATATGCTTCGACTTTATCTTCTTCTTTGACATCATTAAAGTCATTAAATACAAGACCGCACTCATATCCGGCACGAACTTCCTTGACATCATCCTTAAATCTCTTCAGAGATGCAAGCTCACCCTCGAAGATCTGGTCCTCACCTCGTGTGATACGAACCTTACAGTTACGCTGGAATGTACCATCCAGCACATAGCTTCCTGCGATGGTTCCGACACCGGAGGCCTTGAACAGCTGACGAACCTCTGCGTGACCGATAACCTTCTCCTCGAATACAGGATCCAGCATACCCTTCATGGCTGCCTCTACATCCTCGATCGCCTGATAAATAACTTTATAAAGTCGAAGGTCAACGCCCTCCTGCTCAGCAAGCTGTTTTGCTGTAGTATCCGGACGTACGTTAAAGCCGATGATGATCGCATTGGATGTTGCAGCAAGGCTGACATCAGACTCATTGATGGCACCTACACCACCATGGATCACCTTAACGATAACTTCCTCGTTGGAAAGCTTGGTAAGACTCTGTTTTACAGCCTCAACAGATCCCTGTACATCGGCCTTGACGATGATCGGAAGCTCCTTAAGATCGCTGGCCTGGATCTGGTCAAACAGGTTATCCAGAGAAAGCTTGCCTTTGGTCTCCTCGAGAAGACGGCTCTTGTTCTCTGTAACGAATGCGCCTGCAAAGTTCTTGGCTTCTTTATCGCTCTCAAAGGACATCAAGATCTCACCTGCATTAGGAACATCACCAAGTCCGAGGATCTCAACCGGAGTAGACGGACCTGCCTCTTTTACACGACGTACCTTACCATTGCATGCACCTGCGGCAATAAAGTCTCCCACATGAAGAGTACCCTTCTGAACAAGGATGGTAGCAACCGGTCCTTTACCTTTATCAAGCTGAGCCTCAATAACAAGACCTCTTGCCTCACGGTTCGGATTGGCTTTGAGCTCGGAAACCTCAGCAGTAAGAAGAATCATCTCAAGAAGATTCTCAATTCCTTCTCCTGTATGTGCGGATACCGGAACAAAGATGGTGCTTCCGCCCCAGTCCTCAGGAATCAGTTCATACTCGGAAAGCTCCTGTTTTACACGCTCTACATTTGCACTTGGTTTATCGATCTTATTGATGGCAACGATGATCTCAACACCGGCTGCCTTTGCATGGCTGATTGCCTCTACTGTCTGCGGCATTACACCATCGTCTGCGGCAACGACCAGAACTGCGATATCTGTAGCGTTGGCACCACGCATACGCATAGCTGTGAACGCCTCATGTCCCGGTGTATCCAGGAATGTGATCTTCTGACCTTTGATATTTACCACGTAAGCACCGATGTGCTGTGTGATTCCGCCGGCCTCGCCTCTGGTTACGTTTGTATTACGGATGGCATCCAGAAGAGATGTTTTACCATGGTCAACGTGACCCATAACACAGACTACCGGAGGTCTCGGAACCATATCATCCTCATCCTCTTCGTCCTCTTTGAGGAGCTCTGCGATCACATCCACCTTTTCTTCCTTCTCAGCAATGATATCAAAGCCAAGTGCGATCTCCTCTGCCTTTTCAAAGTCGATCTCCTGGTTTACGGTTACCATGACACCTTCCATGAAAAGCTTCTTAACGATCACTGACGGCTGCATCTTCATCGCGTCCGCAAGCTCACGGATAGTAAGCTTCTCCGGAATGGTGATCTCCTTGATCTCCGGTTTCTTCTCTTCCTGCTTCGGCTGTGGATTCGGTTTCTGAAGTGCTTTCGGGATTCTGGAATTCGGTCTGCGTCCACCCTGATTTGGTCTGCGTCCGCCCTGCGTACCTTTCTCGAATTCTTTCTTCTTGTTCTTATTCTCTCTGTCACGCTCACGCTTGCTGTCCTTGGATGTCTTGGTCAGCTCCGGAGTGAATACAGCATCTGAAGAGCCACCGCTTCTTCTCTGTCCCGGACGCTGTCCGCCGCCCTGGCCACCACGGTTTGCTCCGCTGAAACGGTTGTCTCCGCCTCTTCCGCCTTCGGAACGTCCGCCCTGGCCACCCTGGCCACGGTTTGCTCCACCGCCGAAACGACTTCCTCCGTCTCTTCTTCCTTCAAAGCTTCCGCCCTGACCTCCCTGGCCACGGTTTGCTCCACCGCCGAAACGGCTTCCGCCTCTTCCGTCATTCTGACGTGGGCCTCTGTTTCCCTCGCCCTGTCTTGCCGGACGTCCCTCACCATTCTGGGAACGGTTTCCGCCAAAACGATTTCCGCCATCTCTTCTTCCCTCGAAGGTTCTTCCGTCACGATTTCCGTCTCTTCTTCCTTCCGGACGGTTGCCCTGCGGTCTTCCGCCCTGAGTACGATTCTGGCCACTCTGACCGTTTCTCTGCTCACCAGACTCACCGTTTCTTGTGTTTGCTCCTGCGCTTCTCTGACCGCCGTTCTGTGGACGTGCCGGTCCCTTTCTCTCGCCTGCTGCCGGTTTTCTTCTTCCTTTACCGCCATCGCTGGCATTCTGTGCATGAAATACACGAATGATATTTTTTTTCTTTTTCGGTGCTTCAGATTTGTTACCCTCTGTATTCACCGTTGTTGTCTTTTCTTCTGTTTTTGGAGTATCCAATTGTCTATATTGCTCCTTTCCCGATCTGTTGAATTTATCTTTTATCATTTCTATCGTCAAACCTCCTTACAGACGCCTGTATCATGCAGGTTATCTGCCGGATTCTTTTTCCAGCGCCTTCATGATCGCCTTTGCAAAATTTTCGTCCTGCACGGCAAGGCTGGCACGGAATTCTTTGCCCATTGCTCTGCCCAGGCTCTCTTTGTCTGAAAGGAAATATAACGGAACTTCATAATAGGTACACATATTCCGAAATTTCTTTTTTGTGTTTTCGGAGGCATCATCTGCCACCAGTGCCAGGAAACCTTTTCCTGTTTTTACGGATTTCTCTGTGGAAAATTCTCCGCTCACTGTTTTTCCTGCTTTTGTCGCAAGTCCGATGAGTGATAAAACCTTATTGTTTTTCAATTGATCCAAACTCCTTTTTGAGGTTCTGATACACTTCATCCGGAACTGCCATTTTCAAGGAACGCTCCAGGCCATGGTTTTTGATAGCCTTTTCCAGGCATTCCTCTGAGAAACAAAGGTATGCGCCGCGTCCGTTTTTCTTACCTGTAGCGTCCAGGATGATCTCATTCTCTGATGTCCTGAGAACTCGTATCATTTCCTTTTTGCTTTTCATTTCCCTGCAGCCGGTACACTGACGCATGGGAATCTTGGTTCTCGTTTTCATTATTCTTCGGCATCTCCATCTGCTGTTTCTTCAGCTTCTGTTTCTGTCTCTTCTGTATCTTCCTCTGTTTCTTCAAGCTCTTCGGAAACAGCCTCTTCTGTCATTTCTTCCTCTGCTTCCTCGTGTTCCTCATCGTAATCATCGTAGAAGTCACCGGACTCTCTTGCCTGTGTCTCGCTCTTGATGTCGATCTTGAAGCCTGTAAGTCTTGCAGCAAGACGTGCGTTCTGTCCTTCCTTACCGATAGCAAGGGAAAGCTGGTAATCCGGAACTACGACCAGTGCGGTCTTCTCATCCGGGTCAGCCATAACTGCGATAACCTTTGCAGGGCTTAATGCATTCTCGATAAGGATCGCCGGGTTCTCATCCCAGTTGATGATATCGATCTTCTCACCGTGAAGCTCGTTAACAACTGCACCTACACGTGCACCGTTCATACCAACGCATGCTCCCACAGCATCTACATCCGGATCGTTGCTCCATACAGCGATCTTGGTACGGGAGCCTGCCTCACGGGCAATGCTCTTGATCTCAACGGTACCGTCTCTTACCTCTGCAACTTCGGACTCGAAAAGTCTCTTTACAAGACCGGGATGTGTTCTGGAAACCAGGATACGCGGTCCCTTCGGTGTATCCTTAACTTCAAGGATGTAAACTTTTACTCGCTCAGTTGGCTGGAAGGTCTCACCCTTTACCTGTTCGTTCTCTGTAAGTACTGCGTCTGCCTTACCAAGGTTGATGCTGACATTTTTGCCCATTACTCTCTGAACAATACCGGTTACCACTTCTTTTTCGATTCCATAGTACTGATCGTAAAGAACTACGCTCTTCCTCACGGATTTTCTGAAGAATGACATTCTTTGCATTCTGGGTTGCGATACGTCCGAATTCCTTGGACTGGATCTCAACCTTCATAACATCACCGATCTCTGCGTTCGTGTTTGTTTTCTGTGCATCCACCAGAGAAATCTCCAGCGCCGGATCCTCCACATGCTCTACAACAGTTCTGTCAGCGTAAACACTGAAGTCACAGGTCTCCGGATCGATCATAACGTGAACGTTATCTGCCTTTCCGAAATGGTTCTTACATGCCTGGATCAGTGACTGCTCAATTGCCTCCAGCAGTGTATCCTTACTGATGTTTTTCTCTTTTTCGAGAACGTCCAGCGCATCTCTTAAATCTCTGCTCATTTTTCTTTTTTCCTCCTGAATTTTACAGATTCGATTCTCTTTTAGAATTCGATCGCGAGACGAATCAGGGCAATATCTTTTTTATCAAAGGTACGTTCTGTGCCGTCTTCATCGATTGTCACACTGTTACTATCATATGCATTTAAAATACCGCAGAATTCTTTCTGTTTCTCGATGGGCCGGTAGGTACGGATCTCCACCAGCTTGCCAAGGCTTCTCTTAAAGTCTTTTTCTTTTTTAAGAGGCCGGTCAAGTCCCGGAGAACTGATCTCCATAATGTAGCTGTCCTCGATGAAATCCTGCTCATCCAGTATATCGCTGAATGCACGGCTTACGTCCTCGCAGTCATTGACTGTGATTCCGCCCGGCTTGTCGATATAGCCTCTGAGATACCAGGTTCCGGCTTCCTTGACATACTCCACGTCTACCAGCTCAAAGCCCCTGGACTCCACGATTGGTGTAAGGATCGCCTCTGTCTTCTGTTCATATTCTTCCCGTCTGCTCATGCTTCCCACCTGCCTTTCCTATTTCTGCCTATTTCTGAACAAATTCCTTCTCAGCAAATAGGAGCGGGCTTTCGCCCACTCCTATGCCAACAAGTTCTTAGTTTCGTTCATTGTAACACCAATGTCTGTTAAATGCAAGTATTAATTGCGATTTGAATTTCTGTTTATCTTTTACAGGATTTCTCCCGCTTTATAGCATGCTGCTATATAATCTCTCGGCTGATAATAAAAATCTGTATTATAGTCCGAAATATGTGCATCAATCCAGGAATGATAAATATCCCATATTCCTTTTTCGATTTCCGCATCATCATATATGTCTTCTATTAATCGCTCATATACTTCTCCAATATCCCAGTAATCCGGAACCGTATATCTGCACATGGATACATTGTCAAATTTTCCTTCTGGAATATTGCATTGCTCCATAAACTCTGCTGCAACTTTTTGTATTGGCTCACAGTGAAATACATCCGCATAATCGTATATTCTCTTTATGTTTTCTCTGCCAAGATAATCTGTGATTTCCCGCCGATGTTGTTTTCTGTTTCGTCCTATATACTCAATCAGGCTACAGGTAAAAAATAAATTGTTATTATTTTTTTTCGCCATATACGACCTCGCTTCCTGCAAATTCCAAAGTATCCAATGCCGAAACTGTATGAAAACTGATCTGATGTGTGGGGTACTTAAATTTTACCAGTTCCCAGAAAGCAGATCTTGAGATCTTACCATCCAGATAGTTTTGCAGGTAATTGTAGATCGTATCATCTGCCATCGGTCCTTCCACAATATCATACTGATGTGCTTGTCCACTTCGACAGGAAATAATAAAGTCCAGCCATTCTTCTGTCATTTTCTCAAATCTAAGAATTTTTAATTCTGTATTTTCTGTATACTCGTACCTGTTAATGTATCCCTTTTCTCCATACCTTGTCGCCCACCGTTCTGCCTGTTTTTCGATGTTCGTACAATAGAAGCCAAAGTAGAAATCTTTGTTAAATTGGGCTTTTCTGATTTCCGGATACTCTACTATATCTTTACTTCCATGATATAAAGTCATATGCACTCCTTTTCAGATTGGACTTAACACAATAGTTTCCTGGAGCTATTATAACAAATGTGTATCGAAAATCGCAATGTATTTTACTCTCACAAGAGCATCTATATCACGACACTCTCCCATTCTCCATCTCATATACCACATCCGCTACTTTCATCGTAGAAGTTCTGTGTGACACCAGCACAACGGTACGGTTGGCTTTATCTTCCTTCAGGGATTTCAGGATGATGCCTTCGTTCAGGGAATCCAGATTGGAGGTTGGCTCGTCCAGAAGAAGGCTACCAGCGCGGTTCCTTCCACTACGGGGTCCTGATGCCGGATAAAGTATTCAAAAACGCCGATTGGGATCCGGGGATTTCCGTTTTCTTCTTCGGCTTTTACCCAGCCGGTTTCTGGGTCCACATACCAAAGAACAGTTTTTTTCCTCCGGTGCTGTGCAGAACAGTTCAAAATAGCTGTCCTCTTTTTTTACATGAAGGCGGATTTGTTCTTTATAATTCTTAAATTCACCGGCCAGTCTTCTTGGACAGGTTTTTTCCATGTAGTAGATTCCCATGAGAAAGGAGTATTCCCTCGGCTCATAGCGGTATCTGAGGTCTGTGTTCCGAAGAGCATGCTCAAAGGTGCTTCCGTAATTTACAAAATTGCAGATCTGCTGCACGGTCTCATCGCTTACCACGTGCTCCATGCGGCAGGCATCTTCTTCTGCAATGCGGCTTTCTACTCCTACATATTCCAGAAGCTGGGTGAAGGTTTCATGGCGATGGCGGCATTCCTCGCCCCGGATCCGTCCCAGCTCTGTGAGGCAGACGCAGATGTTTTTTTCTTCGATTTTTACGTAGCCCTGGGCGGTCAACTGTTTCAGACAGGCCAGAACCTCCCGTCTGCTCATCTTCATCCGCCCGCAAATCTCGGAGATTCCGATCAGGGCGTCCTTTTTTGCAAGAGAGCAAAGCTCCTCCAGTATGTCTTCCTCGATTTCTCTTTTGGATAAGGGTATGCTGTGGCCCAGCTCTTCTGTGGATTCATATGTTATTTTTGTCATTGTTTTTTTCTGAACCTGTTTTATATTTGCGGTTGTGTTAGTTCAGTCTAATTCATTATAAAAGATGACTCATATTTCTGTCAAGAGGGCAAAAAAATCCCCACCGGTCGGGTTAATTGTACCTGATCGGTGGGAAGTATATATTCTGTAAAATTGTATTCTCTTTATTTACGTCCAGTCGCTCTCCGCTTCTGCCAGCTTCTCCCTCAATGTTTTCTCAAGAGCCACAAAAGCCGGAATAAAGCTGTCGCGGATGAGCAGGATCATCTCATCTACTTCCTGCTCATTATATATATGGACAGATGTGTTACGCTTTTTCAGCATGAGCAGCCACACTGCTGAATCGTTTACGAAGCCCAGCTTATAGCCAAGCTGCAGGATTTCTCTCAGTGAACCGGTGTCTGCTCCTTCTGCCCCGTGGAGTCGCAGGATCTCCTGAAGAGCTTTCCAGGCAAGCTCGAAAGTTAGGTTGAACTGTCCGATCACGCCGGTTCTGTAAATATCGTTGTTATCCGCAAGTTTGAAATCTGCATTTCTTAATATAGTAAGACAATTAGAAAAATTATCAAGCTTTTTCATAGATCACAACTCCATCCTTTTTAATTTCTTTTTTGAGTTCTTCAGAAATTGAAGCATCTGCATTAATTACATCAAACATCAGAAGTGAATGGATATTTTCTTTGATATCCCAGTAAAAGGAATCAAAATCTCCTCCACATACAGCAATATCTACATCACTTCTTTCTGTATTGTTTCCTCTTGCACGGGACCCAAAGAGGATGATCTTTCTGACAGAATGTTTTGTGGCAAATGAAAATAGTTCTCTTATAACTCTTTCCGGAAGATCATATCGCATTTTTAACGCCTCCCATTTTCATATAACCCTATCATATCCTATCTGCCAGTTATCCGCAATCCTCTTCGCGTCTTTTATACCCTCGGCTTCACACCCTTCGTATCTCTCTTAGCCAGCTTAACTTTATTCAGCACATACGGCTTATCATGATATTCAATGGCATATTCCTGGCGGCTTTCCAGGAGATAGGCGTGGTGGATGCGGTCTTCGCCGGTAAGCTTCATGCCTCGGACACCCAGGGCGTTTTTCTTGGTGACGGAGATCTCGGTTTTCATGATACGGAGGAAGTAACCTTTCTCAGACTGGAACACAACCTGATCCATCTCATCCGCTGCTCCTACGAATACAAGGCGGTCATCCTCTGCAAGCTTGGTGGAAACAATGGTGCGTTTGGAAGCACGGAACTCGTCACCTTTTACCAGCTTGCACATACCGTTCTCTGTAACAAAAAGTACTGTGGAGGCTGCTACCTGACTCAGCGGTGCCACATAGAGGATCTGCTCGGAAGTACTGTCATAATTACCCAGATTATCTGCAGGAACACCCTTGTCACGAAAACGTACCAGCGGGATATCTTCTGCCTTCACTGTGTGGAGCTTGCCGGTATCTGTAAAGATACAGATCTTGTCCGTATTCATGCAGGTAAAGACATAGCGGCTCTCTGCATGAGCGGCATCCTTATTACGCTCGTAGGCATTCTTGTCAATGAGACGCATATATCCGAAACGATCCATCAGGAAGCAGACTTCGGTCTCTTCCATCTTCTTCTCCTCATAAACAGCTTCCTCTGCGTTTTCAATGGAAGTCTTACGCTTACTGCCGTATTCCTTCTTGATCTGATCCAGTTCACCCATGATCACTGCTGCCATGGAGTCATAATTATTCAGGATATCCTCATAAGCAGCAATGTTCTTCATGGTTTCCTCATGCTCCTTCATCAGAGCATCGATCTCCAGACCGATCAGCTTGTAAAGACGCATGTCCAGGATAGCTGCGGCCTGTTTTTCTGTGAATTTCAAGGATTTTGCCGCTTTTTCGGATGTCTTGGTCTTGAATTTAATCCCTTCTGTGATACCGTCGGTCAGACATTTCTTTACCTGGTCACGGCTCTTGCTGCCACGGAGGATCTCGATGATCAGATCAATGACATCGCAGGCTTTGATAAGGCCTTCCTGGATCTCCCGTTTCTCCTGTTCCTTGGCAAGAAGGGTTGTATATTTTCTGGAATTTACTTCAAATACAAAGTCCACATGGTGAGCAATGATCTGCTTCAGTCCCAGTGTTTCCGGTCTTCCGTCTGCAACTGCCAGCATGTTGACACCGAAGGTATCCTCCAGTCGGGTCTTCTTATAGAGCATGTTGGTAAGGTTCTCCACGTCTGCATCGCGCTTCAGTTCCAGAACGATACGGATCCCCTCTTTGGAGGACTGGTTGGAAATATCCACGATATCTGTGGTCTTCTTGGTCTCTACCAGGGTTGCGATATCATTAAGGAATTTTCCGATGTTTGCACCGATCATGGTGTAAGGAATCTCTGTGATCACCAGCTGCTGGCGACCGCCCTTCAGCTTCTCTATTTCCACCCGTCCACGGATACGGAGCTTACCTGTTCCAGATTCATAGATCTTTACAAGGTCATCCTTATTTACTACGATACCACCTGTCGGAAAATCCGGGCCCTTGAGATAACGCATCAGCCCGCGGGTGCTGATATCATTATTCTTCATGTATGCCTTCACAGCATCCACCACTTCGCCCAGGTTATGCGGCGGGATGCTGGTAGCCATACCAACGGCGATTCCATCTGCTCCGTTTACAAGGAGGTTTGGAATACGCACCGGAAGTACTACCGGCTCCTTCTCTGTTTCATCAAAGTTCGGCATAAAGTCCACAACGTTCTTATCAAGGTCTTCCAGAAAAACCTCCTGGGTCAGCTTCTCCAGGCGGGCCTCTGTGTATCGCATGGCTGCGGCTCCGTCGCCTTCAATGGAACCAAAGTTTCCATGTCCGTCCACCAGTGTACGACCCTTTTTAAATTCCTGCGCCATGACTACAAGCGCATCATAAATGGAGCTGTCACCGTGGGGATGATATTTACCCATAGTATCTCCTACGATACGGGCACATTTACGGTACGGGCGGTCGTAACGGATGCCAAGCTCATACATATCGTAAAGGGTACGGCGCTGTACCGGCTTCAGTCCGTCACGTACATCCGGCAGTGCTCTGGAAATAATAACGCTCATGGCGTAATCGATATATGATTTCTGCATGATCTCCGCATAATCGGTGCGGATGATATTGTCCTGTTTCGTATTCATAGTTTATTCTCCCAATCAAATATCCAGCTCTGCATCTGTTGCATGCTCATAGATAAAGGCCTTACGTGGCGGAACATCGCTTCCCATCAGGATCTCTGTCACATCGGAGGCCATGCGGGCATCTTCGATCTCCACACGCTTCATCATTCTTGTCTCAGGGTTCAGGGTAGTCTCCCAGAGCTGCTGGGCGTCCATCTCACCGAGACCTTTGTATCTCTGGAGCGTGAAGCTTCCCGGTTTATGGCTCTTACGGTATTTCTCAAGAGCCTTGTCATCATAGAGATATTCCTCCTGCCCCTTCTTCGGCATTACCTTATAAAGAGGTGGCATGGCAATATACACATGTCCCTCATAGATAAGCTCCGGCATAAAACGGTAAAACAAGGTCAGAAGCAGAGTAGAGATATGAGCACCATCCACATCCGCATCGGCCATGATCACGATCTTGTCATAGCGAAGCTTCGTGATATCAAAATCATTTCCGTAGCCTTCGGAAAAGCCGCAGCCAAAGGCATTGATCATAGTCTTGATCTCTGCGTTGGCCAGCACCTTGTCAATGGTAGCCTTCTCTACGTTGAGGATCTTACCTCGGATCGGAAGGATTGCCTGATAGTTACGGTCTCTGGCTGTCTTGGCCGAACCGCCGGCGGAATCTCCCTCTACGATAAAAATCTCACACAGTGACGGATCCTTCTTCTCACAGTTGGCCAGCTTGCCGTTGGAATCAAAAGAATATTTCTGTTTGGTGAGAAGGTTTGTCTTGGCACGCTCCTCGGTCTTACGGATCTTGGCCGCCTTTTCCGCACAGGAAAGGACGATCTTCAGTGTTTCCAGATTTCGGTCAAAAAACAGTACCAGCTGTTCTCCTGCTACCTTGCCGGTGGCTCTGGATGCGTCCTGGTTATCCAGCTTGGTCTTGGTCTGTCCCTCAAAGCGGGGTGCCGGATGTTTGATGGAGACTACAGCAGTCATTCCGTTTCGGATATCTGCACCTGTAAAATTGGGGTCTTTATCCTTCAGTACACCGATCTCACGTGCGTAGGTG
>ENA-OPAO01001668-OPAO01001668.1-human-gut-metagenome-genome-assembly--contig:-NODE-1668-length-14661-cov-3.996440_pt1 | contig 14661 bp, 9 predicted proteins | sample MGYA00241054_ERZ501424 | MGnify/ENA primary metagenome ERZ501424 (study PRJEB25962, sample SAMEA2042623) | human gut metagenome | biome: human gut; feature: human-associated habitat; material: faeces...
CCGTTCGAGCGAGTCGGCGATAAATGCTCGTTCAACCCTATCCTGTCGATAAAATAAAGATGAGCATTCAAGATCTCATCGGGAGTATGGCCGGATAAAACCCGTACCAACAACGAAACTATCCCCTTCACGATAATCGCATCGCTCTCCGCTTCAAAATAAACGGAACCCTCTCTATAATCGGCCTGCAACCATACCCGGCTCTGGCAACCTTCGATTAAATTTTCGGAAGTCTTATATTTCTCGTCCAAAGGAGGAAGGGCATTGCCCAAATCGATCAGCAATGCATATTTGTCCATCCAATCGTCGAATACCGAAAACTCCTCTATAATCTCGTCTTGTATTTCGTCGATACTTTTCATATTATTCATTTTTCAATCATTCTTCATAAAGAACCGTCAACACGGTCTGGCCTACGGCTTTCAACGTCGACCGATCTATATTTCTCATTGTATCGTCCACCGTATGCCAATAAGGAGGAAATCCCGTCTCTGTATCTCGATGACATGGAATAATATCGATACTGGGTATTCCATAACGGTTTACATACAAATGGTCATCGGTAACATATCCGCCGTCCTCCTCGATAAAATAGTTTCCGTACCCCAATCGCTTCGCCGTATCCCATACTTGCGCCACAATTCCGGAAGCATAATACTTCGAAAATAACTCTCGTCGAAATTGTGCCCCGGCTCCGCCCACCATATCGAGTAAGATCCCGAATCGGGCCCGATATCCCGGCTTATGAGGCCGACGTGTCCAATACTGTGTGCCCAATGCCCATGTGTTTTCGTCACTCGACTCGCTCCAATAGGGAATACCGTAATCCTCGGCATCGAAAAAGGCTATATCGACACCCGTGTCGGGCTGTCTCTTCCCTATCTGACGAGCTATTTCAAGCAATACGCCCACTCCGCTCGCACCGTCGTCGGCTCCGGCGATAGGCTGACGATGTTTACTCTTATCCGGGTCGTTATCGGCGTATGGACGAGAATCCCAATGAGCGAACAATAAAATGCGATTTTTCTTTTCAGGAGAAAACGAACCTATGATATTCCGTATAGAAAGCTCTGTCCCGTCATAAGCCGTAACCGTTCCTTGCTGCACTTCTACGACAGCGCCATGCCGAGCCAACTCGGAAGATAAATAATCGGCCGTTGCCAAATGTGCCGGAGTGTTGGGCACTCTGAAACCGAACTGCACTTGACGTTCGATATAAGCATAAGCACTATCCGTATCAAAAGAAGGAACCTCTATCGACACGCTATCCGTATCCTTTTCCTCGCTATTTTTTACCGACTTTGCAGAACAAGCGACCAACCCGACAATTAAAATTAAATACCCGACCTTACGGTTTACTGTTTTCATCATGCTCAAAAATAAACATTCTGATAAAAACTCGCAAATATCCCGGCTATTTTATACAAAAAGATAAATCCACCGACCGCTCACCGACAGAAAACACGACATCTGCCCCCTCGATCATCGGCAAATTATCCGAGACATGTCCCACCGGAAAATCGAAACATACCGGATAATCATACTCATCGACCATTTTACGAATCAACTCATACAATGTACCACCCAGACCTTCGTTCTCGGTATACTCGGTAAACCTACCCACGATCAATCCCGACAACGAAGCCAAACGACCGGACAGTTTCAAGTTATAAAGCATGCGTTCTATTTTGTAAGGAGGCTCGGCTATATCTTCTATAAACAAAACCGTTCCAGGCAAAAATATATCATACGGAGTAAAAATCAATCCGCACAAAACCGCCATATTTCCACCCACCAACATTCCCCGTCCCTCACCGCAACGGTTCAAAGGGTGAGGATTTTCCTTGTATTCGGGAATTTCTCCGAATAAAATTTGCCGTAAATAGTGCGTACAACGATTATCCGCCGGCTCGGTAGTCAAATGCTTGCACATGGGAGCATGCAACGACATCACCCCACGGCTCACACAGAGAGCATGCAAAGCCGATATGTCGCTGAATCCGATAATCCACTTCGGATTCCGAGCAATATCATCGGTCAATCCGTCCAACAAATGAACAGCCCCATATCCGCCACGGCTGCACAAGACAGCCTTCACAGCAGGATCGTACAACGCATGGCGGAAATCGTTCATTCGTTCATCTATCGTCCCCGAATAAACGCCCGAATGATCCAGACAGTGAGAAGAAACAGTCACACCGAGCGACCAACTTTCCAAAACGCCGGTCGCCCCTTTCACATAATCGGGATTGATAATACTCGCAGGCGAAACAATGGAAACGCTATCGCCGGGGCATAAAAATTGAGGTCTGTACATCATCAAAAATCCAATATTTTAAATCGTTTCTTATCCGACTCCTGTACATAATGTTGATAATGCCACCATTCATTAGGAAGCGGATAAAGCTCTTGTTCTCGCATGACTGCATACAAAAATCGTCGATTGTGATAAGCCGCCTCGCTTATCCTACCTGTCTTCAATAAATAATCGTCGTCGACCGTATGCGCTTCTTCTCCAAAAAAATCATACGGACTGCCCATATCCAATGCGACGCCATCGCTACCGAGTATCGATAAATCGACAGCCATGCCGTAATTATGGAAGCCTCCCTCATTGTAAGGATTAGCCACATACTGCTCTTGCGGTGTACCTCGCACTCGCTCGAACATTCTGCGCTGTATGCTTAACGGACGGGCGGCATCGTAAATCACCAACCTATATCCCAGCTTTAACTCTTGTAACCGGGCATGTACCCGGGCCAGCCGTGAAATCATATGAGGCAATAGATAGGCTTTTCTCAAATCGGGATATAAAATTTCACCCATAAAATTATCGGCCGTAGCGTATTTCAAATCTACGACCACATCGGGAATGGCAGTTTGAATATCGACCAACCCCACCTGCTCGAAATATTCCTCATAGTTGATCACCATACGGCTGTAAATCCATTATTGGGTAATAAAATCTCATTATTGTTTTCTCCGTGCCTAAACGAGTATCTGTTATGGCCATACGACTCTATCCGATAATTATCGGTAAAACTTACTAAATGAAGCTCTTCCTTAGAGGAAGGTAAAGAAATAGACACATCGGCATGGCGTGTGAGCTCGGGCACTTTAAAGTAGAATTCCCGGCGTAATGTAGGATAAGAACATTTTATCTTAGCATCGAAATATACATACTCTCCATCGATACATAATACTCTGTCGGGAATATCAGTGGTAAGTTTGATACCTATTGTTGCCGAATTTTCCAACTTCACGAGCTCCACTTCTATGTCTCTTACGCAAATTGGAACATTTCCCAAATAAAATTCTACCGAATAGTTCAATAAAGAAACTGCATTTTCAACATTCAACGACTCAATAAAAGAAAGACACGACAATTCTTCTCTCAAAAAGAAAACCTCGCCTTGCTCTTTCTGGAAGAAAGGATTCTCATTAAAAGCAAAAAAGCATGAAAATTTGGTCAACTTATTCTCCGTTCCTTTCTTCAAATATTTCTTATAACGCAAAGATTGCGATATGCAAAATCCAGCATCTTTACATCTCATGTACTGTCCAGCCTCATCGTAGAGTTCGTCTTTTCGATTAGGAATAATTTGAATATCATATACCATATCGTCTCTGTATGACGGGTTCTTTAAGATAGACGAAAATACCCCCTGCATATTCTTCGCTAAAAGACTACCTAGCAATCGCTCGCTACAATTATTCACGACATCAATCACTTCTTTGGAATCATACTTCTGAATAATATCCAATTCAGCGCCCAATGATTTAACAATACTATCATCGACCTCATTTCGAAACTCTTCCTTCACTCGTTGTTGCTGACGATCCAAAAGAGGTTTTATCTCTTCGACTATACTCTGGGCAGAGGTTCTTTTCGTAAGTAACTGATAGGTTAACGTAAACAAGAAAAATGCAATAGTCGTACTTATAATAGACGTTAACAAATCGTACAAAAATCCCTCCTGCATTTTCCATGCCTCACAAATAAAACCTATTACGGCGGCAGCCAATGCGACAGCAATGATAAAAAGGGCATACCAATAACGCTCCATCACATTCCGGAATTTACTTTCTCCCTTATCCTCCATATATAAAAACTTCTAAATAATTAAAATCAAGACTCTACTATTCACAAAAATAGCAATCTTTCAATAGTATTTAAAATATCTGTCCCGAAATCTGTGAGACTTCGGGACAAACGACAAAAGCTATAAACAGTTTTATTTTTCTCGCATGAAAATATTGATGGGTGTACCGCTGAAATTCCAATTCTCCCGTATCTTGTTTTCGAGATACCGTTTGTACGGGTCTTTCACCCATTGCGGCAAATTACAAAAGAACACGAACGTGGGGACGTAAGTCTCCCGCAACATGGTCACATATTTTATTTTTACATACTTGCCTTTATGTGCAGGAGGCGGATAATTTTCTATCGCACTCAGCAACACTTCGTTTAATTTCGAAGTAGGTATCTTGGTATGCCGGTTCTTATAAACCTGCACGGCGTTCTCCAAAACTTTATAGATACGTTGCTTAGTCAACGCCGAAGCATAGACAATGGGAAAATCGACAAAAGGAGCAAGACGTGCCCGTATGGCATTTTCGAAAGTTTGAATAGCCTTGTTCGATTTATCTTCTACCAAATCCCACTTGTTGACACAAACCACCAAACCCTTTTTATTTTTCTGTATCAACGAAAAGATATTCAAATCCTGTCCTTCGATACCTCTTGTAGCATCGATCATCAAAATACAAACATCAGAGGCTTCAATAGCTCGTATGGAGCGAATCACCGAATAATATTCGAGATCTTCGGTAACCTTCCCTTTCTTACGAATGCCGGCCGTATCTACCAAATAAAAATTGAATCCGAATTTATCGTATCGGGTATAAATCGAATCGCGAGTCGTACCGGCAATATCGGTAACAATATACCGGTCTTCGCCAATAAACGCATTGATGATAGAAGACTTTCCGGCATTAGGGCGTCCCACCACCGCAAAACGAGGAATGTTTTCCTCTATCTCGGGTTCCGATTTTTTGGTAAAACGTTTCAATATCTCGTCCAGCAAATCGCCCGTTCCCGAACCGCTGGCTGCCGACACACAAAAAGGATCGCCCAGCCCGAACGAATAAAATTCGGCGGCGTTATACTGCCACTCGTTCGAATCGGCTTTATTCGCTACCAAAATCACCGGTTTATCCGAACGGCGCAATATAGCTGCCACATGGTCGTCGAGGTCTACCGCACCGGTTTTCACATCGACCATGAACAAAATAACATCGGCTTCCTCAATGGCCAAAGCCACTTGTTTGTTAATCTCTTCCTCAAAAATATCTTCCGAGTTAACAACCCAACCTCCGGTATCGATAACAGAGAATTCCTGACCCCACCACTCGACCTTACCGTATTGTCGATCCCGTGTCGTACCGGCTTCTTCGTTGACAATCGCTTTACGAGTTTGAGTCAGACGATTGAAAAGAGTCGATTTTCCCACATTCGGGCGTCCTACTATCGCTACTATATTTCCCATAATTCCACTTTCTTTTTACGGCTCTCACAGCCTTTATTTCTTAATCTTTTATTCAGGTATATACCCGAAACCTTTCAATTTATTTTCCCGACTACGCCAATCTTTCTCCACTTTTACATACAGTTCGAGAAAAACTTTTTTGTCAAAAAACACTTCGATATCTTTCCGGGCCAAAGTCCCTACCTTCTTCAAAGCCGAACCGCCTTTCCCGATAACGATTCCTTTCTGAGAATCTCGCTCCACATAGATAACAGCCATAATATGAATACGATTCTCTTCTTCATGGAATTGTTCTACCCCCACCTCACAAGCATACGGAATCTCTTTATCGTACGTCTGCAATATTTTCTCACGGATAATTTCCGTTACGAAGAAACGAGCCGGCTTATCGGTCAAAGCATCTTTCTCGAAAAACGGAGGTGACGGAGGTAGTAATTCCTGAATACGCTTCAACAAATAGTCGAGGTTAAATTTATATTGTGCCGAAACCGGTATAATCTCGGCATTCGGCAACAACTGTTTCCACTCCTCTACCAACGTTTCAAGAGCGCTCTGCTCTTTCAGCAAATCGATCTTGTTGATAACTACCAATACAGGAACCGTCTCCCGAGCCACCTTGTCGAGGAACGATTGGTTTTTCGCAGGAGCTTCCACCACATCGGTCACATAAAGCAAAATATCGGCATCGAGTAATGCCGACTGAGAAAAATTCAGCATCGACTCCTGCAACTTATAATTAGGGACAAGAACTCCCGGAGTATCGGAATAGACGATCTGCATATCCTCGGTATTCACTATTCCCATAATTCTATGACGAGTCGTCTGTGCCTTCGACGTAATAATCGAAATTCGTTCTCCGACCAGTGAATTCATCAACGTAGACTTACCTACATTGGGATTCCCGACAATATTTACAAATCCGGCCTTATGCATAATTCTGTTTTATTTGGTTACAAGTCAATAACTTCTGAATACAAAAGTAGTGAAAATATTCTACCCGACGAAACAACCTACAATCGCTTTTGTTCGAAAACAAGAAAAGACGCATCTCTTTCGCCAAAAGATGCGTCTTTCTTATATCTCGACAAATTTATTTTGCGTCGTATCCCCAAACGAGATAAAGAGCTCCCCATGTAAATCCTGCGCCAAAAGCCGTGAGGACAAGTTTATCTCCTTTTTTGAATTTATGCTCAAATTCGGCCATACACAAAGGGATAGACGATGCACTCGTATTCCCGTACTTTTGAATATTGACCAATAATTTTTCTTCCGGCAGCTTTATACGATCGGCAATAGCCTCTATAATACGCAAATTTGCCTGATGAGGAATAAAATAATCGATCGTATCTATGGACAAACCATTGCGAGCCATCACGCTTTCCGAAGAAGTGAGCATATCGGTTACCGCATGCTTATATACCGCCCGACCTTCCTGATAAACAAAATGTTCATCATGATCTACCGTCTCGTGCGAAGCCGGATGAACAGCACCACCGGCTTTCATCAACAAATGAGGCAGTCCCATACCATCGGTATGCAACACGGCATCCTTCACTCCGACTTCCTCGTCGGTAGGTTCTAACATAACGCAAGCCGCAGCATCACCGAACAGTGGACAAGTAGAACGGTCCTTATAGTTAACCATCGACGACATCTTTTCTGCCGCCAAAACAACCACATGCTTATACAGTCCGCTCTTTATATAGGCAGTTCCTGCTTGCAAAGCAACGATAAACCCTGCACAAGCGGCTTGTATATCATACCCATAAGCTGTTTTTATTCCCAATTTTTCCAATACGATCGATGCCGTAGAAGGGAAACGATAATCGGGATTCGACGTAGCACAAATGAGTAAATCCACTTCACTGGGCTTTACTCCTGTTTTTTTCAACAATTCGGCTACTGCTTTTACACCCAAATCGGAAGATCCCGTTCCTTCTCCTTTTAAAATTCTACGTTCTTTAATACCTACACGAGTAGTAATCCACTCGTCGTTGGTATCGACCATATGCGACAACTCGTCGTTTGTCAAAACATAATCGGGAACATACGAGGCAATTCCCGTTATTTTTGCATTCTGCATAATAATAAAATCGGCTTAGTGTGTGAAAAAATGCCCTAAATTGCTTTAGGGCCATACATACTTATCGATAAGAGCTTAAACCGCAGCTTCTTTTTCGATTGCCAATTTTCCTCTGTAATAACCACACTCTCCACATACAGTATGGTATACATGCCAAGCACCACAGTTAGGACAAACTGCCAAAGTTGGAGCCACAGCTTTATCATGAGTTCTTCTTTTGGCTGTTCTCGTTTTCGATTGTTTTCTTTTAGGATGTGCCATTTTTCTATTACTTTAATTATTATCTATTATTTTCTTTAATTCGTCCCATCTCGGGTCAGTTTCCTCCCCTTCGCCGGGCACTTCATCTACAACATCTTCATCATCGTATGATGCGGCATCTTCACTTTCGTCGCTATCGTCCATAGAACGCGCCGCATGTTTACGCAATTTAGCACTCATCGATTTATTGCATTTTCCTGCCTGATGAACATGCTTCAAAGGTATTGTCAGTGCAATGAACTCATATAAAAACCATGCAATATTCAATTCCCCGTCACTTTCAGGAATAACAACCACATTATCGCTCTCCTCGCTGTATTCCGAACCGAATTTCACATAGAGCGTTTCTTGGGTTTTTACCTCATGGTCCATATCGTCCAAACAGCGATCGCACGGAATTTGAATAACTCCTTCCAAATCAAAATCCAGTTCGAAAGAAGCCGCCGTCCGCTTCACTGTCAATTTCACCTTCACCTTTCCTTTTTGAACATCTTCACCTTCGATATTCTTAAAGAACTCATTATCCAATACATACTCAAAATCCTGAGTACCTATCGGCATACTTTTGAGCGGTAATTTATAAGCACTAAATCGTCCCAATGCTATTTGTCGTTAAAACTCCGCAAAGGTATAAAAAATAATCGTTACAAGTCAATCTTTTCGGTAGTTTTTATTTCACATTCACAATTTTTCAAATGGAGAGCCATAATCGATTAGCCCCGACAACATTCAAAAAAAGAAAGATTTGCCAGCCCGACTAAACGACTCGTTTCAATTCGATTCTGAATATCGTACCTTTTCCTACTTCCGAATCTTTCACATAAATGCGTCCGGCATGATAATCCTCTATAATACGTTTTGCCAAAGTAAGTCCAAGGCCCCAACCTCGTTTCTTGGTCGTGTACCCCGGATTAAAAACCGTTTTGAAATTTTTCCGTGCAATCCCCTTGCCCGTATCTTTTATATCGATATAAATCTGTTGCTTCTCCGACGTCATATAAACATCTATACGCCCTTCTCCATTCATCGCATCGACTGCATTCTTGCACAAATTCTCTATGACCCATTCAAATAAAGAAAGACACACCATCGCACCCTCGGCATCAGAAGGAAGATGAGTCGTAATCAATACTTTATCGGAAACTCTGCGACGCATATATTCTGTTGCATTTTCAAGCACTTCGTTGACATATATCAATTCCATTTCTGGCTTCGAGCCTATTTTGGAAAAGCGTTCGGCTATAACAGACAGACGATTTACATCTTTATTCATATCCGACAGCAACGAGGGATCCACACCCGACGATTCCAACAAATCCATCCATGCCATCAACGACGAAATAGGAGTTCCCAATTGGTGAGCAGTCTCCTTCGATAGTCCCACCCACACCTTATTCTGCTCAGCCTTTTTCGTACTAATCAACGCAAAATAAACGATTAAAACGAACAGGACCATAACACCCAACTGCACGTACGGATAAAGAGATAGCCGCTTTAACAAAATAGAATCGTCATAATAGAGATACTGTTTCTCCCCATCTCCCAAATTGATCTCTATCAAATTGGATTTACTTTTCAATTGTTCCAGTTTCTCTTGTAAATATTTCTCCGTATCCGTTTCAGGTAGATTCAAATTAAGGTACTGGTTTATTTCGCCGGTATCATCGACGATAATCGCTGGTATGGAGGTATTGCTCTGTATCACTTTCAATATCAACTCCATGCTCATTTCAGTCTTGTCACTGGCCAATTCACGCGTCGCTTCGGCCCATATTTCCATTTTCTTTCGCTCCTCGATAGACAAGTCTTCTACAAGGTCATTCGAGACATAAAGTACCCCGCCAACCAGCAAGACAGAAATCAACAAAAAAATCAGTTTCCCTTTTTGTCGGGCATCATAGATATTTTGCATAATATACACTCAGTATTACATATTATGTAAACGGTTCCACGACTCGAATATTATTCAACGGCTTCTTAATGTAAAAAAGAGGAGCCTTTCGTTATTCAAAAGCTCCTCTCTTCTCATACTTTTACCAGCAGTGTGCTGACTAACGGACTTGAACCCGGATTGTTCGATTATCTACCTTCACAAGATAAACGCCTCTTTCCATTGGAATTTTCTCTGTATCACTTTCTGACTCTATATAAAAGAGCGTACGACCATCAATGCCATAAACAGATATTTTTCTTCCTGTCACCCCCTCAGCCATAATGCAACCGTTCATACCATAAACCCTGATGTCATTTCGGTTCAACTCATCTACTGCCGATGTTCCCAAACGAACGGTATTCGAGCGGAACGATTCTCCTTTATCATAAACAACAGTGACATGATAAGCTCCATATTCAATAGACGGAGTAGAATAATTCGTCTCAACGATAGGAGTTTGAGTCAGTTTCTGTCCATTGCAATAAACATGATACCCTACAACCGATAAATCTTTTACCGCCGATACCGGAACATACGACAAATCATCAACTAATAAAGCGAACTTATTTGAACTGATATAATGAATTGCAAAATAACGGGCATTCTCTGGTAACTGATAAGAATATTCTTTCCAACCTACATTAAGAACCGATTCCGTAGCAAGCAATTCAAAGGCATCTACATCGGTCGTTGTCGTCGAATAAAGCACTTCAAACGTCTCCGGCGTATATTCCGTTGTAGGAATCGTAGCATAGAACGACACGTTTGTTCCTCCTATAATTTCAGGAGAAATCAAGTAGTCGTCATTTTGAGGCGTCAGACCGTCATAACTCAAACCAGCCCAAGAAACCAAACATTTTTCACCAGAATGAGGCTTCCAGTTATTCGAAGTCACATCAACACCCTCGGCCAGAGGTTCCCAGACTTGAAACGCCATCGGTGTACCCATATTCGGAAATTCTACGAATAAAATACCGGCAGAGGTCAAGCCATCTCCATCTACCACCGTATAATCACCTATATTCTCATAAATAAACGATTCGTAACCTTCGAAATCATCTACCATCGGCTCGGGGGTCAATGTAGGCTTTGTCCAAGACAGTTCATGAGCCTTCTCTGTTTTCTCCCCGACTAGGTCGGTAATAACAGGCAACTCTGATTGAGAAGCGATTATTATTGCCTCCAATATATTATTTTCTGGGATCTCATCAGACTCTTTTGCTATAACCTCTGCTTTAATAGGAGTTTCTTTACCTATCATTTCAGCCGTAGGAGTAACCGTAAATAAATGATCGGCTGTTTCTCCCTGCGCCAAAGCCTCCGTCCGAGAAAGAGTTTGAACCAGAGTCTCATCTACATAAAGATTCACATCATAAGTTATCGACTGCTTCCCGTTATTTTTAACGACAACCGTATAATTTTCAGATTCACCCACGACAGGACGACGAACACCTTTGATACTTTCGAGTTTCGCATCAAATTCCGACTCATTAGCAACTGCTATATTATCGATGATTACATAATCACTACCATTAGAAACAGCTCCATCAAACACAATTGCAATCCACGGATAATCTTTATATTGAGCCAAATTTACTTTACATACGGTCCAACCCGGAAGAAAAGAGGCTGTATTGGCGCTATAAACCTCGGTATATGCTTTATCATCGGCAGTCACTTTCACCGATAATTTTCCGGCAGCATTCTGGTAACGATATAATAAAAATGTCAATGTAGGAGCATTAAAACCACCCAAATTTAATTTGGGGACTTGTAAACGAGCTTCTCCCTTACCCGATTGAGAATGGCAAACGAACATTCCTCCATCTTCCGGCTCCAAACCGAGACTGCGGATATAATTCGTCAATCCCCACTCGGCTTGTCCGCTCAATGCCCCCATAATCCAAGGATAAGTCGTTGTCATATTATTCACACCGTTTTCCTCGAAAGGCATCGTATAAGGGATTCCCAATACGACATTATCTAACGCAGCCTCGCCTTCGCCCCCGATAGTAGTAGCAGAGACAAGGAAAGTATAAGAATCGAGTTTAGAAGAGGACGGAGTAGCCGTATAAGAAAGGGCTGTGGTAGTTCCCACTTCTCTATAACTCGTACCCACATACTCATAAATCTTATACGTAATATCAGATGGTTGGAAATAACCATTATGCACACCAACCGTAGGAACACTCCACGATAACTCGGCCTTCAAATTATCGGAAGAGGGTAAAGCTGTAAAGTTCGACACAATGCTTGGAACATCGATACCGCAATAACACGTTACCGTAGCTGTTCCTCCTTCACTGAACTCATTCTTGGCCACCACAGTATAAACGTTATTTCCCTGAACCGCATTCTCATCATTACAAGAAAGAACTTCTCCGGGTTGTTTACCCGTAAATTCAGCGACCACAGACCCGTCGGCACGTTTCACGGTCACATCGACCGTACCGGTCAGCTCTTCACCGTTCAAGCTTTGAGTAGGCAACCGGAAACTCAGCGTTGCCGAAAGCCCCCCTTGTGCAGCGGGAGTAGCCTTTAATTCTGTAACAGCGGCCGGAGCTTTCATCAACGCACCGTTACGAACCTCTATATTTTTTATATTCAAGGTAAATTGATCTGGATCGGAAATTGCATGGAATCCGACATAATAACGGCCATGCTCTGTAACTTCAAAGGTTGCTGTAAAAGTTTGATATTCCTTGTTCGTCAAATCAAATGTCTGAGCCTTTTGTTGATCTTCCGGCTTATCCGATTTACCATAAGTCACTTCCAATTTCTCAGAACCCATTACACCGGCCTTAGCGTCAAACACAACCTCTATCATATGGGCGGTTCCCAATTCGATGGCCGGCGTTACGACATAATCATCGGCCGAATTCGAACAATAAGCATACTTCAACGAACCGTCACTTATATCGTAATACCAAGTATTATCATCGTTATTGTTATCCTTGATCGTAAACAAAGAAAACTCCTGTTGAGTCGGCGCTACTATATAAGGTAAAGAATAAATACCGCAGAATACCGTTTGTTCCACTTTTACACCGGCATTTTCTCCTCTATAAGCCACGATGCCATATGTATTAAACCCAAAGTCCGAATGTTCGTCTTCATACGTTAATGTCACTCCCAAAACCGGATTTTCAAACGTTTTGATTAACTTCCCATTACGCAAGATTTCAATTTTAGAAACAGACGAAAGAGGTTCTCCTTGATAATTTTCTTTCGGAACGACAAAACTCATTGTAGCTTTCTGTAATCCTGTTTGATCTGCCGTCACCACAAAATCGGTTACGCCCTTCGGAACATAAATACTTCCGAATTCTTCCACACGAATATTATCTACATTAACTCCAAAACGATCGGCAACGCTTGTACAATGAATTGCAAAATTTCCTTGCCCGTTCGCTTCTGGCACGTAGGTAAGTACAATATGTCTCGGAGAAGACGCATCCGCCATAACTTCCGTCGGTTCCATAACAATCGTAGATAACGATTCTACGGAAGGCTCCGCTCCCACTTTAACACCAATAATTTCTGCATTATACCCCGAGCCTGAACAAATATCGAACGAAAGCTGATAAACATTATAAGCTTTAAAAGTCATTTTAGGCAATACCAAATAATCATCAGCAGCATTATCGGCAGAGAAAGTATAACCCGCACTAAATTGACCCGTATCGAATTGCCAAGTCACACCATCGCCATTATTATCGATTATGTTCAACAAATCGAATGACGATGCATCTTCGAAAGTTTGTTCATAAGGAAGCGAAACGGCTTTCCCAAAAACGACCGAATTACTCTCGACCGACCCACACTCTTCTCCGCCGAACTTCACGATTACAGTATACTTGTAAGACTTTAACTCATTCTCGGGAAGATTATCGATATAAGTTGTCTCTTTTATATCGGTCGATAACGACTCTCCATTACGAAGAATGTCATACGAGACTTTTGTCAAGTTTACCCAACCTCCATTAATACCGGCTTCGGGTAATGTCCAAGAAAGAGTTACCTTCCCAGATTCTTCGGCAACAGCGGTCACTTCGGTTGGAATTTGGGGCATATCTTCTCCGGTAAAAGTTTTTATCGAAGCTGCAACGCCCTCTCCGCCACTATTCAAACAAATTACTTTCAATACATGTAATCCATTCGTTAATGCAAGAGATATAGAAAATTCCGCACCGGGACTTTGGTTTTCCTTTATCTGGACAGTATCGCCATCGACTACTATGGCGACATTTACCAATCCTTTCAGTTCATTACCACCGGCAGTCTTTGTAGGAAGATCGCACGAAATTCGGGCTGTCGTCGCACCCGGAGTCGCATAGGATATACTCAAATTTTCAGCAGCAGCCGGAGCAGAAGGATCAGAAAAAGGATCTGTCGTGTACAAGCCAATCCACTCCTCTCCATTGTCAAAAGTCAATTGCGTATAAAACTCTTTCGAGACCGGATCTATTACAATCAACTCGCTTTCACTCCAATTACAAGCAGCCCAATAGATTTTACGATCGAGAGGGCTCCAACAACACGATTGAGAATATTCAGGAAAAAAACCTGTACTCACTACTTTCTCCCCCTGTACGGCAGACTCTTTATCAAACTTATATACATCGCCATAATCATCGATTACATACATTTGCCCTTCTCCATCGATACACATTCCCCGATAAGAATTTTCCATTGGAGCGACAACTGTAAAATCCAATGTTTGGAGATCCAATTTACTCAACGTATAAGCCTCCCCGGCCTCATCATAATTAATTGAATACCTTAATTCCGCAACACTATTACAAATATAACTTTTTAAGTACCTGAGCAACAAA
>ENA-OPAO01001669-OPAO01001669.1-human-gut-metagenome-genome-assembly--contig:-NODE-1669-length-14646-cov-6.063464_pt1 | contig 14646 bp, 14 predicted proteins | sample MGYA00241054_ERZ501424 | MGnify/ENA primary metagenome ERZ501424 (study PRJEB25962, sample SAMEA2042623) | human gut metagenome | biome: human gut; feature: human-associated habitat; material: faeces...
ATTGCTGGGTGTAGATCATTAAAGTCGTGCTCGGCTGGGCGTGACCTGCTTCAGCTGCAACCGTTGCAACACCGATGTCAGGATTCGACATGAGCAGACTGACAAAGGTATGTCGGAACATGTGTGGGTGAATGTCGCTGATTCCTGCTTTCTGTGCCACACGCTTTACCAGCTTGTTATAGCCGTCCGGGTTGCGCGGCCAGCCGAAGTCATCAATGATGACAAATTCCTGCCCGACCAGTTTCATCAGCGATTCACGCTTATCCTCTTTGTTCGTCACCATATCCCGCTGCCAACTGGCTCCCATCAGCTTCTTTTTGGTATCCCACCATTCTTTGTACCGCTGCATAAAGGTCATATATTCGGGGGCTACATCTATATAGCGGTCATTGCTTTCCTTGGTGGTTGTGTGCTGATACCCAAAGTCTTTGAAAACCAAAAGGCTCTTGTTGACGTGAACGGTGCAGTCTCTGAAATTGAAGTCGCTCCATGTCAGCCCTGCCAGCTCAGCGCGCCGCACACCTGTATTCAGAAGCGAAAGCACAATGGCCTGCTCTTGAATCGGGTATTTGCTGATTTCTGCCATCAGTTTTTTGACCTCGTCCTCATGGATGCAGTCTACAAACCGAGGGCGGGTTCCTTTTTCCGGCTTCTTGAACTCAGCCTGTACAGAATGATACCGCTCGTTTGCAAAGTGCAGCACTTGGTTGGCGAACAGCACATATTCCCGAATTGTCTTTGGAGCCAGAGGCTTTTCTTTGCGTTCAATGCAGAACGCATCACGAACGGAAACGCCGAGAATTTTTGAAACCTCCTCCGCTGTTTTCATCGTAACCGCCGCTCCGCCGAAGCACTTCATAGCTGTGTATGCGGAAAGATCATAGCCTTCTACCATGGCGGCATAAGATGTACTTTTCATAGCCGCATATTCCGGCAGAATAACGGCATACTCGCTGCGGACACAGCCGTTTTCTTTGACTGCCTCAATAACCTTTTCGCAATCTTCTTTAGTGATTTCAGAGATGGACTTTTCTACAAACCACGGGGCCACATCAACCATTTTTTTCAGATACCCGATTTTGTTGCGCGATGTGTTTGCCTTGTTCTTATCAAAATCATAGTTACCGCGCAGCAGTGCCGATGGCTCCAGTTTTGCTTTGGTGGAAGCAATATACTCGTCTGCTACTTCACGGAACGGCTTACTTGCACCGCTGAGGCTGCGCTCGGCTTCTTCCTGTGCTTTTGCTTCAAATTCAAATGCTGCTGCCGTGGCTGCCGCTGCGCGCTGCTTTGCGGTTTTCAGCGTCTTGGGGTCAAACTCAAAGCGGGAAAATTTGCGTATGGTACGGCCATTGAGGGTGATGTTTGCGGTGATTTTGTAGTAAGCGGGTTTGTTCTTGGGTGTGCGCAGTTCGATAGATGCCATTTTCTATTCCTCCTTGGCTTGCTCTTACAAGCCAAACTATACAGCAACCTTTATAAAAGCTGTAGGCTGTCGCCGGAACGCACGACACTCTTGACATTGCGGCGCTTTTGTGCTTTTATCCTGCGATAATTTTCCCCGCATTGTTGTAATAATCAACCAGTTTTCCCAAGTTGATGTACCACTTGATGCCGGACTGAAATGCCACGCCAGGAACCTCTTTGCAAAGCCGCCGCAGGTAATACGGCGGCAGCCCCAACATTCGGCTGGCTTGCTTAATGCTGACGATTTGCGGCAGCACAATGTGCTCCACTTCTGCGGCTACAATTTCCGTAGCCATAACAGAATTCATTTCCATAGATTTTCCTCCTTCATGTGTATCATATTTGATTCCACAAGCATAGCGACCACTTGTGGAAAACAAGTGACCGCCATAATCTGAAATCAAATTGTACATCCTATTCGACACTACTTCCCGGACATACGAGGGCGAACCACCGGCCCGGCTGCTGGAAACAGCTCCCGCTTCCTGTACCACATTGTTGGCAGTACCGCCGACGCCTTGAGAGCATCGCCACGGTGTGTATCATGATTGCTGACCCTTCGCTTGAGGTATGTGTTCCACGTCACCTCTCCCGCCTCTGGGGGCGCTCCGCTGCGGTTAGGCAGCCTCATCGCGTCAGAGTCGGGACGCACCTGCCGACGCTCCTTGGGTTGCGGCAAGGTCAGTTGTATGTAGCCGGTGATTCGGATATTCGGTTATCAAGGTGCAGAAAAGGGGGAATGAGGGATTTTTTGTCCCTCTATATAAGAACAACGCGAAAAATCAAAAAAGTTCGAGAAAAATTTTCGTTTTTGGCAAAATATTTTTTCGGGCTACTCGAATGGTGGTTTTTTTGCTATATGGTGTTCCAGAAAAACACCCTGAATATGGACGGTTCCGACAATTACGATAGCTTTATGAGGATTCTGCCGGAACTGTAACTACGAATACCCGAACCAAAAGAGAAAGTGGAGCCGAGGCTCCACTTTCTCTTTTTTAGACCCTGAATTTCCGGATAACCTGCAGGAACTCAATCAGCAAAGTCTGATACAAGTCCTCATCGCGGTAACCATTCACCATGCTGCATTTCAGCAAAAGCGGCGAGAACTGGTCATACAGCAGTTCCACAGCTTTGCTGTCGCCGTTCTTTGCCCCAAAAAGGGCATCTCGAAATGCTCCCATCTTAGTTTTCCTCCATTTCCTTGCGAATTTTCTCGCAAGCGTTGCGCCGGTGTGTACTTACGGTGTTCTTTTCGACACCCAGCTTGGCAGCCGTATCGGACACAGAAAGCTGTTCCACATACAGCGAGATCATAACCTCGCACTCCTTAGGCGTCAGCTTATGCAGATACTTTCGGATGCTCTCCCACATCAGTTTCGATTCGACAATTTCCTCCACCGGTCTTGTCCGAGGTATATACATTTTATCCACATCCTCGGAACATTCCTCGATAGAGATCTCACTTGCAGCCTGCTCCGCTTTCGCGCGCAGGTAGGATGCACGGCGATTGTAAAGGGCCTTCGTCAAACACTTCGTAAAACGCGCAGCCAGCTGCGCGTCCTCACCACTAAACCATAACTTGTTTTTCTTTGCCATCGTAAACCTCCTGAATTTTGAGTTTCATTGAATAGACCTCAAAACTCGGAGGGGCGCGGACAGAAAACGGCGGTCCTCTGCCGCCAAAGCAAAAAGGAAGCAAAAAAATACGCCAGATGGTCACAAAAACCATCTGGCATACGAATAATACACGAAAAACTACGCGGCGAAGGGACTTTTGAAAGGACACAGTAGCGCTTGAAATTTTCCCTGCCTTAATACGGCATAGCTCCGCTTACCAGAGCGTCAAGCACATCTACCATGCAATACGCCTTTCAACTAAATATGTCCCACAAAAAGAAAAAGCCCGGCAAGCAAAAACTTGTCGGGCAGAAAGTGGATTTACTTTTCTAACATCCAGCCAAGGAATGTCTGCAATTTCTGTATGTCACCGTCATCGAGGTCTTGCAGTCGGTTAAAGATACTGATACGGTCGGTTTCATCCCCGGCACCGGTAAAGAATTCCTGCGGGGTTACGCCGAGGTAATCACAGATGCGCAGAAATTCGTGCATCGAGGGCAGAGCCTTGCCTGTGGAAATGTTGCGCATATAACTGCCGCTTTTGCCAAGGTCAAGACTCATTTTATGCTCTGATATATGCTGCCGCTGGCGCAGCTGTGTGATGCGCTTACGGACAAAATTCTCATATTCGGCTACCTGTAGCAAGCAGATACACCCTTTCCAATTTATACTACGATATATAGATATTGTAATATAAATCGCGGCAGAGCGTTCAGGATTGATGTATCAGTTTTTCTGCGACATAACACAAATTAGCAATTAAAAAGCGAATTGCGAAAAAAGTTTATCTTTTGCGATGTTTCAGATAAGCAGCAGGTCGGGATAGCGTAAAATATGTTCGATATGCGCAATCGCACCGGCTAATGTATCAAAGCGCCCCTCGCACGGATCGGGCACCCCTGTTAAGGCAGCAGGGTCTGCCGTAAGACCGCTTTCTTCCAACCACGCATCAAACGCCTTGCGCATCGCTGCGGCGTTGGCGCGCTTTTCCTCGTTGGTGACACACTCATCAAGGTAGATAATGGCATCATATTTCTCGGTTACGGTGTTATGGGTGATTTCAGCGAAGGTGAACCTGTTTATATAGGTATGGAACAAGAGTTCCACCCCCAACTTGTGCAGCTCGGTTTCTGCGCGCTGGCGCTCGGAAATTTGCGTTTTTCCGTCTATTGCGGTACGCAACTGGCAAAATAGCTCGTCCCCATCTGCAGGATAGAACGCAGTACCCTTGGTGTCCTCGATTTCCTCAAAGCAGTATGCCTGCTGCGAGGGCGACAACATCCCCTGTTCAGCCAGTTGCATGGCATCGAGAAGATCCTGCCGATAGGATTGCGATAACGACATTGCGAATTCCTTTTTCATAAAAGATCACTCCTTGTTTGTAATTGGTGAATCTAGTATGAATTATAATTCTTATTCGTGTCGAAATCGCTCGAAAGCAAAGACATAAAGCAAAAAGTTCATACAACAATTATCAAGAGTCCCAATGTCGAACTCCTGCAGAGAGATACTAGACACAAATGTAGATTTATTAATTTGATGGCATTTTCCCGAAAGCGCGTTATCGTAATACTAGAAACAAGCACAATACCGCTGTGTAAGGAGGACGCTATGGAAATGATTGATTCAAACAGAGAGCAATCCAAAATGATTCGAAAAACTCTCTCCTGCCTTTTACACTTGTGCAAGTCACACAAAACCACAACCTGTTTCTTTTGCAAAATGTAGAAAGCGGGCGGAGAGTGTTGACAAAACAGGGGAATTAGAGTATAAAGAAATCACAACAAAAACGTTTTTGGAACACAGCAGTATACACGGTACCGAAAACGGTTTTGGTTGAAAAGAGAATCAGGAGTGAGCAGGCATGGCAGTTTCGATCCGCGACATTGCACGGGAAGCCGGAGTCACGGTCGGTACGGTTTCCCGCGCACTCAACAACTACCCAGATGTCAGCCCTACAACACGGGAGCGCATCGTGGAGACCGCGCAGCGGCTGGGGTATCGCCCCAACCAAATGGCGCGCAACCTTTCCTCCAAGCACAATCACAATATCGCGCTGGTGCTTTCCGGCTTTCTGGAAGAAGAGCTTATCAACGATTTTGATGCACTGCTGATGAAAGGCTGCTTCCACTACACAGTCAACAACGATGTGGAAATGTCCATTCAGGTTATCAACACCAAGATCCAGACCGAAAAAAGTTTTGAACAGCTCTGCTATGAGCACAACATCGCCGGCGCGATCCTGATGGGTTTGAGAACCAACGACCCTTACTGCGAACTGCTGGCGAAAAGCAAATACCCCTGCGTGACCATTGATATTGAGGTTCCCGGTCCGAATGTCAGCTGTGTGATGATGGACGACATCAAAGCGTTTGACGAGCTGACCCAATACCTCATCGACATGGGACACCGCAAGATCGTGGTGGTACATGGCCGCAAGCTGGCTATGGTCAGTATGCAGCGCCTTGTGGGTGCGTACCAAGCTATGCAGCGCAATGGTTTGGAGCTGCCCCGCGACAACATCATCTACACCAACTTCGGGCGGGAGGAAGCCCGCGACGGTGTGAAGGAATACTTCCGAACACACAGCCCGGACAGCGCCACGGCGTTCCTCTGCATGAGCGATATGCTGGCCATTGGCACGATCGAGGGGCTGAAAGAACTGGGCTATAAAGTGCCAAAAGACTACTCGGTCGTAGGCTTCGATGGGTTGGAAGTCACCAACTACACCGACCCGGCTATTACCACCATTGACCAGAACATCCAGCAAAAAGGCTACGAGGCTACTCGCCTACTGTGCGATATGATCCGCGGCAAGCGCAAGGCACAGCGGCTGGTATTGCCCCACACCCTGACGGTGCGCGACAGCGTCCGCCCCCTATAAAACCGAAATCAGCGGTTAAGGCCGCTTTTTTCAGACAGAGATACAAAAACGTTTTTGCAGTAACTTCTTAAGCCAAATTTCGCTGCAAATAATTTTTAACCGCAAAGCAAAAACGTTTTTGTAATAACTTTTGGAACATTTGGTGCAACCGCACCGTGTTAATAAAACAAAAAAGCACAAAAGTAAAGGAGAAACACTATGAAAAAGAAGCAACTGTTCGCAGGCGCTCTGGCCGCTGCCATGATGACCGCCAGCCTGGCCGGCTGCGGTGGCGCTGCATCCTCTGCTGCAACTTCCACAACCGATGGCGATACCGCCAGCAGCACGGCATCCGCTGATACCAACAGCGGCGTGGTGGAAGTCACCATTCCCTCCTACAAAACCGGCGAGAACGCCGGTGCGGCCTTCTTTGTGCCGCAGGTCGAGCGTTTTAACGAGAAGTACGCCGGGAAGTACAAAATCAATCTGGAGAGCGTACCCCAGGATAGTATTTTCAATGACCGCTTAAAGCAGCTGGCACAGCAGAACAAGCTGCCGGTGCTGGTGGAGGGCGGTGACCCGGACTGGGTCAAGAACGTCGTTATCCCCAACGGCCTTGCCTACGACTTGACCGACTGGATCGACGCGACCCCCGCCATCAAGGATGTCCTGATTGACGACAGTCGTGAATACTGCTCCAATGAGGATGGCAGAGTCATGACTATGCCTCTGGCAACGGTACGTCCCATCGGCTTCTTCTACAACTCTGATATGTGGAGCACCGATGCTGACATCAGCGCTATGAGCATGGACGAATTTGTTTCCGCGCTGGGCGACCAGAAGATCGCCTTCTCCACCGCCGAGAACGGCTGGGTTTCCGCCTTGTTCCTGACTGCGCTGGTGGCCGAGGAAGACGGTGGCGTAGAATGGCTGAAGAGTGGCACCGAGACCAAGATTACCGACTTCAACCAGCCCTGCTTCATCAACGCTGTGGCCAAGCTGCAGAATCTGCTGCAGAACAACGCAGCCTCCAACTCGGTAGGCGCAGCCTACGCGGATGCCGCCAACGCTTTCATGAGCGAGCAGGCCGCCATCATTGCCAACGGTCCTTGGATGTCCTCTGACTTCGAGAGTTCCAACTCCGACAAGTGGTCCAACGGCTTTGACGGCGCGAAGGTCCGTGCCTCCCTGTTCCCGGGCGACATCGGCATTGCCGACACCGCCACTTTCGGTGAGTGGTGGATCTCTGCTTCTGCCCCTGAGGATGAAATTGCCCTTGCAAAGGCTTTCCTTGAGTTCATTTACAGCCCCGCTGAGCTGGAAGCCTACATGCTGGCCGAGGGTGGCGACACACCGAAGCTGACCTACTCCGACGACTTCAAGGCAAAGCAGGGCGAGACCCAGGTGCTTGCTGATCTGGCAGCCGACACCACTACTGATACCGTGTTTGTCCCCCGCATCCTCGATGTGATCCCTGCCTCCGTTGCCAACACCGAGTTTGGTAAGCTGCTGCCCAGCCTGGCCGACGGCACCTGCACCCCGGAGCAGTTCGCCCAGTGGATGAGTGATAAGGCCGCGGAAGCCAGCGCCGAGTAATCCGCGCAATCCGCGCAAGAACAATATGTAATTCAAGGCGTGTCGCCGTCCCGTTGCATACGGCGGCGGCACGCATTTTTTGAAAAGGAAGGAGCTGCAAAGCCATGAAAACCGCCCCGAAAAAAGCAACGCGCATCAAGGCGGGCCGCATCCAGCGTGCAAACTACAAATGGATCTATCTGTTCCTGCTTCCCACCATCGTGATCTTTGCGATGTTCTATTTGATGCCCATTGCGCAGGTATTTGTGACGTCGTTCACGAAATGGGATGGCTTCAACGCACCAAAGTTCAACGGTCTGACAAACTATATCAATCTGTTTACCAACAGTTCGTTCCTCATTGCGTTGAAAAACCTGCTCTGGTGGTGCGTGATTGCCCTGACGCTGCACGTCGGCTTCGGCACATTGGTCGCTTTTGTACTGTACCAGCGCCCCCACGGCTGGAAGTTCACCCGTACAGTGTTCATGATCCCCAACGTCATCAGTGCGGCGGCCTGGGCGATGATCTACAAATTCATTTTCAACAATGATTTCGGCATCCTGAACTCGGTCATCCGCGTTTTTAACCCGAATTTCAACGTCCAGTGGTTCTACAAATCGCCGTGGGCGTTCTGGGCTGTTACGTTCACCTGGCTGTTCTATGCAGTCATCGTCACGTTGGTCGTGCTGGGTGATTTGATGAACATTCCGAAGGAACTGAATGAAGCCGCCCTCATCGACGGCGCTACCGGCTGGCAGCTGATCCGCTATATCCAGCTGCCGCTGTGCCGTGCATCCATCGGCACCAGCGTCATTGCCTCGCTGACATCCCGTATTGCCATGTATGAGCAGATTGCCCTGACGACGTCCGGCGGTCCGGGCGACGACACGATGAGCCTGCCCATCATTCTGGTCAAGGGCATCATGGACTACCGTTACGGTTACGCCAACGCGGTGGGCGTGGTCATGTTTATCATCGGTCTGATCGTGCTGGGCGTCGTAAACAAGCTGTTCCGCATGGACGAAGCTAATTACTGAGAAGGAGGCACACCATGAAAATCAAATACAAGCCTTGGGCAAAGGGTTTGATGTACCTTGTGGAGGCCGTCGTCATTATCCTCTCTGTGTTTCCCATTCTGTGGGTCGTTATGTCGTCCTTCAAGACGAACGGCGAAATTTTAAGCTCACCGCTGGCGCTGCCCGCCCACTTCTCGCTGGATACCTTCATTGAAATTTTCCAGAAGTACAGCTTCCCCACCTACTTTTTCAACTCGCTGCTGGCGGCGGGCGTCTCGACGCTGGTTTCGCTGCTGTTTTATGCCATGGGCGCGTATGTCATTGCCAAGTTTGAGTTTCCCGGCCGCAAGCTGCTGTTTGCGCTGTTCACCATCACGCTGCTTGTGCCCAGCCACAGCAAGACCCAGCCCATCTTCTCGCTCATCATGAAACTGAACCTTTATGACAGCATCTGGGGCGTCACCCTTGTTTACCTGTCTGCCGGTATGGCTATGTCCATCTTTGTGCTGAAAGCCGGCTTTATGGCGATCCCCAAAAGCCTGGACGAGGCTGCGACACTGGACGGCGCAAGCTTCTTCCGCACGTTCTGGACCATCAACCTGCCGCTGGCAAAAAGCGCACTGGCGACTGCCGGCATCCTGATGTTCCTCGGCAACTGGAACGAGTACTACTTTGCCTCGCTGCTGACCGTTTCGGACTCGCAGCGCACACTGCCCATCGCGCTGGCGTTCTTCACCAGCGAATTTTCCTACAACTACACCCAGCTGTTTGCCGCGCTTACCATTGTCATTCTGCCCGGCATCATCCTGTATGCGCTTGCACAGGATCAGGTGCAGGCCAGCGTGGCTGCTTCCGGTGTCAAGGGCTGATGGAAAGGAAACCCGACTATGAAATATGATCTCGAACCCCGCGGCTGGATCGTGGCAGAGGAAACCTTTGACCCGTGCCGCACCGCCAAATGTGAATCCATCTTTGCCCAGGGCAACGGCTATATCAACATCCGCTGCGCGCTGGAGGAGGGTTACCTTGATACCTACCGCGGCGCTTTTATCACGGGCACATTCAATAAGGCTATGCCCGACGAAGTGACCGAGCTGCCCAACCTGCCTGACGTGACTGCTATGGAGTTTATCGTCAACGGTGAACGCTTCGCCATGGATCAGGGTACGCTGCAAAGCTACCTGCGCACACTGGATCTGCACACCGGCGAAGCAACGCGCACCGTGCAGTGGAAAAGTCCTGCCGGGGCAGCGCTGGAACTGACCTTCCGTCGCTTTGTTTCGCTGGATAATGAGCATATTGCCGCGTTCTCGGTGGAAGTCACACCGACGAATCAGGATATCGAGCTGGTCGTCAATAGCGGTATCTCGACACGCAACAGCAATACCGGCTCTCAGCACTGTGTGGAGGGCGAAATGCGGATGCTGCCCGGTGGCATCCTGCGCCTGATGACCCATACAAATGAGAGCAATGTGCCGATCGGTGTACACTGCCTGCACAAATTCAGCGCAGAACCCTCCGAGTCGCTGCCGGTCATTGAGCGCCGCCGCTTTGTGGGGCGCTACACGTTCCGGCTGGCAAAGGGTCAGACGCTGCGCATCGAAAAGCTGACCTGCTACCACACAGGCCGTGACCTGCCGTTTACGGTCTACGGTCAGCAGCGCGGCACAACGAACCCGGACATCGTTGCCGCTGCCGGTGATGCGCTGGCGGCAAAGTTTGCGGATACTGGTTATGACGCTCTGCTTGCAGCCTCCGCCAAAAAGTGGGCAGCTTACTGGGCAGAGCAGGATGTGCAGATCGAAAGCGATGACAGCTTTGACCAGCTGGGTATGCGGTTTGCGCTGTATCACCTGAACATTATGATCAAGCGCGATGATGACCGCGTTGGCATCGGTGCCAAGGGCATGACAGGCGAGGGCTACAAAGGTCATTCTTTCTGGGATACCGAGATGTTCCTGATGCCTTACTACCTGTTGACTGACCCCGCCGCCGCCAAGACCCTGCTGGGCTACCGCTGGCGCAGCCTGCCCGGCGCGTTCAAAAAGGCCAGCGAGAATGGCTATCAGGGTGCTATGTTCCCCTGGGAGAGTGCATGGCTGGACGACGGCGAAGTAACGCCGCTTTACTGCGGTGCGGATATCGTCACCGGCAAGAGCAGCCCGGTTTTGACAGGTATGATCGAGCAGCATATCTCTGCGGATATTGCCTGGGGTGTCTGGCTGTACTACCAAGCCACCGGCGATGATGATTTCATGAACCGCCGCGGTTGTGAGCTTTTGATTGAAATTGCCCGTTTCTGGGCAAGCCGCGTAGAGTGGCAGGATGATACGCAGCGCTATGAAATCAAAAACGTCATCGGTCCGGATGAGTACAAAGACCACGTCGATAACAACGCCTTTACAAATTATCTGACCGTCTTTGCCATGGAGCAGGCCGAACGCTGCATCAAGGATATGCCTACCCGTTGGCCGGACGCCTACGCCAAGCTGAGCGACAGCTATGACCTGAATGCTCTGGCGGCTGAATTGCAGGACAAAAAGGCAAAAGTCTACCTGCCGCAGCCCAACGCCGATGGCATCGTGCCGCAGAACGCCCAATATCTGGGGCTGGATGCGATCGACCTGAGCAAATACAAAAACCAGCAGGGCGTGTCCTCGATTTACGAGGATTACAGTCCCGCCCAGATGAACCAACTTATGGTCTCGAAGCAGGCTGACTTGGTCATGCTCATGCGCATTATGCCCGACTTGTTCGATACTGAGACCCGCCGCAAGAACTTTATGTTCTATGAGTCCCGCACACTGCATGATTCCTCCCTGAGCCATGGTCAGCACTGTGTGTTGGCCGCGTGGGAGGGACTGGACGATATGGCGCTGGATATGTACCGCCACGCCATTGCCATTGATCTTGGTCCGAATATGAAGTCGTCCGACTTAGGCATCCACAGTGCATCGATGGGTAACGTCTGGCAGTGTGTCGCCTGCGGCTTCGCCGGGCTGGAATGGCACGAGGGCGGGCTTTCCCTGCGCAGTCATCTGCCCGCAAGCTGGCAGCGCGCGGCATTCAACATCGTCTGGCGCGGTGCAAAGCTCCATGTGGAAGTCACCCATGCGGGCATCACTGTCACCCACCGCGGCGGTTCCGCTGTGGAAATTACCGTGGACGGTCACCCGGTAAAGCTGGCCGCCGAGTAACTATGAGGAAATTTCTATGAAATACAAGGGTATTATTTTCGACCTGGATGGAGTGCTCTGCTCCACAGACCGTTTTCACTTTGAAGCGTGGAAACAGACGGCTGAGGAAGTCGGCGCACCATTTGACGAAACCATTAACATGAAGCTGCGCGGCGTCAGCCGGATGGAGAGTCTGGAAATCATCCTTTCAGGCAGCAGCAAGACCTTTACCGATGCGGAAAAGGAACGCCTTGCCACCGAGAAAAACGACCGCTACCGCAAGCTGCTGGCGCAGATGTCGCCCGCCGATATGCCCACCGCCGTGCGCGACGCCCTGACGGCGCTGCACAACGCGGGGCTGAAGCTGGCCGTTGGTTCGTCCAGCAAGAACGCAGCTTACATCTTGGAACGGCTCGACGCGAACCGTTACTTTGATGCTGTGTGTGACGGCACGATGATTGCCCACTCCAAGCCCGACCCGGAGGTCTTTACCAAGGCTGCCGCCATGGTGGGGCTTGCCCCGGCAGACTGCCTGGTTGTGGAGGACGCTGCCGCCGGGCTGGAAGCCGCCCGCGCGGGCGGCATGGACTGTGCCATCGTCGGCACGGCCCCGATGCCGTTTGAACCCACCTACCATATGCAGGACGTGACCAAACTGCCGGGAACGATTTTGTAAGAGGTATACTTATGGAAAGCATTCACCCCGCGTGGTGGAAAGAGGCCGTCGTCTACCAAATCTACCCGCGCAGCTTCAAGGACTCTAACGGTGACGGTATCGGTGACCTGAACGGCATCCGTGAAAAGCTGGACTACTTAAAAGACCTTGGCGTCGATGTGCTGTGGCTGAACCCGATCTATCAATCTCCTAATGTGGATAACGGCTATGACATCAGCGATTACCGCGATATCATGACAGACTTCGGCACAATGGCCGACTTTGACGCCCTGCTGGCGGATGTCCATGCCCATGGGTTAAAGCTCATCATGGACTTGGTGGTCAACCACTCGTCGGACCAGCACCCGTGGTTTATTGAGAGCCGTTCCAGCCGCGACAACCCCAAACGCGACTATTATATCTGGAAAGACCCCGCCCCGGACGGCGGTGCCCCCAACAACTGGCGCAGCTGCTTCAGCGGCTCGGCGTGGAAGTACGACGAGAAAACCGGTCAGTATTACCTGCACCTTTTTGCTGAAGGACAGCCCGATTTGAACTGGGAGAACCCGGAGGCTCGCGATCAGGTCTTTGACATGATGAACTTCTGGTTCCAAAAGGGAATCGACGGCTTTCGCATGGACGTCATCAGTATGATCTCCAAGGCCGGATATGCAGACGGGCCACTTTGCGCCGATGGTCTGTACGGCGACTATACCGACCAGTGTACCAACGGTCCCCGTGTGCATGAATACCTGCAGGAGATGAACCGCCGTGTGCTGAGCCACTACGACTGCATGACGGTGGGCGAAAACGCCAACGTCAACCCGGAGCTTGCCTGCCTGTACGCGGGCGAGGATCGCCATGAGCTGAACATGGTGTTCCAGTTTGAACTGATGGACGTGGACGGCGGCGAGAGCCGCAAGTGGGAACCCGAACACCCGTGGAAGCTGACGGATATTAAAAAAATACAGACCCGCTGGCAGACCGGTTTGGACGGCAAGGCGTGGAACAGCCTGTACTGGAACAACCACGACCAACCCCGCGTGGTGTCGCGCTTCGGCTGCACCAAGGACGAAGAATCCCGTGTGCGGTCGGCCAAAATGCTGGCTGTCTGCCTCTACCTGATGCAGGGAACGCCCTACATTTATCAGGGTGAGGAACTGGGCATGACGAACAAGCATTTCGACAGCATCGACCCCATTAACGATGTTATGACTCGCAACGCCTACTTTGAAAAGACCCAGCGCTGCGGCGAGAGCGTGGCGGATTTCATGAAGGCGGCCAACTACATCAGCCGCGAGCACACCCGCACCCCCATGCACTGGGATGATACCGCCAATGCAGGCTTTACCACCGGCACACCGTGGATACCGCTGAACCCCAACTACCCACAGATCAACGCCGCCAAACAAGTGGGCGACCCGGACTCGGTGTACAGCTTCTACCGCCGCCTGCTGGCGCTGCGAAAGTCGGACAAGGCCTTCGTCTACGGTCACTATGCACTTCTGTTGCCCGACGATGAAGAAATTTACGCCTACACCCGCACATTGAACGACGAGCAGATACTCGTGGTTTGCAACTTTACCGACCATGACGTACCCTGCCCATTGCTGAACGATTGGCAGAACACAGAGCTGCTTATCAGCAACTACAACACCCCCGGAAACCCCGTAAGTCTGCGACCGTTTGAAGCGGTGGTTTACAGAAAGTAAAACGCAACAGTAAAGAGTCCTGATGCCGAATTTCGGCATCAGGACTTTCTTCTTTTAAGGCACCAAACGCAACGGATCTATCTGAACCCCACCCTGCATTACCTCAAAATGCAGGTGCTGTCGCCCGTGCCGCCTACATATTTTCAAAAATACCGCTCCATCTCACGATAGGTGTGACCCGGCAGCGGCCAGCACAATTCGCCGTCCGCAACAGCAATCCCGCCGCACAGAGCAAGCAGACTGGGGCGCATTTCCTCGGATAACAGCTGGTGCAAAATGTCCCGCTGGTCCTGCGTAAAGCGGTACAAATCCGCCAGCGCGTCCACCGATTTGCTGCTGACCGTGATGTGCAGAATGTACTCCGTGACCGGCTCCGGGTCAGGTTCATCCTCGGTCGGTTCCGGTGTGGCGGCTACTTCCTTCACCTCGGCGCTTATTTCGTGCATCGCCCAAAAGGTGTCCTGAATCAACCGCTTCTTGCTTTCGTCTATGACGACCACATCGCCGTCTTTGTTCAGGTTGTTCTGTACAGCAAAGACGGCCAGCACTTCGGGCCAGTAGCTCG
>ENA-OPAO01001683-OPAO01001683.1-human-gut-metagenome-genome-assembly--contig:-NODE-1683-length-14583-cov-3.299009_pt1 | contig 14583 bp, 10 predicted proteins | sample MGYA00241054_ERZ501424 | MGnify/ENA primary metagenome ERZ501424 (study PRJEB25962, sample SAMEA2042623) | human gut metagenome | biome: human gut; feature: human-associated habitat; material: faeces...
GAAGATCAGATACCGGTAGCTGTTAAATCTACAAAACGCGCACTTACAAATCTGCCTGAGACAGCAGATCTTACACTGGATAACAAAGCAGCCGTAGAAGCAGCACGTAAAGCATATGACGCCCTGACAGATGAGCAGAAAGAAATGATTCCGGAAGAACTTGTGAAGAAACTGGAAGCAGCAGAAGCTCGTATGAAAGAGCTGCATGTACACAGCTGGGATGAAGGTAAAGTCACAAAAGAAGCAACTTGCAAAGAAGAAGGTATGAAACTTTATACCTGCACAGAATGTGGCGAGACTAAGACAGAGGTAATTCCGAAAACTGACCACAAGTACACATGGAAAGTAGTTTCAAAAGCAACTGTCTTTGCACCTGAGAAACAGCAGGGAACATGCTCTGTTTGTGGCGCAGTTGTAAACAGAGATAATGGAAAGAAACTTACTGCAACGATCAAACTGAATGCAACTTCTATCAAGCTTCAGAAAAAACAGACAACCAAGAAGATCAGAGTGGCTATGGCAAATGGAGACTCTGTCAGATCCTGGAGATCCAGCAATAAGAAGATTGCAACTGTTAATAGTAAGGGCGTGATCAAAGCAGGTAAGAAGACCGGAACAGCTAAGATCACAGTAACGCTTATGAGCGGTAAGAAAGCAACCCTGAAAGTAAAAGTTCAGACATCAAGAGTAAGAACTACTAAGATCAGTGGTCTGAAGAAGAATGTAAGACTGAAGAAAGGTCAGAAACTGACACTCAGACCGGTAATCAGCCCGCTTACTTCTCAGGAAAAAGTTACTTACACTTCTTCCAATAAGAAGGTAGCAACAGTAAGCAAAAAAGGTGTCATTACAGCAAAGAAAAAAGGTACTGTCAAGATTACAGTGAAATCAGGAAAGAAATCCTATGTGATCAAAGTAAAAGTAAAATAAAATCTGCAATATGATTTTTCAGGCCGGAGTCCTCGTGATTCCGGTCTGCTTTTGCATTAATAAAAAAATTAAAATTTCATAAAGCTACTTGAAGAAGCTTAGAACAAATGATACTATAAATAAAAGCATATTTCTCAAAGTTCTGGGCATTTTTGCCGTCTGATTTTCTTAATTCATTTCAGAAATCCATGCTTTTAAATCCAATTAAAATAAAAAGCAGGGGTTCGAGGTGATGATAATAACAGCACGGTGTATTCTTAAACTCCTGCCAGACAGGAGGTATGCCTATGGCGAGAAGAAAACACAATGCTGCTGTGAAGAGAAAACTAATTGCAAAAGGAAATAACAATGTAAAAATGGATCGTAATGCAGATCTGAAGAGCTATGCAGGCAAAGAGATAAGGGCAAATCGAAAGTACAAGGATACAGTATTTCGTATGCTGTTTTCAGACAGAGAAAATCTATTGTCGCTTTACAACGCAGTGAATGGAAGTAACTACGAAAATTCGGATGCACTGGAGATTGTGACACTGGAGAATGCAGTCTATATGGGTATGAAGAATGATCTGGCATTTATCGTGGATATGGGATTATTCCTGTACGAACATCAGTCAACATACAATCCAAATATGCCACTGCGAGATCTGTTTTACATATCTGGTGAATACCAGAAACTTGTGAATCACAAATCCCTGTATTCCTCGGCACTGCAGAAGATCCCTGCGCCAAATTTCATTGTGTTTTATAATGGAACAGAAAGAGAAGAGGACTACTGGATCAATTATCTGTCGGAATCATACGAAAATCTGAGCGGCGAGCCGAATCTGGAGCTGAAAGTACTTACTCTGAACATCAACGAAGGTCATAACCGCGAATTGATGGAGCAGTGCCAGAGTTTAAGAGAATATGCACAATATGTAGCAAAAGTACGGGAATACGCAAGGGAATCCGATCTGGATACAGCAGTAGAACAGGCAGTTGATGACTGCATCCAGAATGGGGTCCTTGCCGAATTCCTCCGAAAACACAAATCCGAGGTAATAGCGATGAGTATATTCGAGTATGACAAAGAAGAGGAAGAGCGAAAACTGCGAGAAGCAGAGTATGAAGCTGGATACAATAGTGGAAAGCAGGACGGATATAATAGTGGAAAGCAGGACGGATACAATAGTGGAAAACAGGATGGATATAACAGTGGGAAGCAGGATGGATATAATAGCGGAAAGCAGGATGGATTTACGGAGGGAAAATGTGAAATAATCCATTTAATGTTTGATGCAGGAGAATCATTGGAAAAGATAGCCCAATATACAGGCTATAAAGTTGAAGAGTTGAAGAATCTGTTAAAAAAATAAGAGATTTAATGTTCAGGCCGGAGTCCCCGTGACTCTGGCCTGATTTGGTTACTACAGAAAATTAAAAATTCATAAAGTTACTTGAAGAAACTTAGAACAAATCAATTTGGTTATATTTAATATAGAAGAGATGAATTTTACATTCTGCAGGTGTACTCCTATAATAAGGCACAAAGGAGGCTTTATTATGAGCACAATATTTCCAAGAGAAGAAAAAGCGGAACAGATTTTTGACGAGATCCTGAAGAATCCACGTGCCTGCGAACGTTTAAAAGATACATTTTTTGCAGCGATTCCGTCAGCAGAAGAGAGTGAGGGTGCAGGAACGGACATTCCGGGAACGGTCTTTGCTGCGGCTTTATTCAACGCTTATGAAAATAAAGATCTTTCTGCATTTATGATGGCAGTCTGCAATAACAGTGTATTTGATCTTCTCCGGAATTCTTTTCTGATTCCAATCCGTTTTAATGACAAAGGGGTGGAGAATCCAATATTCCTTACAGATGAAAACGGAAACCTTCTGGATGAATCAAAAAATCATATCTATGAAAAGAAGTATAAGATGTTCCATAAACTCTTTGAAGAGCAGGATGAGATTCCAGACTACCGTATGTATATGGCAGATGGATTTCGTGAAAGTCATGGATATACTCAGAACGGAGAGATTGAGACAATACGGAATGCGAAACATACAGGAATCCTTTTACTCTTTGAATTCCCTCAGTCTGTAGATCTGGAAATCAATGAAGAAAAAATATATGCAATAGTCTGGGAATATCTGATGAAATTACAGGAGGAGCTGCCACGTGCATTGATGTATTATGGTAAACGTGACGAGCATGGAATTGAAAAACACACCAGCAAACTGGGAATCTTCCTGCCATTCTGTCATTTTGAAAGAGAAATGGAAAAGAATATTGAACTTGCGAATGGTATCGGACTGGGATGCAGGGAAGCGATTCTGTCAGAAATGAAGGTGCTGGAAAAATGATTTTGAAAAAGAATAAAGCAGTTGGGATGTGTGTATGATGCAACCGGTGATCAGAAAAAATCACATGGACATTGCCTGGCATGAATATACAGATGAAAATGGTGCAGACATTCCGGTCACGCAGGCGAGCCTGACCGAAAAAGCATCGATTATCGGTCGTGTCGGAATTATGTTTCTGTCCTGTGGAACAGGTGCATGGCGAGTCAGAAGTTCGATGAATACCCTGGCTGAGATTATGGGAATTACCTGTACCGCAGATATTGGTTTGATGTCGATTGAGTATACCTGTTTTGATGGTGAGGAGGGCTTTACCCAGTCCCTTTGTCTCACTAATACAGGAGTAAACACATCAAAACTGAATCGTCTGGAACATTTTATCCGGGAATTTGAAATTGATGGAAAAGACATGTCAGGAGAAGAACTGCATACGCTGCTGGATGATATTGAACGAATTCATGGACTTTACTCCCCGATTGCACTTGGATTCGCTGCGGCACTTGCGTGCTGTGGATTTACTTTTTTACTTGGCGGTGGCTTTATTGAAATGTTCTGTGCTTTTGTAGGTGCCGGATTTGGCAATTTTCTCCGATGCAAACTGACGAAACATCATTTTACCCTGTTTTTATGCATTGTATCGTCGGTTTCTCTGGCCTGTCTTGTTTATGCAGGATTTTTGAAGATTGGCGAAATGCTGTTTGGCATTTCGGTACAGCATGAGGCTGGTTATATATGTGCCATGTTGTTTATCATTCCGGGATTTCCGTTTATTACCAGTGGGATTGACCTTGCCAAGCTGGATATGAGATCGGGTACAGAACGTTTGATGTATGCGCTGATCGTCGTTCTGGTGGCAACAATGGCTGCCTGGATCATGGCATTGCTTCTTCACCTGCAGCCGGTAGACTTTATTAAGATGTCAATGCCAGTAGGAATGTGGATAGTACTTCACCTGATAGCAAGTTTCTGCGGGGTATTTGGCTTTTCTGTTATGTTTAACAGTCCGGTAAGGCTGGCAGCAACGGCAGCGATGATCGGGGCTGTTGCAAATACACTCAGACTGGAACTTGTGGATCTGTCAGCTATTCCGCCGGCTGCAGCAGCGTTCATCGGTGCATTAACTGCAGGAATCCTTGCATCCCTGATTAAAAACAAAGTAGGATACCCGAGAATCTCCCTGACGGTTCCTTCAATTGTCATTATGGTTCCGGGTTTGTATCTGTATAGAGGATTTTATAATCTTGGGATTATGTCACTTTCTGTTGCTGCTTCCTGGTTTGCGGCAGCAATCCTGATCATAGCAGCCCTTCCCCTGGGACTGATCTTTGCAAGGATACTGACTGATAAAACATTTCGGTATTGTACATGAAATAAGGACATCCTGCACAGAATGTCCTATAGACGGACTGGTCGAAAAAAGGTATACTGTTTCTATGAAATCCATTGGGACGAAAGGAGCAGATACCAATGTGGGAAAAAATCAATAACTTTTTAAAAGGGCAGATTGTAACATCAATCATATACATAGCCCTTGGTGCATGTCTGGTATTTATGCCGGTCAGTACTGTGAATGTAATATGTAAGTTTGTATTTGGAATTTTGCTGATTCTGGTAGGTTTGTATCATATCCTGATCTATGTGGCGGAAAAACTGAATTCCACGATTTTTGATCTGTTTTCTGGTGGTGTTCTGATGGTACTTGGAATCTTTCTGTTTATGAACCCGCAGATTGTTGTCAAGCTTCTCCCGATTTTGCTTGGCACATTTATTCTGGTGGACAGCATCTGGTCACTGAAGGGAAGCCTGAAACTCAAAAAACGTGGTGCAGACTCCTGGAAGTTCCTTCTTCTGGGAAGCATTATTTTCATTGCACTTGGTATTTCACTGGTAGTAAACCCATTTACAATGGTGAAATACACGGTAATCTTTGCCGGATGGATATTCCTCTGTAATGGTGTGATTGATATGATCTATCTGATTCTTCTGAGAAAAGGTCTGAAAGAAATCAAACAGGATGTGGAAGCAGTGGATGCAGATGGCGAGATTATTTCTGGTGAAGATAGCGGTGAGACAGATGATCTGGATACAGAAGCTTCCGTACAGCCGGAAGAACCGATTGCACCGGAACCGGAATATGCACCATGGAGTTCCCGTAAGAAAGAAAAATCCACAGAAACGGATATTCCTGGATTTACTGAAGAAGAAAAGGAAGATAATGCCACTTCTGGCCAGGAAGATTTCGGCACAGAAGAAGCTGACAGAGAAGTTTCTGAAATGGAAAAATCCCTGGATGATGTACAGGCAAACGAAGATGATGCGTCAGTGGATGGGGTGACAGATACAATAACCGGACAGGATAATGATACTCCACCGGCCGGCAGAGGCGCATATGTTGTATCCAAGCCAACCATCACAGATGATAATCTCTCCGACACCAAAGATGAAAGCCTTCTTGGAATGTTCTCCCGCAAGCACAAACATAATAAAAAAGAAAACTGACAAAATCAAGTCATTTTGATGGGCGATGACCCGGCAATATGTAATACATACCAGAGTCATCTAAAAATTCCCTGAAAAATGACTTGATTTTTTATATCTATGTATATTCGGAACAACCTTCTCTCTGCCAATATCGTAGAACCAAACAGCCGTACCACCACCTTCTTATTTGAATATCCAAGTCCATTTTTACCACCTTCTGTCTTGAACAATTCTTCCCATCTCACCCAGCCAGGGGTGTGCAGAGGGGACTGACAAGTCCCTTCTGCGGTTTTTATGCTTCCCAAAGAAAATCTTTCCTCATTTCATAAATGAAAACATTTATATTTTCCAAAAGAAAATATAAAAAAAAGAACACATTTCTTGATTTTTTATCATGGTATAAAAAATCAACAAAAACTATAATAAAGACAGCTTAAGAAAGAACAAATCTTACAAGTAAAGGAGAGGACAATCACTATGAAAATGAAAAAAATTACAGCAATGAGCATGGCAGCTTTAATGGCAGCTACAATGATCCCGTCAGTACCGGTTATGGCAGACGGAGGCGGAAAGGTTTACTACCTCAACTTCAAACCAGAGCAGGATGAAGCCTGGCAGAACCTGGCAAAAGCTTACACAGAAGAAACAGGAACAGATGTAACAGTAGTTACAGCAGCATCCGGACAGTATGAGACAACTCTTCAGTCAGAAATGGCAAAGAGCGATGCACCGACACTGTTCCAGGTAAATGGACCGGTTGGCCTTAAAAACTGGAAAGATTACTGCTACGATCTGAAAGATGCAGATATTACAAAAGAACTTACATCTGATGCGTATGAACTGAAAGATGGAGATGCTGTAGCTGGTATCGCATATGTAATTGAATCTTACGGACTTATCACAAACAAAACATTACTTGAAAAAGCAGGATATACTCTGGATGATATCAAGAGCTTTGATGACCTCAAAAAAGTAGCAGACGACATTCAGGCACGTAAAGATGAAATTGGTGTAAAAGGTGCTTTCACCTCAGCAGGTATGGACGGATCCTCTGACTGGAGATTCAAAACACATCTTGCAAACCTTCCAATCTACTATGAATACAAAGCAGATGGAATCGATGATACAGAAGCAATCAAAGGAACATATCTTGATCAGTATAAGAATGTATTTGATCTGTACATTACAGATTCTACATGCGATGGAAGCGAACTTTCAGCTAAAACAGCTGATGACTCCAGAAATGAATTTGTAAATGGAGATGCAGTATTTTATCAGAATGGTTCCTGGGAATATGCAGAACTCGCTAAGACATACAGCGATGATGAACTTGCTATGATCCCGATCTACTTCGGCGTTGACGATGAGAACGAAGGTCTTGCAACTGGTACAGAAAACTACTGGTGTGTAAATAAGAATGCATCTGAAGAAGATGTTCAGGCAACTCTGGATTTCATGAACTGGTGTGTAACATCTGAAGCAGGAACAAAATCTATGTCTGAAGACATGGGATTCACAATTCCTTTCAAAACAGCAGTTGCTCCTACAAACGTATTTGTAAAACAGGATGCTGAGTATACAGAAGCTGGTCTTACACCTGTTTCATGGAACTTCACAACAATGCCATCTGAAGAGTGGAAGAATGGTCTTGGTACAGCTCTTACAGCATATGCGGCAGGCACAGGCGACTGGGATGCAGTAGTTAGTGCATTCGTTGACGGATGGGCTACAGAAAAAGCTCTTTCTGAATAATCAGGATAGAAAATAACATGTTGTTTATGGGAGGAGGCAGAGGTTCTTGCCTCCTTCTATAAGTTAAAAGACAGAGGAACTTAAGCTTCTGTTAACAGTAGGGAAGAGGAGAAAAATCATGGTAGGAAGAACGATCAAAAAGTGGTGGCCGGTTTTTGTATTACCAACCTTTGCGGCATTTGTAATCGGTTTCCTGTGGCCTTTTATCTGGGGCATCTATCTTTCATTCTGCAAATTTACAACAGTGCAGGATGTAACATTTGTTGGATTTTCAAATTATTCTAAGATTTTACTTGATAGTACATTCAGTCATTCTTTCTGGCTGACAGTTGTATTTGCATTCGTATCCAGTATTCTGATCAACGTGCTTGCATTTTTTATCGCACTGGCACTGACCAAAGGATACAGAGGAACAAATGCATTCCGTACGGTATTCTTTATGCCGAACCTGATCGGTGGTATTGTACTTGGTTATATCTGGCAGACATTGCTGAATGGTCTGCTTTCCAAGTGGGGACAGCCACTGCTTTCACTTTCAGCAAAAAATGGTTTTATCGGTATGCTCATTCTGCTTATGTGGCAGCAGATTGGATATATGATGATCATTTACATTGCAGGTCTGAACAATGTATCACCTGACCTGATCGAGGCAGCTCAGATCGATGGTGCAACAAGCAGACAGATTCTGTTTAAGATTAAAATTCCGATGATTATGCCATCTGTAACAATCTGTACATTCCTGACTCTGACTAATGGTTTCAAGATGTTCGACCAGAACCTCTCACTGACCGGTGGTGATCCTGGAAAACAGTCTCAGTTACTGGCGTTAAATATTTATGATACATTCTATGCAAGAAGCGGACCTCAATGGAAGGGTATTGGACAGGCAAAAGCTGTTGTATTCTTTGTTCTGGTAGTTGTAATTGCATTGATCCAGCTTCGTGCAACATCATCTAAGGAGGTGCAGCAGTAATGGAAAATAAAAAAAGAAATTCCGTTGCAACGGTCATACTGACAATTGTTTGTATCCTTTGGATGTACCCAATCGTCTTAATATTAATCAACTCACTGAAAAAAGAAGTAGCGATCACTACATCTGGAGTATTTAGCCTTCCAACCAGTGAAACATGGAATGGTGTTGCGAACTTTGTAGCGAGTGTTACTCAGATGGATTTCCTGAAATCTTTCTGGTACAGTCTTGTAATTTCTGTAATGTCTGTAGTTCTTATCATGTTATGCTGTTCAATGGCAGCCTGGTATATTGTTCGTGTAAATGGAAAACTGTCCAAGATGTTTTATTATCTCTGCGTGTTCAGTATGGTAGTTCCTTTCCAGATGGTTATGTTTACACTGGCAAAAACTGCAGATACTTTAAAATTGAATAATCCATACAATATCTGCATTATTTATCTTGGATTTGGTGCAGGACTGGCGGTATTTATGTTTACAGGATTTGTAAAAGGTATTCCGCTTGAGATTGAGGAAGCAGCTCTGATTGATGGATGTAGTCCGTTACAGGTGTTTTTTAAAGTTTTGATTCCGATATTAAAACCAACAATTATTTCAACAGCGATCCTGGAACTGATGTGGGTATGGAACGATTACCTTCTTCCAACACTGGTTCTTGATATTAAAAAATATAAGACTATTCCGATGGCAGTCCAGTATTTCCGTGGCAGCTTCGGACATGTACAGATGGGACCAATGATGGCAAGTATTATGATCGATATCATTCCGATTATCATCGTATATCTGGTTTGTCAGAAGTACATTATTGAAGGCGTTGTAGCAGGTGCCGTAAAAGGCTGATTCTGGTTATGTAGAATGGAAGTCTCTGGAAGAATATTTTTTCCAGAGACTTTTTGTGCTATAATCATAATTATTATAGGAAACAAAACAGGGGGAAATTATGACAAACGTTCTTATTGTAGATGATGAAAAAATAGAGCGCGAAGGTCTGAAATATCTGCTTTCGAGAGAAGAAGGCGAAAGAAATGTTTTTGAAGCTTCGAACGGAAAACAGGCTCTGCAGATTATTCGGTCAGAGGACATACAACTTGTTTTGACTGATATAAAAATGCCTCATATGGACGGGTTGGAATTATCAAGACGTGCCAAGGAAGAAAATCCGGCATTGCAGATCATAATTTTCAGTGGATACAGTGATTTTACTTTTGCGCAGGAAGCGATTCGCTATGGTGTGACAGAGTATATCCTGAAACCGGTGAATCCGGAAGATTTTCATAAAGTAATTCAGAAGGCAGAGAAAGTGATTGAACAAAGAAAGAAAAAAGAAAGTCGTGAGATCAAAGAGAAAAATTTTCTGCAACAGTATTTTCTGCAAAATTATCTTTACTCCGGCAAGCTAGAAACACTGGAAAAAGCAAAAGATATGATCGATCTGGAAAAATGGAATGGCTGGCATTGTGGAATCTTGCTGGAATCCGATGTCGCTTTTTTTGATACGGCTGAAGAGACTTTGGAAGAGGAAATTCAGAAAGAGTTGAGAAGAGTATGCTTTTATCTGAATTTGAATGCAAGACAGTCGCTTCTCCTTTTTCAGGACGTATATTGCGATTATCAGCTGGTGGCAAATCATCTTTATAATTTTATGAAACGAAAATACAGAGACAGTTTTTATCTGGCAGTCAGCCGTAAATTTGAAGGTTGTGAGTGTCTGCCGGAAATCCTTGAGCAGCTGGAACAGCAGATGGAAGAGAAATTTTATCATCCGGAAAAACATGTTTTCTCAAATGAAGATGATGTGCTGAAACTGTCGGTGGGAGAAGTGCAGGATTCGCAGATCATGCAGATGATCTCAGAAGACATCACACGGAAGGATACAGATCAGCTGAGAAAGCATTTCGCATGCCTGAAAGAAAAATATCATGATAATACAAAGTATTCAGCAATGTATATCAAGTTTGTTTTCTCGAATGTCATTCAGGAACTGTTTCAGGAAAATCAGTTTTCTGGAGAGCGGCGTCTTGAGCATGAGATAGAACGATTGTATAACTGTAGAAATATCATGGAAATCCTTGAAGTGACTGAAGATAATATCAAGGAATACGAGGCATTTCTTGACCGTTCTATGAGTAGTTCTAGAAATGAAGTGGCAGCAGTCAAAAATTATATCTATCAGCATTATGAGGAAGATCTGAATCTTGAAATGCTGGCAGAAAAAGTCTATCTGTCTTCCGGATACCTCAGTTTTATCTTCAAAAAAGAGACCGGCATGAATTTGAACCGATATATACGTGTGTTCCGGATGGAGAAGGCAAAAGAACTTCTCTGCAGCACCAATATGAAGGTGGCACAGGTCAGTGAACGTGTTGGTTTTGCAAATGTTTCTTATTTCTGCAGAAGTTTCCGGGAATATTACGGAAGCAGTCCGGAATCATACAGGAAAGGAACCGGAGAGGATGAACAGACTTCGTAAGATATTCAAAAATATGAAGTATCGTCATAAACTGACGATCTTTCTTGTAGTTACAAGCCTGGTACCGATGACAGTACTTGCCTGGTACAGTCACAGCAGGCTGAGTACTATGGTCCGTAGCAGCGAACTGGAAGATATGCAGTCGATCATGGAACAGACCAGAGAAAGCATTGACAGCCAGACGGCGGTTTATGCCAGCCTTCTCAATTATCTGACCTATTCACCAGATATTGAGGAAATTATTAAGGAAAAAAATATCGATAATTATACGGCATATGAAAAATATACAGAAATAGCGGATCCACTTTTGTCTGTACCAAAATCATATCATGACGCGATCAACAGAATTCAGCTTTTTGCGGACAGTATCCAGGTGGAGCATGAGTATACACTTGTTCCGCTTGATAAGATGAAAGAAGAGTGGTGGAGTGAAGGGCTGAAAAATGATGTGCGTATTCAGTGGAAAGTTGATCAGGATCGTAAAGAAGTTGCAGCAGTACGTATGATCTATAATGATCAGAAACTGGATGCAGTTCTGTGCATTTCTCTGGATTATAATAAAATCTTCCAGCCACTGACCAATATTCTCACGCAGGAAAATGGTGGAATTGTTGCAGACAAAAACGGTACAGTTCTTTATAACAAAACTAGTCTGACAAATCTGGAATTTGATAAATCTGGAAAAATGGATTCCATGATTCAGAAAATCAGCCAGTCCTGTGCATATACAAAGACTAAGAGTGAAGAAAATGACTGGGTATTTTATCTTTATAAGAGTCAGGATGCGATATCAGGTTCTGTACGAAGACTGCTGCTGGAAGAGATTCCACTGATTGCGGCCTGTGGTCTGATCATTCTGTTTCTGGCTATGGCATTTTCAAGAATTTTTACAAGAAAAATTGAAGAACTGACGAAAAATATGGACAGGGTAAATCATGGAAGCCGTGAAGTTACAGTCAACAGTGATTCGGGAGATGAAGTAGGAATTCTTGTTAACAGTTTCCGTAATATGATGGATGAGATTAACCGCCTGATCGACGAAGTATATGTCAATAAGATCGCGTTGAAAGAATATGAACTGAAAGCCCTTCAGGCCCAGATCAATCCACATTTCTTATATAACACACTGTCGATGATGAACTGGATGGCGATTCGAAGTAACCAGATGGAGATCAGTAAGGTTACCCTGGCACTTTCTACTTTTTACAGAACCGCATTAAGCAAAGGTGAAGATGTGGTTACGGTAGAAAACTGTATTCAGAATATGGAAGCATATCTGGAAATCCAGCTTACGATGCATGATCATAATTTTTCGGTAGACTGGGATATTGATCCGACAATAAAAAATGAAAAAATGCCGAAGCTTCTTCTTCAGCCGGTTGTCGAAAATGCGATCGAACACGGTCTTGATGAAAAAGAGGATGGTGATAAAAAAATTTTCCTGTCATTTAAAGGCAAGGGGGATGATGTAGAGATCACTGTCCGTGACAATGGACTTGGTATGGAGCAGGAAAAAGCAGAAACACTGGTAACTTATCAGGCAAAAGGATATGGCCTTAAGAATGTAAATGACCGTATCCGGCTTCTTTATGGAGAGAATTACGGAATTCATATTTTCAGTTCACCGGATGAAGGCACGACTGTTATTATGAAATTTCCGAAGGAGGGCAGAGAGAATGAAGAGTAAATGGAAAAAACTGCCTGTTGTTCTGATAGGAATCATAGCTATAGCTGTCTGCGGATGCAGCAATGATTTACAGGAGCTGAATCAGAAAAGATCATCGGCAGCAAAAGAAAATACGGAATCTACAGAGACAGTCCGTACCGGTACCTGGGAAACAGCTGCACAGACTCCTTATGGCGCTTATCCTGAACTTGTAACGTATACTTTAGGACAAATGAGTGGTGCGAATAATTCAAATCTTCCGGATGGAAATACCTATGACGACAATGCTTACACTCGTTATCTCAGAAAAATACTGAATATTCAGAATAAAAGTGTCTACATGGAACGGGAAGATCGATATGATGAATTTGTGAACATTCTTGTAAAAGACCAGACGCTGCCGGATGTACTGGTGGTTTCGGACAGAGAAACACTCAAAGAACTGGTTGATAATGATCTTGTGGAAGATCTGAGCGAAGTATATGAGAATTGCACTTCAGAGAGAATCAAAAAGATGTTTGAGAGTTATGGAAGCGGTCTTCTGGATTCTGTGCGATTTAATGGAAAACTGATGGCAATTCCGGAGACCGTTACAGATCATGGTCCACGTCTGATGTGGCTGCGTAAGGACTGGATGGATAAGCTTGGCCTTGAAAATCCGAAAACACTGGAAGATGCATTTGACATAGTAGAAAAATTTGTCCAGAATAAAATGGGCACGGAGGATGGAGAAGACCCGATCGGACTCGCTTGTGATACAGATCTGGTGGGAACTACCAGCTCTAATTATTCAGTAGATTCTGTTTTTGATAAATTTGGAGCCAGTCCACAAAGGTGGGTAAATCAAAATGGTAAGATCGTGTATGGTTCCGTAACAGAAGAAACAAAAAATGCACTGAGTTATCTTCATGAACTCTATGAACGTGGCGTGTTGGATAAGAACTTTGCATTGCGTGCGCAGAATAACCTCAGAGATCTGGTGATAAATGGAAAATGTGGAGCTTTTTTTGGCCTGTGGTGGACACCGAATAATCCACTGATGGATGTTTATGAGACAGACAAAGAGGCAAACTGGCAGCCATTTTATCTACAGTCGACAGACTGGCAGAATGTATATGATACTTTTCAGGATAATAAATATGTTGTTGTACGCAAAGGATATGAGCATCCGGAAATTGTAATGAAGATAATCAGTGTATTGTTTGATTATAGCAGATATGAAGCCAAGGATGCGGATGAGGTAAATGATTATTTTGCTCTTAACGTAGAACCGACAGCCAGACCGCTGGTTATCAATGTTGATTATAACGAGGCGACGTTTCAGATCACAAAAGATATCCAGAGTGTAATGAGCGGCATGCGAAAAGAAGAAAGTTTAAGTGCAATTGAGAAATCTTATTACGATGCAGCAGAAAAATTTATTCAGGGAAAATCAGAAACGGCGGAAGACTGGGCAGCATATGAATCCAGACTTGCAGCAGTTGGAAGGTTGATAGAAGGAAACTACCGGTCAACAGCCAAAAGATACCTGGATGATGCAGACGGTGAAATACCGAAGTCTCTTCAGCAGCTTGAAAAAGACACTTTCATTCAGATTATCATGGGTGTAAAACCAATTACTTACTTTGACACTTTTGTGCAGGAATGGTATGAACAGGGCGGCGAAGAGCTGACTGAGCAGATTCGCCGCTCTAATCCAGGAGAATGATTATTTTCCGAGATGCCAGATGTCGTCATCGTACTCTTTGATGGTTCTGTCTGAGGAGAAGAATCCGGCTTCTGCAATATTGATCAGAGTTCTGCGGCTCCATGCTTCCGGATTTACAGCATAATCACTCATTGCCTGTTCTTTGCGGACAATGTATGCATTGAAATCCGGAAGAGTCTGGAACCAGTCTTTATTTATCAGTTCGTTCTGCAGTCGTTTCAGATGTTCTTCATCTCCATATTTCAGCATTTCTTCACTGGTAAG
>ENA-OPAO01001691-OPAO01001691.1-human-gut-metagenome-genome-assembly--contig:-NODE-1691-length-14520-cov-4.398479_pt1 | contig 14520 bp, 10 predicted proteins | sample MGYA00241054_ERZ501424 | MGnify/ENA primary metagenome ERZ501424 (study PRJEB25962, sample SAMEA2042623) | human gut metagenome | biome: human gut; feature: human-associated habitat; material: faeces...
AGCAAGAGCCCCCGGGACCGAAATTCCGAGGGCTCTTGTTTTCCTATCTATTTGATTTCTCGTAAAGCGGATGAATTTCTTTCTTATACGCATATCGTATAAACACAAAGCAGATCACTCCTGAGAACACCTCTGCAATGGGAAAGGACCACCAGCAGGCTCCAAGGCCACCTGCTTTTGACAGGATAAATGCAGCCGGGAGCAGTACTACCAGCTGACGCAGCACAGACACTGCAAGGCTTAAAAAACCATGTCCAAGCGCCTGAAACACAGAAGATGCAACTACAGAAAATCCTGCGATCAGAAAGCTGAGGCTGATGGTACGAAGTGCCGGGATACCGATTGCCATCATATCGTCAGAGGCACTGAAAATTCCCAGAAGACTTCCCGGAAACAGCTGGAATACAGCGAAACCAGCAAGCATAATACATACTCCGTAAATAATACTCAGCTTAATTGCTTTCGTAATACGTTTCGGTTTTCTGGCACCATAGTTGTAAGCAACAATGGGAACCATTCCATTATTCAGTCCAAACACTGGCATAAAAATAAAGCTCTGCAGCTTGAAATACACGCCAAATACCGCCGTTGCAGTAGAAGTAAAGCCCATCAGGATCTTATTCATTCCGAATGTCATAACAGAACCAACAGACGCCATAATAATAGATGGAAAGCCTACGCTGTAAATGCTGCGGATCACATCACCGGAAATCTTATATTTCACAAGAGAAATATGAAGCTCTTTATTCAGCTTCATATTCACGATCACACCTGCAATTGCTGCAATGATCTGTCCGGTAACAGTGGCAAGGGCTGCTCCTGTTACTTCCATTCTTGGAAATCCAAATAAACCAAAAATCATGATTGGATCCAGAATAATATTGATAATAGCGCCAAGAAGCTGTGTTGCCATGGAATACACCGTCTTCCCTGTAGACTGCAGAAGCTTCTCGCAGGTCAGCTGGATAAACAGGCCGAAGGACATAATTCCGATCACTCTGACATAATCCACACCATATTCCATGATCTGTGGATCCGTAGTCTGCATCCTGAAAAAAGCAGGTGCAAAAAATCCACAAACAATTGCAAATCCAATAAAGCTGAAAATTGCAAGATAAATACCGTTATTTGCAGCACTGTTGGCATACTCCTGCTTTTTCTCCCCAAGAGAGCGCGACACCAGCGCATTGATACCAACACCAGTACCGGTTCCCACTGCGATCATCAGGTTCTGCACCGGAAACGCAAGTGAAACTGCAGTAAGTGCACTCTCACTTAATTTCGCCACAAACATACTGTCCACAATATTATAAAGTGCCTGGACAAGCATGGAAATCATCATCGGTACAGACATGGTGAGCAGAAGCTTTGCCACTGGCATCACACCCATTTTATTTTCCTGAACTTTTACTTCTTTTTCCAAAAACAATCCCCTCTCTTCTGTAATTAAACCTTTTCGTTTACGGTTCACTCCGTGACCAGTAACCCTTTTTGTTCTGTCGCCTTCTTTTTTAGAGCGTGTTTGAAAAAGATTTTCTGCAAGATATGCATCACAATTTGTAGGAAATTTTGTCCAGATGGGACGTCGCAACGGGCTACGCAGACCAAATTCAGGCAAAATATACTGCAAAGCAGGGCGTGCAGATTGTGGAAATGATTTTTCAAACATGCTCCAGGCCAGTCCTCTTATTGTATATAAGTACATGCTGAATGTCAATATAAGGGTGGATTTATCTGAGAAATTATGCTATCCTTATTACTGGTTACTGTTCACTCCGTTCACAGTAACGCGCTTCGCGATGCACAGAAATCATGCAAAGCATGATTTCGCGCCGCAATTCTCGGGTTTTCTGTGAACTTTGTTCACAAAAAACACCTCGCGGAACATTACCAGTGAACAGTAACTATTACTGTTCACTGGTAACATTCCGTGAGAAGTAAACTTGACTTTTTCTTAGATTAATATTTTTTTACAAGGTTCAAAACAGAAAAACCAGATATACACAATATCTTATTTTTATAAAACGGAGGATTTTTCTTATGGAAAGACACAGCTTTGCTATGGAAATCAAAAAAGGGAAAAAAAATGAATACCGCCAGATATTAGGAGAGATCTGGCCAGATCTGACTGCATTTCTGGATCAGGAAAAGGTACATAATTTCAGCATCTGGAACTGTGATTCCCTGATTTTCGGATATTACGAAACAGACGAAAATAACGAATTTTCAGAAGAGAAAAAAGCCAGCATCCAGGCTCTCACTTCCAGAATTGACCACACCTTCACCTGGATCTCCACCCCTGGCGAAAACATGCGTCTGATGTACCACAATTTCGGTGTTGTCCGCGAAAACAAAGAGCTGATCCGCCACAGAATGTTCATGACCAGACTGAAACCTGATTGCGAGGAAGAATATAAGGCAAGACATGACGGACTGGTTGCCGCAAGAGAGGGCAGAATTGACCCGGGTCCTGACAGCAACTTCAGCATCTGGAGCGCAGGCGGATATATTTTCGGCTACGACGAGATCGACACCACTATGGAGACTGAAGAAACACCGGAAGCCCATGAAGCTACCGTTGCCTGGGAAACCCGTCAGCTTGGCATCATGGACTGGATCACCAATGACTGCGACTGGCTCACAGGAACAGTCCACTCTGCAAGTGTAAGACTAGCATGGCATATAGGGAAATAAAATCATAATATGCCAAAACCCTCAATGATTTTCAAAGGTCATTGAGGGTTTTTCTTGTACAGATCATATTTCAATTCTTTTCTGAGAATCTCCAATTCTTCGCCAGTCCTTATGGTTCTCATTTCCAGATAGACCCAGTCGTCTACAATATGACCAATTACCGGAGTGTCCAGTTTCCGTAAACGGTCACTGATTTCCTGCGCGGAAACTCCTCTTCCATTCAGGCTTCTTATCTGCAATGCAGCTCCAGGCAGTGTTTTTCCAGGTGTAGTACCACCGCCAACAGGATTTCGTGTAGAGGTTACTGCAAGTTCATATTCAGAATCATCGGCCAACAGTTCACTCATAAGCCATAATGCATTCCGCTTAAGTTCTTCTGCACTTCGACTCATCATATCATAAACCGGAATCTCTTTCTCCAGCTGACCCTCATCCAGATAAATACTTACTGTCTTATCCAGCGCGGCAGCTGTAAACTTATCGATTCGCAGTGCCCGCATGAGAGGATGCCTGGAAATCTTTTCGATCAAATCTTTACGTCCTGCCAGTATTCCTGCCTGTGGTCCGCCCAGAAGTTTATCTCCACTGAAAGATACAATATCTGCACCTTTCTTCAAAAGCTCCTGTACGGTCTTTTCAGGCTCGATTCCATAAAAGCCAATGTCCACAAGGCTCCCACTTCCAAAGTCCACCAAAAGGGGAATTCCGCGGTTATGTGCCGCTTCTGCAAGCTCTACAAACTCTGCTTCATGGGTAAAACCGGTAATCTGATAGTTGCTGGTGTGCACTTTCAGAAAGACAGCTGTATTCTCTGTCACTGCATTTTCGTAATCCTCCAGATAAGTCCGGTTGGTAGTCCCCACTTCTACAAGCATCGTTCCACTCTGACTGCATACATCAGGAATCCGGAACTTCCCGCCAATCTCCACAAGCTCTCCTCGGGAAACTACGGTTTCCCCTCCGGAGGCCAGCGCTGTCAGCATGAGCAGCACTGCTGCCGCGTTGTTATTCACTGCAATGGCAGCCTCAGCCCCTGTCAGCTTGCAGAGATTTTCAGCAAAATGATCATATCTGCTTCCCCTCTTCCCATCTTCCAGATTCAATTCCAGATTGGTATATCCGGTCATCAAAGGTACAAGCTCCGACACCAGTCTGTCCCCCAGAGGCGCTCTTCCCAGATTTGTGTGGAGGATCACACCGGTAGCATTGATCACCCGCTGCATCTGCCTCTGGCTTCTGTGCGCAAGCAGTCTCTTCATTTCCTGCAAAACATACTCTGTATAATCTAATGTTGTCTTAGGCAAAGCCTTCAGATCAGACAGCTTTACCGGTAAGCCATCCTTCTGTCCTGATAGTCCGGATGTATCCAGGAACACAGCTGGCTTTTCTTCCACCAAAATCTGCTGACGCATGGCATCCCGCAGCTGCTCTTCCACCTTTCTGGCAGCTTCCAGCACTGCACGATACCCATACTGTTCCGTCAGTTCTTTCGTCAGTTCCCTTCCCATAAGCCTGTCAATTTTTGGTAGTCTGCGAAATAATTCCTTTCTCCTGTTCAGAAAGCTTTCCTCTTCTTTATGGGCTTTCGAAGCATGCAGCTTCCTGTCACCTTTATCCATTATTTTTCTGTGCCTCAATCTGCTCCGCCAGATCATTCAGATACACCCAGCGATCCATTTTCTCTTCCAGCTGCTTCTCCGCCGCCTCTTTATCAGCCATAATCTCACGAAGTTTCACGGAATTGGTGGCATTTGCCATCATATCATTCTCCAGCCTGGCAATTTTCTCTTCAAGTCTGGCTATATCCTCATCAATAACAGCATATTCCCGTTCTTCTTTATAAGTAAATTTCAGTTTTTCAGACTTCTGTCCCTGCTTCCAGTCTTTTCTGGTAGGTTTTTTCCCTTCATCCTCTGTACTGTTATTTCCGGAAGCTGCTTTATCTGACAAACTGCTGCCGGTCCCGGCACCAATTTCACTGCTTCCAGCCCCATATTTCCGCGCTTTCGCCTCCGCATAATCTGTATAACCACCCTCATACTGGGTCAGTTTTCCATTCCCTTCAAAGGCAAAAATGCGGTCCACCACGTCATCCAGGAAATAACGGTCGTGGGATACCGTGATCACAATTCCGGAAAATGTAGAAAGATAATCTTCAAGAATGGTCAGTGTAGGAATGTCCAGATCATTACTTGGCTCATCCAGAAGAAGTACATTTGGCGCCTCCATCAGTACCTTCAGGAGATACAGACGTCTCTTCTCTCCTCCTGACAGCTTGGCTACCGGTGTATACTGCATTGCAGAATCAAAAAGAAAACGCTCCAGCATCATAGATGCACTGATCTTTCCATCACGGGTAGGAATAAACTCTGCCACATCACGGATATAATCAATCACACGCTGGTTTCCATCCATGTCCGGCACTTCCTGGGCAAAGTAACCGATCCTGATCGTCTCCCCGATCTCCACGGTACCGGAATCCGGTTCCACCATTCCATCAATAATACGGATCAAAGTAGATTTTCCGCATCCATTTGGTCCGATAATTCCAAGTCTCTGGTTTCTCAGCACAATATAGTCAAAATCATCCAGAATCACCTTATCGCCATAGCTTTTGGAAATGTGATGAAGCTCTACTGTCTTTTTCCCCATTCTGGTCTCCACAGAGTCCATCTGCACATCTGTCTCCTGAACAGGCGCCTTGCCATTTTTTAACGCTTCCAGACGCTCCAGACGGGCCCGCTGCTTGGTGCTTCTTGCACGGCAGCCACGCTTCGCCCATTCCAGCTCCATACGGAGAATGCTCTGTCTCTTCCTCTCAGAAGCCAGCTCCATCTCTTCTCTTTGTGCTTTTAATTCCAGAAATCCTGAATAATTGGCATCATAGGAATATACTTTTCCATGACTGATTTCCAGAATTTTATTGGTAACTTTGTCAAGGAAATAACGGTCATGCGTAACCATGATCACAACGCCTTTAAACCGGTTCAGGTAATCCTCCAGCCAGGTTACCATCTCATTATCCAGATGGTTGGTAGGCTCATCCAGAATCAGCACATCAGAAGGGTTTACCAGAGTTCTGGCCAGAGCTACACGCTTCTTCTGTCCACCAGAAAGCTGCTCCACAGGGACATCATGTTCTGTAATCCCCAGCTTATTCAAAATATTTCTGGCCTCACTTTCCGTGCTCCAGTCCTTCTGCCATTTCCCATCAGCCACATAGTCCTGTACAATGGCACCTTTTGGAAAATCTGGCATCTGAGGCAGATAGGTGATACGAAGGCCATTCTGGGAAATCACCTGTCCCTCATCTGTCTCCTCTTCCCCTGCAATGATTTTCAGCAGAGTACTTTTTCCTGTTCCATTGATTCCAATGATTCCGATTTTATCCCCATCATGGATTCCATAGGAAATATCATCAAAAATCTTTTTATCTCCAAAAATCTTGCTTACATGTTCAATGTTCAGTACATTCATAAAAACCATAACTCCTTTTTCACCATCCACTGGCATTTATTTCAGTATTTTCCGCCTCTGTCAGTTTCTTTTTTTCTCAAAACCATGGATCCAGTCTGATTTCAGATAAAAAACCAAAAACAGAATGGAGCTTAATGACCAGGTCAGTGGATAAGCCCAGAATACAGTCTGGATCACCGGATGCAGCTTCACAGCGATGGTTATATAAGTCACACGGATCACGCACCAGCAGCCCAGCATAACAAACATGGGCACCGTAGCTCTTCCCGCTCCACGCATAAGTCCTGCAATGCAATGGGAAAAGGCAAGCAGAAAATAGAACAGAGTAATGATATGTGCTTCTTTCACTCCAAAAGCAATCACTTTCGGATCATTGTTAAAAGCGGCAATAAATACCGGGCTTGCAAAATACACAATAATTCCCACGATCTCTGCCATCGAAATACTGCAGAGGATACCAATACGGGCTCCTTTTTTTGCCCTGTCATATTTCTTTGCGCCCAGATTCTGACTGATAAATGTGGTCAGTCCCATAGAAAAACAGGTAATAGGCAGAAAACCAAATCCCTCAACCTTGGAATATGCCCCGCATCCAGCAACAGCCAGCTTGCCGAAGCTGTTGATATTAGACTGCACTACCACGTTTGCAATAGCGATCACGGAATTCTGGATGCCAGCAGGAAGACCGTTGGATACGATCTGTTTCAGCATATAGGAGTCCAGGCGAACATCCCTAAGGGAAACCGTATACTCCTCCGGGCTTTTTTTCATCAGACGGTACAGGCACAAAAATGCACTCATAAACTGGGAAATGATAGTGGCAAGAGCTGCGCCCTCCACACCCATTCCAAGTCCGCCTACAAAAACCATATCCAGAGCTACATTCAAAAGTGATGAAAAAATCAAGTAATACAATGGATGACGGCTGTCTCCCACTGCCTGCATAATGCCTACAAAATTGTTATAAAGAACCAGCCCCAGGGATCCCATGGCATATACCTGGAAATACAGGGTGGATTTCGGCAAAATATCTGCTGGTGTTTTCATAAGGATCAGAATCTTCGGTGCAAGCACAACACCGCCAGCTGTAAGAAGTATACCGCACAGAATACCAAAAGCCACCGTGGTATGAATCGCCCTGTGAAGCTCCTTCTTCTGCCTTGCGCCAAAATATCTCGCTATGATAACGCCTGCTCCCATAGCAAGACCCTGAAAAAATCCTACCAGCAGAAATGTAAGACTGCCGGATGAACTTACCGCAGCCAGTGCATCACTTCCCAGAAAGTTTCCCACGATCAGAGAATCTGCTGTATTGTACAGCTGCTGGAACAGGTTTCCCAGAAAAAGCGGGAACGCAAATCCCATCAGTTTCTTCCAGATAGACCCCTCTGTCAGCAGATTTTTGTTTTGTGAATTATTCATCTTTTTCCCCTCCATCAATCCTTTTTATCGTAACATACCGCACCTGCTTTTTCAATCGTAAGTTGCGATATGCTGTCCACTCCACCCCCTGCAAGCGTGTTTCTCTTCGCTCCATTCATAGCAACACGTTTCGCGTTACACAAAACTCATGCATCCGCAAGATTTCACGCTCAGATTCTCGTTTTTCTGTGAACTTTGTTCGCAAAAACACCTCGCGGAACATTACCAGTGAACAGTAATGTTGCGGAACAGGTTTTCACAAATCCAATTGCAAACGTCCATATTTCGTGTATAATAAGACATATCATTATAATTATTTTTTCATACTTTTCGTAAATTTAAGGAGGACATATATTTGAAAAATCTGGAAACCATTTGGAGCAAAGCGGCTGCCCTGGGACAGACTCTGAAAGAATATCCTCGTCCGGATATGGTACGCCGTCACTGGATCAATCTGAACGGCATGTGGGACTATCTGATTACTGACAGCCGCATTCTTCCATGGCAATTTTATAAAAGCGAATATTTCCCCTTTGACGGACAGATTTTGGTGCCCTTTTCACCGGAAGCACCTCTTTCCCAGGTAAAGCGCCAGCTTTTGCCTGATGAAACCTTATGGTATTCCCGTACCATCCAGTTGCCAGAGAACTGCCTGAATACAGAAAGTCAGCGGCTTCTTCTGCATTTTGGAGCTGTAGATCAGATCTGCAGTGTGTACATTAACAGAAAGTTCGTCACCTATCACAAGGGCGGCTACCTTCCATTTACCACAGATATTACAGACTTTATTACAGAAGATCTCACAGTCTCTATCCTAATAAGTGTCCATGACTTCAGTGACACCTCCTATCATGCCAGAGGCAAACAGCAGCTGAAACGCGGCGGTATGTTCTATACTGCCCAGAGCGGGATATGGCAGACTGTATGGATGGAGATCGTACCGAACGAATACATAAGAGATGTGCGTGTTACCCCGGATTGGGACAATAGTCTGGTCCGGATGCGAATCCGCGTATCCTCCGCATCCTCGGCCGAAAATGCATCTCCCGCCCATATAAGTCCCACGGCAGCGGATCAGACAGATTCTCAGGGAACTGTTTTGGCTTTTTCACCTGACAGGCAGAATTCATCCAATGTGATCTGTAAAGTTTATCCTCCTGTTTTTCTCGAAGCAGACGGACTTAACGATACATTATGCCAGGATGAAATAACTACCGCCGCAATCCGTCCCGGAAAAGAAGCCACCCTCTCCATCCCGGAAAATATGCAGAAGTCCTGGACTCCCAAAGAGCCATGGCTTTACCCCTATTCCCTGGAATATGGCAAAGACCGGATTCTTGGATATTTCGCACTCCGCAAATGTGACGTACAGATAGCTGACGATGGCTATCCACGCTTTTTCCTGAACAATCAGCCATATTTTCAGAGCGGCGTGCTGGATCAAGGCTACTGGCCCGACGGGCTTTATACAGCACCTTCAGATGAAGCTCTCATCTACGATATTCGTGCAATGAAAGATCTTGGTTTTAATATGCTCCGCAAGCATGGCAAGATTGAAACAGACCGCTGGTATTTCCACTGTGACCGCATGGGAATGCTGGTATGGCAGGATATGCCTAACGGCGGTTCTTCCTACCATCACTGGTTTGTCACCTATCTGGCTACATTATTAAACTGGATGCGCATTCCGGTAAAAGACCTCCACGCCCGCCTGCTCTCCCGCACAGATGAATTCGGCCGCCAGGAATACATTGACGATATCCGGGATATGGTCAGGACACTGTATAATCATCCTTCCATTGTCACATGGGTACCATTTAACGAAGGATGGGGACAATTTTCCACAAAAAAAGTTACAGATTTTATTCACCGGCTGGATCCTTCCCGCCTGGTAGATTCTGCCAGCGGATGGTTTGATCAGGGCTGTGGTGATATTAACAGTCTCCATTATTATTTTCTTGGACTTCCAGTACCAGAATCAGACCGTGTACTTGCTTTATCTGAATTTGGAGGTTACTCTCTTCGCCTGCCAGAGCACAGTGCCTGTAGAAACATTTACGGATATAAGAAATTTACCACCAGCGAGGCGCTTACCGACGGCTTCTCCAGGTTGATGGAAAACACTATCGTACCTTCTGTAAAAAAAGGATACTCTGCAACTGTTTTCACGCAGCTTTCTGATATTGAAGAAGAAACCAACGGACTGATCACTTACGATCGTAAAAAGATTAAAATGAATCCGTTGATTGTACAGAAATGGAATACGAAGCTGAAGAAATCTTTACACAGCTAACTGTTAAACGCATATTTATCTGATGAAACAAAAAAACAGAAGCCATGCAGTCTTTTTCCATATACTGCATAGCTTCTGTTTTGTTTTCTTAAGCGCCAGCTTCAAAATTTATTTCCAGCTGACATTCACGTTTCGCATTTAAATTAGTTATTACTGCTGATTCCATTTACAGCAATTAGTTTGCTGCTTCCTCGTCAGCTGCCGCATCGGTCTCAGCCTCTGCATTTTCCTCATTGTCTTCTGTCTTGATCAGAGAAACGAAAAGTGTCTCAGCGATAGGCTGAATGTCGTCAGATTTCGGTCCGATCTGTACATTGTACATCATTCCCTCAGCATCCTCCAGGAAAGCGATTCCGTATGTACTTTCAGTCTCGAAGGAAACTGCATAGAGTCCGTTAATGCAAACCTTCTCAACATCTTCATACTCTGTAGCCAGCTCATCAGCCATGGAATACAGATCATACTCTGTTCCAACATCTGTAGCAGTCACTACCATGTTCACGCCTTCTTCAGAATCCGGATCCTGTGCCTGGAACATAACACCGTCTGCAGCATCTTCATCTGAAATTTCCAGAACGTCCCAGTTACTTGGTACATAGAGATCGAAGCCTGGCTCAAAAGATAACCATGTTCCTTCATATGCAGCTTCATCAAGCATGTCCATTGTTAATTCTGTAATCTCATCATCTGCAGCCTCAGTATCTTCTGCTGCATCTGCCTCTGCCCATACAGGAGCAGAAGATCCGGTTACCATTGCTGCGGCACACAACATAGCCATAACTTTTTTCCAGTTTTTCATTTTTCTACCTCACTTTTATCATATTTTGTGATATTATATAGAGGACCTAAAAAGCTTACAATACTTTCTAACGCCTCATCACCTTGAGATTACTATATCCGATTTATTTTGAAAAAACAATATACATGGGATGAAATGACACTTTCAGTGATATTTTGATGTTACTGTTCACAGCAACATTTTGATTTACTGCAGGTTTTCATTCTTTTGGAGGATTTCAGCATTGAACATTGCAATAATTGATGATGTGCAGCAGGATCTTGATGCACTTGCAGAAGCTGCCCGGGAACATTATGACCAAAGACAGATATCTATCCAATTACATACCTTCTCTTCACCTGAAGACTTCTGGAACAGCTATTCTCCCGGCAGTTATTACCTAATTTTTCTTGATATCTACATAAAGCAGGCCAATGGTATGGACTTGGCCACCCAGCTTCGGGAAAAAGACGACTCCTGTGCTCTTATTTTTGTTACCAGCAGCGATGCTTTTGCGGTTGCCAGTTACGACGTGCAGGCAGCTTATTATCTTCTGAAGCCTCTTGATACAAACAAGCTCACAAAGGTATTGGACTCCATTCAGATCAAGCGTGCACAGGATACACGATATATAGAGGTGATCTGCGACCGTACCCTTCTGCGTGTTCCTGTAAAAACCATTTTATATGCAGACACCTTTCACAATGCTGTCCAGCTTCACACAGACGCAGGAGTTCTGCGCACATACCTGACTTTCCAGAAATTCGAGGAACTGATTCACGATCTCCCCTGTTTTCTCTCCTGCTACCGCGGCTGTCTTGTGAATATGGACCGCATTTACAAAACACTGGAGGAGGGCTTTCTTCTGGACAACCAGGAAACCGTCCAGATCCGTAAACGGGGAGCTAACGCAATCAAGAAGGAATATCTGAATTATCTTTTCTCATAATACAAAAGTCTGCACAACTGGTTGCGCAGACTTTTTATGTGGAAGAAAGACCCGGCAAAATTTCTCAGCCTGTCAGTCAGCTTTGTCAGAAAGCCGTAAATCCATATCTTCCAGTGGAATAAACACATTCGCCCGGAATATACCGTTTCTGGCAGAAAAGTCGGCATATCCACCATATTTCTCTGCTGTTTTGGAAACAGAAGCAATTCCAATTCCCTGCCCGCTGTGACTTGTGGAATAAAAAGCTGCCCCATTTCTCTGCACTTCTCCTGCATAGGTGTTTTCAATATTGATCAGAAGTTTTCCCATTTTTACTTTGCAGATGCAATTTACATAAGCCTCATCCGCGTTCTCTTCTTTTTGCACTGCTCTCACTGCATTTTCCATCAGATTACCAAAAATCCTGCAGATATCCAGATCAGAAATTTTCATTTTCTCTGGAACCTCTACTGAATATCTGTACTTTATACCTTTTTGCTCCAGCTGTGACGCATAGTAATGTAAGATTGCATCCACAGACATGTTCTTGCAATAGCATACTGGTGTCTGCATTTTTTCGGTGCTCTCCTGTGCGAACTGATGAAAATACGCTTTCAGTTCTTCATAATGTTCCTGTTCCAGCAGAATGGAAGCAGTACGGATATACTGTCTGAAGTCATGTCTTGTACGGCTTGCCTCTTCCAGCGCATCAGTTAACTTCTCATAATGCTCCTTTTGCATAAGCAGACGCAATTCCATCTGTCTGGACTGTTCTTCATAGATCAGCCGCATCCGATAGCCTTCTGTCAGTTCTCTCCAGAGAAACATTCCAAATATACCTGTCAAAATGATGCCGCCCCATTCCGGAAACCAGCCGCCAATAATCGGATCATACAAAGACCATATGCGATCTGCTGCCAGAGATACTGCATAAATTACGGTTCCTGTAAGAAGCGAAATGCCCTGCATCCCTTCCGTATAGAAAAACGCAGTTAAAACAAGGCATACAGCGGTAAACCATTTCAGCACCTCTGTTGCCGCTGAAATACCATAAGAAAGAGCTGCGTTCTCCATTCCCCCTGCAAAAATCCCGGCAAGCGTAACCCCAAGACCTGCCACAGCTGTAGCAAGACCCCCCCCATGCCATCCACTTATACTTTTGCCCGGTGATCTCATATTCCAGCAAAAGCATTGCCGGAAAAGCGAGAAAATAGAACAGCATTTCAACAGAGAACCAGGGCTGTACTCTTAGCGCCAGGTATGTATGCAGAAGGGGATAGCAGGTATACCCGAGCACACAAAGGCATACTCCTGCAAAAAGTACATTTTCCCTGCTTCTGGTTTTAAAAAATGCCCATACGGAAAACGCCAGAACCAGAATGATCAAGGTAAATACAGAGGAATTGATAAACACCGCAATTCCCCTTATGGTGTTTATTTTTAAAGGATTTCCAAAAACAGGTACACTCTGGATTCCCGGCGAAGCAGAGCTTTTATCTGTCACTGCAATCAGAATTTCTAATGAAGTATTGGCCTTGAAGGTAAACATTCTGTTCTGAGTCCGTTCCACATAATGATCCGGGTCCGGATTTCCCATCTGTCCGACCAGAACACCATCCACATACAAATTATATGCTGAAAAAATTTCCGGCAGATACAAACCATATGTATGCTGCTCAGCGGGAAGCATGATTTTTAACCGGTATGTACCACTCCCATACGGACTTCTCCCACTGTTTCCAAGTTCCATTCCACCATATTCCCCAATAGAAATATAACGAAAATAATATTTATCCAGATCATCCTCCGGCGTAAGAAGTGCATCCGGATAATATTCCCATTCTCTGGACAAATAATAGACAGGAAAGCTCTCATAGGAGCCATCTGCATACAAAAGTCCGTGTATGGCTTTTTCCTCTCTTGTCATATATTTGTTATTCGAACAATACAACACGTAAAAAAACATAAAGGATAGAATCATGGTTATGATTACAGTTCCCCACAGCAGCTTCCTTCCTTTTTTATTTGCTTTGTTCTCCTTCACCCCGTTCCCCCTTTCGGAGCTTTTTGCCGCGTCTCATTGGTATATTCCATAACAATATTAACAAAATTACAATTATTATAACAATTGAAGCCGTTTTTTTATGTTGACTGTTAAGATTCTCATCTGAATTCGCTTTCTGGTTTTTGACATCTTCCGAAAGAAGTTCCTCAACCTGTTCTGACAGCTTTTCTTCCCCTGAGTCCGCCGCATTTTCCAGACTGTCTCCTTCCGGATCATCCTCTTCTGTGTTTCCACCATTCTCTGTCTGATTTTGTGGTTGCTCTTCCACTGTATAATCTCCGGTTTTATCAATGGGAATCACCGCAGCGTTCTGTGCATCATTTACCGAACCTGTATAGGAGTTACCGTCTTCGTCTGTCAGCATAGTCTGAGAGTCACGGTTCGCATACGGAATCTCCACGGTAGCTCCTGGAATATCTGTAACAGCTTCTCCGTTTTTGGAAATTTTTACAGAAACATCACTTCCCACCCAGGAAATGTCTGTCTCAATCTGATCCTCCGCTTTTATATTCCAGTCTTTTACCACTTCCACAGGAACCCTTACCAGCACTCCGTCTCCTTCAAAAGGAATCAGCTTTACACCATTCTTCATAAGATCCAGCAGCCTGTTTCCTACAAGGATGGCGGAAGTATCCGTTACCCGCTCCGTTTCATTGTCAATATCCGGAAGCTCTTTGCCATCCCTGTCTGCATAATTGCGCTTGTACCAGTGCTCATTAGAAATAAGCTCCCCACCATACACAAAAGTATATACCCCGGTACTTCCACCTGGATAGGTTACGTAAATTCCATATTCCCAGCCAGCTTTAAGAACACTTTTTTTCAGATACAGACCCTTTCTGTCAAAATAGAAATTACTTTTG
>ENA-OPAO01001695-OPAO01001695.1-human-gut-metagenome-genome-assembly--contig:-NODE-1695-length-14488-cov-3.800457_pt1 | contig 14488 bp, 3 predicted proteins | sample MGYA00241054_ERZ501424 | MGnify/ENA primary metagenome ERZ501424 (study PRJEB25962, sample SAMEA2042623) | human gut metagenome | biome: human gut; feature: human-associated habitat; material: faeces...
CCTTTTTGGTGTTCCAAATGGCCGTTCCGCCGGCATCAAGACCTTTTACAAGAACTTTACCATCAGCATCAGATACAATTTTTGCAGAAGTAAAGTCTGTTGCTTTAGCTTCATCAGCTGTTGCCTGACGGTATACGCCGTTTCCTTCGTCTACAATATTAATCTTAGCATTTGTATCTGCTGCATCGCCTGCTTCGTTTGCCTTGTAAAGCTCGAATTCTGCATTTGCAAGTCCAGTCTGAGTCTCACCTTTTAAATAATATTTGAAGATTGTGAAATTGAAAGTATGTACATCTACGATGCTTGGTTCGGATTTACCTGTTCCATTTGTTGCTGGATCATTACTGTATTCAACGACCGCCTTGTTGGTATTTGGATTCATACCGATAACAGCATTTTTGTTTAAGGTTGCAGTATAAACAACTGTGATTGTCTCGCCTGTTCTATTCTTAAAGTTGTTATAAAACTCATTAAAGCTAATAGTTAGTGTATGTGTTCCATTGTCATTTGTCGTATATGTCGGTAAGTATGTGTTATCTCCTGTTTTACCTGCTTTGAGTTCTGTATCTCCAACCTTTACAGACAGAATTGCTTTTAAGTCTAGTCCTTTTGATAATGTATCGGTAAATTTAAAAGTATAAGAATTATATCCTGTCATATCCGGCACTTTAGAAGTCAACTGGTAAGTAACGGTATCACCGATTCCAAAATTGCCGGCTTTCTTTTCATCTGTTCCGCCATGTGGTGCGATTCCATCTTCAAAATCATTCTCGTCATCTTCACCTAAGACTCCCTGATGAATACTTTCCCAACTAGGATTAAGAATACCATTTACTGTGATTGAATTATTACCTGGTGTTTGTGTTGAAACAAGTTTCTTGTCTACTGTCGGGTAATTGCTCTTCATGTTAATTGAAGTATCACCTATAACGTTGACTAAAGATGCTGCAGATGTATAAGCCTGATTTCCTGGTGCTGTGGAGGTATCTGTTGCTCCTTTTGGATAAACTAAATAGTATCCATATGCTAAACCAGGAACTACTGTAGAAGTTTCTGTTGTATCAACTGTTTTTGTTGCTGTAACATTGTTCTCTGAATCTAAAATCCAGTCAAGCATATCTTTTGCAAATACTTTAGCTGTCTCAGCATCTCCATTTGCTCCAACCTGTTCTTTAACATATTCATAAGCTTTTTCACTTAATGCTTCACCTTTTAATGTAGAAGCATCAGTAATTTTGCTCTGGAAGAATCCTTCATATGCACTGTTCAGTGTATATGCTACATTCTCGCCACTTTTTGTTGCTGTAAAAATCTGATACAGATCCAGAGTCTTTCCTTCCACTGTATTGTTGACTGTCAGGGTTCCTTTTGGAGCATCTGCTGCATCTGCTGCAAATGCAGTCATGCTCATGGACAGTATCAGGGTCATTGCCATCAGAACTGCCATAAATCTTGATACTAATTTCTTCATGTTCCTCTTCTCACTTTCTTTTGATTTTTTATTGGTTCGCTTGGGATTCCTTCAACTTTTACGGTGGAAGATTCCCACGCAGCCATACCTCTCTCATGACTCTACTCCCCTTTCCTACATCGTCTGTTTCCGTTTCCTTCTGCGTCCGGTATAAAGCAGGAACGCTAACAACAGACCACCTGCTATGATAAACATCATAATGCCCTCGCCGCCGGTATCCGGAAGCAGTGCAAAATGCCGGTTGATAATCGTGAAGGTAAATCCATCTTTAGAAGTTTCGATTGTAGTTGTATATCCTTTTATTTCTGTTTCCGTAACGGAATATGTGTAATAGTGAATGGCTTTATTTTCATCCGTCGTATATGCTGGAAGTCCTTTAATTACTTCCTGCCAGGTAGATTTATCACTAGAACCACTTATAATATAGTCCCCATATCCTGGAACAGTTTCTGTCTGTTCTTTTCCTACTGCATCTGTCCATGTACGGGAGATTGTTACTGTAATATTATCCGGACGTTTTTTATCCAGATTGTTGAAATCCTTCCAGATTTTATTGATTGTCAGCTTGATGTGCTCATCACATGGATCCTGTGACTCGGACGGTTCCGGAGTATCACTTTCTCCTGTGTTCAATGTTGTTTTGGTATCTGCCATCAATACTGCTTTTGCTGGTGATTCATATGCTTTAAGCTCTGCTGTCATAGATGAAGTATCATCTGTCAGCTTTGCATTTTGCAAAGTCTCATAGCTTTTTACCGAATTCATATGACCCAGCGTGTAAATATCCCATCCACTGGAAGTATCTTTTTCATGGCTTAGATTCAGCTTGTCTGAACCCTGTTTGATTTGATCCAGTGCCACATCCAGCTTTCTGTAAATACGGTAATTATTATTCTCACCTTCCACCTTCTCCTGTGTGTTAGCTTCATACACAGAATCCAACTTGCTTTTTCCGCTAAATGGTCCGACAAGATCTTTTGTTCCACGGACCACATCACAGTAATACATGTTGTTGTTCTTTAAAAGTCCTTCGTCATTGAATCCAACAAAGCCACCGCTTCGTCCATCATCTTTAGAACCATCTTTGTCGTTTCCAGCTCCACCTGCATAGACATCGTATCCGTAGCTTACACCGTAAACATTACTGTCAGTGATTTTTGTACGATTCGCTTTGATCAGGTTTACACTGATATTGGATTTTGCATCAGTATCATTCAAGAGGCCATTCTCGTCACATGGAAGACTGATGGATGAATCTCCTATCGTAATGATTGCAAGATCTGTCGATTGCTGATTATCTTTTGACTTCTTTGACAATCCTACAGAAATATCCAGTCCGAGAAGATTTACATGGAGCAGGTTTCCATCATATAGTGCTTCCACCTTGATGATTCCAAGATTGATTTTCAAAAGATTGGAGTCCTGGATTTTATCCAGATACAATACCTTTATAAGTTTATTAACAAGTGAGAATATTACATTCACTGCTCCAGAATCCACTTTCAAGTCTGCAAGATAAGCAAAGCTTGTTCGTCCGGCAAATCCTCCGGCTGTTCCTCCTGATGCCACTTGTTTTAATCCAATTTTCTGATTGTTCGCATCACCTGCTGTACACTTCGACATTCTCGCAAGATTCGCATATCCGATAAATCCACCGGCAATCTGCTCATCTCCGCCAGTACTTTGTACTGTGTAACCATCATCCGTCCCTGTAACTGTACAGTCATCAATGTGAGAACCAAAAATGTCCATAACTCCAAGAGCACCACCAAGTAACTGTCCTGTATTGTCTCCAATAACGTCTATCTTGTCTGCCTTAACTACTCCGCTTTTTCCAGAATAGCCAACAAATCCTCCGACACTATTTAAACCTCTTACATTACTTAATTCCGTTACTTTACTGTTTTTCACAGAACCATTTAACAGTGAGCCGCCAAAACCTCCGGCCGTTCCGCTATATGTAACTGCATTGTTCTGACCTGATTTTTTTGCTTCATTTGCGCTGACACTTAAACCGGCATCATTACTTCCACTTACAGTTCCGTAATATACATAACTTCTAAATGCATCCAGCACATCGGTTCTTCCAAGCTTTAACAATTTATCAAGTAGCGAGGTTTCATTTCCTGCGCTGATATTGGCAACTCCGGCTACATCAGCAACACCGAAGCATCCTCCGGCATATTCACCTGCGACTACGGAACGGATATTCTGTACAGAAACTCCTGCCTCTTCCGTATCCTTCTTACCGAGTACAGTTCCTTCCAGATTTCCGGCAAATCCTCCGGCTGCTTTTGCATAAGAAGTGTTATTACTTCCACTTGCGTAAGCACCATTTACGATGATTCCCCAGTCATCCCAGGCTTCCACATCTGCATAACGGATCGTTGCGACTGTAGCATTTAATACTTTTATCAAATCTGCCGGTGTACTTAACAGTTTATTCAGAAGCTGGCTGAGTAATCCTTCTCCTGCAGTTGGATTCAGTGTTGCTACACTTCCCGGTCTTGAGCTTCCGGCAAATCCTCCAACGTAGCTTTTTCCATCAACTCGTCTTAGCTTTGTGACCTGGCAGTGAGCATTATTTTCGCCCCAGATCTGTCCACCAATCAGTTTTCCGACATAACCTCCTGCATAACCACAGGCATCCTTGTCATTTATTCCTTCTGACTGGACAATTAATCCACTCTGATAACCCTCTACCGAAGATTTCTTGATTACTGGCACAAAGACATTAAGTACCTGTAGCATTTGTCCTAATTGCAGATTAAGACCGAGGATATCAACTCCTCCAAGCTTTGCTGCTCCGCCGTTTATCATTTCTCCCGCAAAACCGCCGGCGCATCGAAGCCCTTTAATTGTCTTCGCCTGATAAGCCTGTCCATTTGTAATGGTTCCGGTCTGCATTGATCCAACATAACCGCCAGCTGCTCCGCCATTTGCCAGTTTTATCTCATCCCGATAATTTACTCTTCCTGCTACGACATTGTATCCGTAAGCATATTTTCCAATAATATTATCCAGTTCTTCTTGATTTTTTACTGTTCCATTCGCAGCAAGGTCACTTCCGTAACCACCTTTTTTACCGACAAATTCCACCCATTTGTTCCAGGTTTCATAATCCATCTGGGCAAGTGGTCCATAAACTGCTGTGTCTTCTTCTGTCGGATAGACAACGCTGAGTGCTCCCAGGATGTTATCTACTTTTACCAGTCCCCACAACAAGGACAGGTTTCCGGTACTTGCCGTATCAGCTGACTCCATAAGTCCTGTGAAGCCACCAGCAATTTCTTTTCCGTATACCGAGCGGATTCTTACTGCTTTACAAGTACTTGTTGGTCCGGTATATTCTTTACCTTTCCATTTCTTTGTATTGTTTCCCCATATGTGACCGCCTTCATTATGTCCTGCATAACCTCCGGCCATACCTCGTTGTACTTGTGTTGTTGAATCCGCATCTGCACGAACCGCACCACAAGGAATACAAGTCGTAGAGCTGTTTCTGATCGTCGGTACAAAGTCCTCCGCTAATGATGCCAATGTATCTGACACATCAACAAGACCACCTAAGATACCCGTATCACCAAGTACATTTGCCACATTTCCCGGCTCAAGATCGCCCACATAGCCACCAGCAGTAATCTGTCCAATGATATATGAGAAGTTATTTGCATTTGAATCCTGAATGTGTCCACCAGAAATCTTTCCGGCAAATCCTCCTGCATCTCCAAGAACATCATTTTCTGACGCATCGGATGCAGTATTTTTCCAAGAAGCCTTTACTGCAAATCCTCCAACATTTCCTGTAACATTGGAATGCTCAATTGTAGAAACGACCACATTCAATGCATCCAGCACATTGTTGATTCCTATCGATTTTCCAAGAATACTCAAGCCTTTTCCAACAGAAGCTGCGGAACCAATATCCATATAGCCGATATAGCCACCAGCATATCTTGCACCAGTCACTGCGTACTGGCTCTTTACATCATTAAAATAGTTTGAGCCATCAGTGTCTTCCAAACCTTTCTCAGGTTCTGTTACACTTGTATGTTTCAGACTCGTAACATCACAGTAGCTTACCTGAACACCACTTCCATATCCGATAAATCCTCCGGCACTTCCAGAATGGCTGTCCTCTGATTTCATCTTGTTCGCAGTGACTGTAAATCCGTTGTCTGACTTGACTCCTGCATACTGTATATATGGAATGTAGGCATTGATTAGATTTACAAGTTCTCCAATGTTTATATTCAGCCCATTGAGATTTCCAAGAATACTGATTCCTTTCCCAGCATCTGCCAACGCTCCAGAGTAAACATTTCCTCCAAATCCTCCGGCATAAGACTGTCCGTTAACGGCTGCAAGATTATATACAGCATAATAATCATCCGCTCCCCGCTCAGAATTATTAACTACACCGCTTTGAAAATCTGCTGTAAAGCCACCTGCAACATCAGCCGTTACACTTCCACCATCTACATAACTTACTGTACAGTTTGTATAACGAGGAATTAAATAACTGATTGCATTAAGTAATCCGTTTGCTTCAATCAAGGATTTAACTTCCGTTTTGTCTCCAACTTCAGCAAGTCCTCCTGTTTTGGAAATTGCAACAAACCCTGCTGCATAACCACCTACATCTGCGGCCTCTACAGATTTCAACTTTGTTACGTGTGCATTTTCTACCTTTGTACAATTACTTCTAGCAATAAAACCGGAAGCTGTATAATCTCGTACAGAATTTTCTTCACGTACACCTGTAGCTTTTACTTCAAATCCTTTTTCTACACCATTAACCTGAACATTTTGAATCTTAACTTCTACTGCTTGCCCTAAAGATAAGAGATTACTAAGTTTCAAAAGATAATTAAGACCAAGGAGATTGACCGTTAATCCACCATCTGTTCCTGCCAGATCACCCGGTCCTGACAATCCGATAAATCCACCAACTAGATTATCCCCGTTAACAGATACTACATTGTTAAGGGTTACATTTTTTATGCTTCCGCCGATCGCATCACCAAGTCCGGCACCAACTCGTTCTCGACCTTCAACTGAGAAGTTCTCGTTGCCCTGTACTAAAACGTTATCCACGGTAAATGCAAGATACGATGCCACACCAAGCGTTGTGTTAAGAAGCCCCGCTACACTAGCTGTACCTAAAGATCCTGCAATCCCACCTACATAATCTCGCCCTGAAATATTGATATCGCCATTTAGAACAACATTTTTGGTTGCAATTGCTCCTGTTTCATAAATGTTATTTCTCCAGTAAGATACTTTTTGTAAATATTCTGCACTGGATGGTGCTATAGAAGAACCATTACCTCGTCCAACGATACCACCCACATAATCAACACCACTTACTTTAAGAGGTGCATTTACTGTACACCCTAAAATATATGATGGACTTACACCTGCTAAAGAAAGTAATGAAGATGTTGCACCTGGATTACTACTTAAAAGCTTTACAACAAGATCTACAACACCACCTAATAAGTTATCCTTTGTATCTCCTTTTCCTATATCCGCTGCCCAACCAAGTGCTGCAACGCCGGCAAATCCGCCGGCATGATTTCCTGAAGCCTTCACTGTAAGTTCATTTTTAGCTTCTACTGTACAATTCACCGCAGTAGAATTGGCAAATCCGCCGGCAAATCCGCCCACGTAACTTTCACCTGATACTATCATTCGAGCATTATTTAGTGAGCAATTCAAAAGCAAACTTTCTGGATTCATTTTCGGCAATTTTGTTTCAATATCCAATGCACCAGAAAGTGTACCTTCTATCGCATCATCACGAGCTATTCCAACAAATCCACCTGCAAAAGACTTTCCGTTTATCGTATAATCACTATTGGAAATGGAACAATTTTCTACAATTGTTCCTTTCTGTTGTCCAATAAATCCACCTGCATACTCTTTATCAGCAGCTGTAGAAATACTTAATCCATTTACAGTACAATTCATAATTTTGGCATTGATATAACCTGTCGGAATTAACTTTTCTAAAGGAATAGCATTTCCAAGAAGAATCGTAATTAAGTCACCTAAACCTAATCCTGGAATTACATTCAATATATTTGTAAGTAATTTGACAAGTCCACCAAGTGCGTTTGATAGCCCATCATACTGTGTTTTACCAACGATATATCCAACAAACCCACCTGTATTGTTATTTACATTTTTGACAGTAGCACTGTTCACTTCAAGATTAGAAAGTTCTACCTGCCCCTCTACTCGCCCAGCAATCGCACCAGTTGCTAATGCTGTCGGATCTTTCTTTCTCGCATCAAGAACATCTCCTAATGTTTTTCCAAGATCAATTTTCACCTGGCCGAACGTTAAAATAAATGTTAACCCACTTAAAACTCCACCAAGCAACTTACCCAGAGTACTTGTTAATGTACTTATGAGAGTGTCCGGATAATATGTTTCAGAAGTTGATGTTTGAACACTAATATTTTCAAACTTAATATTTGAAACTTGCACTAATCCTTTACTAATACCGATATCGTTATCACTTACTTCACTCGATATTGTAGAGAAAAAGCCTACACCCATTTGTTCTCCAACATTGAGTCTACTTGATTGCACAACTTTTACATTAGAAAGTGCTGGTTTCGCACTAGCTGTAATTTGACTGGATGATGAATCCCAAAGGGACTCATTATCTTTCGCCTTAGCTCCAATCATTGTTCCTTGAAAAATAAGAGGCTTCCACTCTTTACTGCTCAAATCTATATCTCGGAAAATAATATAATTTGCGTTTGCTGTATATTTCTGTCCTGTTGTTTTGTCTATATCTAAATTAGGGTCAATTTCACCTGTTATTTGATTGACTCCGCATCTGCCTCTGGTATGTACCCAGTTATGCTGACTGTATTTGCTATCAGCATCTTTAATTTGTCCAAAAGTAAAATCTGCTACTCCATTCTGGTCTCTTGTCAAATCAGCATCACCACTATAAAGCATGATCGGTTTGCCACTTGAATCTGTATCACGTTTCCATACCAAACCATCTAGATATGCCTGATAAACCGCACCATTAACTCGTTCATCCGTACCAATTTTCCTCAGCTGCTGCTCATTTCCAATTAAGATATAGGTCTTATCTCCAATAGTCTTAACAACTTGTCCCTTAAAATCTCGACCTTCTGTACCTTCTGTACTCACTTTACTCAACTGATCTGCAACCAGTTCTGGTTTATCCGAATTAAACTTCTGCGATAACACATAATTATGAGACTTACTATAAGTCAGATACGCCTTATCTTCACCATCCGGATAGATCATCTGCCCCATACCAAACTGTGGTGCATCATAATCTAATGTCATAACAGGTTCTGTTTCAGATTCTTCCTGTGCAAGCACCATCAACTGATACGGATTGTAAATGTAGATGGTATCCGTTTCTTTGTCATATAAAGTCGGTATTTCATTTTCCTCAACTTCTGTTCCTGTAATAGTTCCGGTAAAGGAATCTGACACTGTCCAGATCTGTTCAGAATTCATCTGGATATCATTCATCAAAATGTATTGGGCATCTGCACCGTATTTCAGCTCTGTGCCTTCACTATTTACTACATCTCCAGAACCAATCTTTCCGTCCTTATCACCCGTATAAACATAAGCATCTGAACCAATCTGTTTTAATTGTTCATAATTATAAATGCATATTTTACTATCCTTATAATAAGCATCTATATTATCTGTTGATTCTGCTTTAACATTTCCATCGGAAGATTCCGATTCGTTATTCTTCGAGTTTTCATTTGTTTCCTCCGATATCGAAGATTCGGACTCCGTGGTGCCATTTATTTCATCTGAAACTGTGGATTCGGTTGATGCTTCATCATTGCTCATATTGGTTTCATTAGAAAGGACCACTTGACTCGTGTTATTACCTGATGGATTCAGAGCTGCTGCATCCGCAATACTCACTTGAGAAAATAAGATAGCCATACATAGTATTACTGCGATAATTCTGTTCTCTATCCTTCTTTTTTTCTTCATATCTGGACCTCTAATCTTTTTCCTTCACTTGTTACTTTAATTTTGCCTTTTTAACCAGTTTTGCTGCTTTGCTGCCTCCTGAAAGCATTGCATCAGCTGATTAGAAAACGCTCCGCATTCACCATTTGAAATCATCCGTATCGCCTCTTCTGGTTCATATTTTCTTTTGTATGGACGATCATTGATCAATGCATCGTAAGCATCAACAATCCCAACGACCTGTGCACACATCGGAATCGCATTCTCTTTTAAACCGTCTGGATATCCTGTTCCATCATATCTTTCATGGTGGTGTCTGCATATTTCATAGCTATATTTGCTCAGCTTTTCCGTTGTTATCCCCTCTGGGAATCTCTGGGTCATCGCCGCACCTACTAATGGATGTTGCTTTACTACATTCATTTCTTCATCTGTCAATTTTCCATTCTTATTTAAAATTTCAATTGGCACTTTTATCTTTCCAATATCATGAATCGGCGCTAAATGCGCTACTGACGAAATTTCTTCATCTGTAATCCCATATTCCGGATATTTTTTCTGCAATTGAAGATATACCTGTTTTGTATAGAAGCTGATATCATCTTGATACCCTGATTCAACTAACTGATTATGATTTAATACAGTAGTTAAAAGTGATACCATATCCCAATACTGCTTTGCCATATCCTGTTCTTTCTTTATGAGTTCCTGTTCCATCTTTATAACTGTGTTCTGAACAATCTTCTCATTATGTAACGTAATAATTGCAGTATTCTCATTTGCATCTATATATTTTTTCGCTTCCATCCAAACATATGCATTCTTATCTTTTCCAGTAATTCTGCGATACGGAAGATCTTTTTCCATACATCCATCAACTAGTCTTTCTTCTAATCCTTCACTTGATAAGAAGTCATGAACCATTTTTTTATCAGAAGTATACACATATCTTTCTATATATTGATTTATGAACTCTTCATAACTTTTTGTTTTCCTTACTTTCTCATACACTTCACGGATATGTGAATATACACACTCGTAGCTTTTTTCCTTCAAGTTCAGTTTTAATACAACATAAAATCGTCCAAAATATTCATCTTCTCCAGGGCGGATAACATCTGAAACTTTTACGCTCTCTAATTTATTATTGTATGTATTCTGCAAACTCAACAATATTTTATGTATCTTGCAGGTATCTTCTAAATTTCTGGAACAAAAACGATCTTCTTCCAAACAACGATTAATTGCCATTGTTTCCTCTACACACGATATAATTTCCATCAGAGAAATATTCTCCGGTTGTTTTGCCAGCATATAGCCACCATTTGTACCTTCACAGGCAGTGACTATTTTTGCATTTTTCAGTTTTTTTGCTATTTTAGGAACATAATTAGCAGAAACATTTAGCTTCCTTGACAATTCCGATGTAGATACCATCCGTTCCTGTGCTGCCAAGTAACATACAATTCTAATTGCGTAATCTGTCGAATTTTTCAGTTGCATCGTTATCCCTCTAATCTAAACCCTGCGAGGTCTTAGTTTATATCAAAAAAAATATCAAAATTTGATATCTTCAATATTTTTCGCTGATAATCTTTCTCATCAAGTGTGATATTATACGCTATTAAACTTAAAAATATAATGCACAAATGATGAAAAATTTTTAACGTTTTTTTATTCAAAGTGCTCCATTTGCGATTAATGGACAAAAAAACGAACCACACTAACCATGTGATTCGTTATCTTTTATAACAATTCCAATATTTTTAATATTATGAATCTCATCTTTGCCTCTCCAAAAGATTCTTAAAAATTCTACATTACTTCAAGAACTCGAATTGCTATCAATCCAATTCGAACACTAAGCACTTCTGCTGGATTATTAAAATCTATATTCGTTATTTCTATTATTTTCTGCAAACGATATGAAGCAGTTCGATAATGAATAAACATTAATTCAGAAGTCTTTTTTAAGCTTTGGTTGACATTCAGATAACATTCCAATGTATCAACCAGCTCTCCATTTTTCTGAATATCGTACTGGCGAAGTTTATTCAATGACTCCGGTATAAACGCTTGCAACTGATTTATATCTTTCATCTTTTCCAGTACCTGATAAAAGAATCCTATCTTTGTACTATCTATAACTGACTTATAGATTACTACAACAACCAACGACTTCAAAGGAAACTGCATGTAATGACACCAATGAAATATCATGAGCAATATACAAAAGCAGCATAAAATATCGCCAGCCATAGCATGGCTGACGATACAAAAATTTATTATTTTTTATTGTCCTCTTGACGGGGAGCATACCATTATTATAGTGGTTTATTTTTTTTATTCCAATGCAACAAACATGTAAAATGTCTGATGTATTTTTGCAAGTTTTGTTCCATAGCAGTGTTTATCTTATTTTCCGTCTTCTTCTGAAAAACAGAATCATGATAATACTTATGGCAAATAGTAACCATACATGCCTGCTTGTTTCCAGACGAACCCCTGTTTCCGGTATTAATTGTGTGTTTTCGTTTGTGATTTTTAACTCAATCACGTCTCCTCGTGCAGCCTCAATCCGCTGTTTCATGACAGCTGTATTTCCATTCGATGTTGCCTGCACTGGATTTGAATACTTATCATTCTCTTCTTTTTTAGAAATCGAAACAGCGTATTTTGATGTATCAACAGTTTCTGTTATTATGATATCCGAAGATATATCTACATTTTTTAATGTAACTTTATCTCCATGTTTCAAAGAAGTTCTAATTGTCTTGCTACGCAGCTTTTGACCATCTTCCCAATAGAGAATTTCCATATCAAATGGCTTCTTGCGGTTTCCAAGTGGACCAGTGACTTCCTTTGTAATCTCAACCGTCACCCCGCCTTTTTGCGGATGATTGACGATATGTCTGTCCGAAACAGTTCTCCAGGTATTTGTCATCGGTGATTTCTCATATAGGAATAAAATATCGGATTCTACATCGACCATATATAAATTAAAATTATCCTGATACTGTGTTTTGGTTTTATCTGCTTTGTCCTTTTTGTTTGGAGTAACAGATTCTACCATCCAGTATCGTCCGTTCTCAAAGTCCTCCGGTAATTGAAGCATTCCATTTTCATCTGTTTCTAAAGAACGATACGTCGTACACGTTTTTCCATCCTTTTTCAGAACGATATCGTCCTTGCTCTGTGTATTGTCATAATCTACTGTATATCCTGTATCATCCGCATATTCTTTCGTAACATCATCATACGGTACTTTGTAGAACAGAAAACCTGCACCAGCAAGTCGGTTTCTTGGAAGATCATCCGTCTTTAAGAAACTTCGTTCAGCAAGATTGAAATGCAGATTCTGCACTTCCAGTTCCATCTTGGAAACATCCTTGAACTCATTCTCATCCTTCGGGAATATTTGTTGTCCATTTGAATCGAAATACTGAATCTCTGGATAAATAACTTCATAATATAGGAAACCATCTCCGTATTCCGAAGAATAATGCGTCTTTCCTATCTCAATTTCTTCCACCTTATATTCCACCGGATTTCTGTCCTGGAATAGTGGAACATTGTCGACTGTGTATTCCCATCCGTTCTCTTCATTCAGCAGGAATTCCTGTCCTGTAGAAATTCCATTCTGATACAATCTGATTTTCACCTGTTTTTCCGTCAGTGCATCATTTGGATTTCCCCATGTCTTTTTGATATGCAGAGTGCCTGTTTTAGCAAAATTTCGGATATTAAGGCTGGTATCTCCTCGCTGAAGCAGAACGGATTTTCCGTTTATCTTACCATCAACTGGTGCCTTAACAGCCTCCTGATTTTCGTTAGCCTCCCTATCCACCAGTTTTGCATCAGTGATTTTGAATGCTCCATTGGCAATCTCAACTGTGATCTGTATATCTCCTGTGTCTACATATCCCGTCGGTAAGTTTGTCTCTCGCAACAAATACGTCTCAGTTGCTGTTCTGTTCTGTTTGTTTTCATCTTGTAACGGAATGTGAAGTTGTGCGATTCCGTATTTATCAGTTGTTACCGTTTCCTCCTCAACACCGTTCTTACTGACAGCAAAATTGATCTTCTCCATTCCCTGTCCGGTAGACTCATCAAATTTGTTCAGTGTGAGTATTCCCTCTTTCTGATAACGGTTCTCCAATTCAATCGTAAGAGTCTCACCACCGCGTCCAATTCCACGTCCTGTGAATTGAATTCCACTTTCTGGATATGCTTCCCATGAATTTACATTATCTCCTTGTTCATGAGAATTGCGAACATTGTACCAACCTGAAAATTTCACATTCGCATCTTTTGGCTTATAGTTGTACTCTTTTAATGTGTATTTCCAGAATGAGTCCGCCTTAACGATCCACGTACAGCTTGTATGTGTATCATCTGTCCATGTACCTACAACTTCTATTGGAGCATCCTCCGCTTGCGGAGCTTCTGCATCCGGTTTCTGGCTATCTTCTGAAGGAAGCACAAGTTTCATATGCTCATGAAATGCAGGTGGCTGAGGTTTTCCATCTAAAAGCTTTTCATCCATATCTACCTGGATATAATAATCTTTCTTGACTTTCTCTATTGCTTCCGGCATTCCGACAAAATCTTTCTTTACTGTCAGGTAACCATTTTTTGCTACAATACGTCCGTCAATATGCCACCCATCGGACATTTCACTTTTGAAAGAATACCAATAAATGGTGAAGAATTCGGTATCTAATTTCGATGGCGGAATCTCCCTGTCTCCGATACGAATCATACGTCCGCTTTCACGAATTGTCTGGAATACCTCTTCATCGGAAGGAATTCTATCTATCTTGTAGATATAGTCTCCATTTCCAATATATCCCTCATCTGGTTTAGTTCCCTGCAAAAGTTCTTGCACTCTCTTATTTCCATCCGCATACTGTTCCCACGTAGATGGATTCTTATTTCCAAGAACTGGAACATCATGCAATATACTTGCCTTCACATTACAGTTTGCCACGGCAACCGCACTTGTATAATCGTCTACAT
>ENA-OPAO01001702-OPAO01001702.1-human-gut-metagenome-genome-assembly--contig:-NODE-1702-length-14428-cov-5.087664_pt1 | contig 14428 bp, 9 predicted proteins | sample MGYA00241054_ERZ501424 | MGnify/ENA primary metagenome ERZ501424 (study PRJEB25962, sample SAMEA2042623) | human gut metagenome | biome: human gut; feature: human-associated habitat; material: faeces...
AGTTATTGAAATTTCCGACAACACTGACACGGATCGCATTCGGTGCCCAGACAGCGAAGTAAACACCGCTGATACCATCGATCTTTACCGGGTGTGCACCCAGCTTCTCATAGATGGAATAACAGATGCCGTTTTCAAACTGTTTCTGTTCCTGCTCGGTGAACTGCATCGGATAGGCGTACGGATCGTAATGCTCCATCTGGTTTCCGTCGCCGTCCCAGTAGATCAGCGTATAGGACGGAATTTTCTTTCCCGGAAGCAGAACAGCGAAAAATCCTGCTTCATCCTCGCAGACCATTTCAGTCTGTTTTCCGTCGCGAATCGTATGTACGGCTGCACGGGTTGCACCCGGGAAAAACGCCTGAATCAAAATACCATCCTCCGTTACGCGCGGTCCCAAGATGTCTCTTGGATGATTTTCCTCGGAATAGACCACGGCTTCTATTTCCGCCCAATCCATATAATCGTATAATTTTTCTTCCATTTTCAAAATTATAACCCCTCCTTTTTTATTTTACGTGCTCTCGCTGCTGCTTCCCCCATACAAAATCGCATAAAAAAGCACTCATTCATGCCAGAGCGTGTTTGAAAAAAGCTTTTCGTGAGCTGCGAGTCCCATTTTCAGCCCAAACGGTCTGCAGCAACCGGATAAAGTCAAAACAGATCGCGAAGTGGGGCTTGCAGATTGTGGAAATGATTTTTCAAACTCTGATTTTATTCTACCATCCTAACCGCGATTGTACAATGCAAATCTGGTTTGTTTTTTTATTCTGTTTTTTATTTATTCACCGCTGTCACGGAAAACTTTCCGTCTGTGGTCTGAATCTCATTGTTCTCAAACCAGACGCTGTAAATTTTCTGTGAAGCCAGTGTTTTCAGGAGCTCCCCGGAAAGCGATTCGGCCTGATAATCGAAAAATGCTGCAAGCAGCGTATCAGCACAGCCATATTCACCGGAATAGACGATCAGTTCTGATGCTGCCGTGTGGTCTTTTCCGTCTGACGCGCTAAGATACGGCGTGCGCATCGTTCCGTCCTGATACTGGTAATAGCGGTACGTATCGGGACTGCCCGCCTGGTAAGCGTGGAAAAATACGATGCTTTTCGGTCCCTCGTACGTCATCGTTCCATGTGACTGAATTTCATTCCCGGAAAGATGGTACAGCGGGTACTGGTACTCTTTTTCCCCTGTTTCATCGAGACAGCGCACAAATCCGTCCTTGCTGGAAATAATGCCGAGCTGATAGCCCTCGCCGCGGATCGTGTCCGCCAGATAGTCAATCAAAAAAGCATTTTTCATCCAGAAAAAGTCGAGATACGCCGTGTAGCCCATCTCTGCGGCATATGCCTGATACGCATCTGACACATGCAGGCAGACCTGGTTTTCTCCCGGGAATTCCATGGAAATGTCATCCGGGTTCTGCGCAAAGGCTGCAACGGCTGCCGCTTCCTCTGCCGCATCATCATCCTTCTCCGGATCGAACTGTGCTGCGACCGCATCATCATTGCTCATGCAGAGATTTTCCAGTGACGCGTACAGCGGTCCCAGATAGATTTCCCGGCAGTTGGCATCGGATACTTTTTTCAGGGCATCGTATAAAACCGGATCTACCGTCATCACTTCGTTTGGATGCTGGTTGATATCGTACAGGTTTGTCACATCATCGAAACTCTCGTCGATATTGAAAAGCCGGTAGCCCTTCACCGCCGCATCGGTATAAATCAGCGAGAGTGCCTTTGCCTCCCCACCCGCCGATACGCCGCCTGCACCGACATTATATTTCAGTGTGAAATCCTCGCTGCAGTTCAGCTCCGAGCCCGCCTTCACGCTGATTTCGCGCCAGCCGGAATCGCCGCGCAGAAAATTCATAAAACCATACACCAGAAAACCGGATCCGATCGCCAGAAACAGTATCACAAGCACGATGCGCCGTCCGACATTCTTTTCAGAGAGCTGAACTTTCTGCACCGGCTTCGGCTGCCGTCTGTTTGGATCTTTTACTGTTCTTCCCATTCTTTTACTCCTCTTACTTTAAGTTCTCCCCTTCATTCGCACTGTGTTTTATTGTCCCAGAAAATATGTCTCCCGTCAAGTAAAACGGCACAAAAAAAGCAGCGCCGGAATCAAAAGACTTTCGATTCTGACACTGCTTTGTTTTTCACAGTCTGCTATAGGACAACCAATATCAATGCAATGATAAAGATCAGGAGAATCACGGCCAGTACGGCGAATCCGTACAGCGCGCCCTGCTTACATGCTTTATAGTTGTGATAGTACTGTTTCTTTTTGTATACCATTGCTGCGATAATACCGATGATCGGGAAGAAGAACGACAGCACTTTGTACCAGATGCTTCCGGTATCGTGAAGCGGAGTTTTCAGGAACTCATCTTCTGCCTTGGAGAAATGAACCTCGTGGTCCTCCTCTTTTACTTCCTCACCCGGCTTGCGGATGGTGATCGGCTGCAGCGGCTCTCCCTTTTCACGGAGTGCCTTGTACTCTTCGATCTCTTTCTTGTTTCCGTATACAAAGTGGTTGTGTCCGATATCCACGAACTCCGGTTTGTCCACGGAATAATCGTGAATGGACGGATCGTAGGTGTACAGCACTTTGTTCTTCTCAAGCTGCGGATCCGGAATCGGGATCGCAGAGATCAGGGAATGGGTGTATGGATGCAGCGGGAAGTTGAACAGCTCCTCTGCATCCGCAACCTCTACGATATTTCCTTTGTAGATAACACCGATACGGTCGGAAATGAACCGAACGATGGAAAGGTCATGAGCGATAAACAGATAAGTAACCTGTTTTTCTCTCTGGAATTTCTTCAGCAGATTGAGGACCTGGGCACGGATCGATACGTCCAATGCGGAGATCGGCTCATCGGCTACAACCAGCTCCGGCTCCATAACCATGGCACGGGCCAGACCGATACGCTGGCGCTGTCCGCCGGAGAACTCATGTGGGTAACGGGTCAGGTGCTCCGGCAGAAGACCAACTTCGTTGATCATGTTCTCTACCTTTTTCACACGGTCTGCCTCGTTCTCGTACAGATGGAAGTTGTAAAGACCCTCGGATACGATGTAATCGACCGTCGCACGCTCATTTAACGATGCGGCAGGATCCTGGAATACCATCTGAATGTTTCGGATAACCTCCCGGTCCAGGGAATGCGGAATCTTGCCGGAAATTTTAACACCCTTGTACAGGATCTCTCCTGCGGAACACGGGTTGACACGAATGACCGCACGGCCGATCGTGGTCTTTCCGGAACCGGACTCGCCTACGAGGGAGAAGGTTTCTCCCTTGTAGATGTCAAAAGAAGCATTTTTTACCGCTTTGACTGCGTCATCGCCCTTGCCGAAAGTGATATCTACATTTTTTACCTGCAGTAAGATTTCTCTTCCATTTTCGTCAATCGGACCATGCTCCGGCAGATGCGAAACAGTGGTCTTGCTTTCCTGCTTTGTAGACACTTTCAAACTCTCCTATAAGTTGTATGCTTTTAATAATTTTTCGTGAATATTCTGAATTGCCTCCGGCTTCTCCGTCTTTGGTGCTCTCGGATCCAGCAGCCAGGTTTTGGCGTAATGGGTATCCGTTACCTTGAACATCGGCGGTTCTTCCAGTGTGTCGATTTTCAGACAGTACTGGTTACGCGGCGCAAACGGATCTCCGATAATTTTATTATACAGAGACGGCGGGGTACCGGTAATTGAGAACAGCTTTGTATTCCGCTCCGCAAGCTGCGGCAGGGAAGAAAGCAGCGCCCAGGTGTACGGATGGCGCGGATCGTAGAACAGCTCTTCTACGTTCGCAAACTCGATGATCTGTCCTGCGTACAGAACGGCAACACGGTCTGCGATATTCGCTACGACACCAAGGTCGTGGGTAATAAACACGATAGTGTAGTTGTACTCTTTCTGAAGATCCTTGATCAGCTTCAGGATCTGTGCCTGAATCGTAACGTCCAGCGCAGTTGTCGGCTCATCGCAGATGAGGATCTTCGGACGGCAGGAAAGTGCAATCGCGATAACGATACGCTGTCTCATACCGCCGGAATACTGGAACGGATAATCATCGAAACGCTGCTCTGCGTTCGGAATACCAACCTTTTCCATCAGCTCAAGCGCCTGTGCTCTCGCTTCCACCTCGCTGACATCCTGATGTTTCATAATAACAGAAGTGATCTGTTTTCCGATCGTGATGATCGGGTTCAGGGAAGTCATCGGATCCTGGAATACGGTTGCAATTTTCTTACCACGGATCTGGCCCCAGTCATTCGGGTCCTGGATTTTTGCCAGGTTGATGATGCAGGTTCCGTGGAGCTGCTCCGGTGTCTCATCCAGATAGCGTACGCGGAAGGTAGCCTGGTCAAAAACGCCGTTTCGCTTCTGCTCATCGTTCAGATCCACACCGCGCTCCATTGCAGCTTTGAATGCCTCGTGCAGCTTTTTGATCATGCGGACTTTTTTGCGCAGTTTGTAACGTCCAACGGAAAGATAGATCTCTTTGGCAAGAATCTCATTTCTCTTTCTTGTCTCGTCCGTAATTTCTTTTGCTGTCAGGCCGGCATACTCTTTTTTGTACTCTGCCATCTTTGCATCATACGCCTGATTGTAGGCCGTATCGTTCATGGCAGCCTGTTTGTGTGCCTTGATTTTTTCCTCTTTTGCTTTCTGCAGAGCCTTGATCTCTCCATCCAGTCTGGAAATCTCGGCAGATGTCTCTTTGATTTTCGCTTTTTCTTTGGAAGTATCGAGTGTCTGCTTATAGTTGAAAAGTTCGGTTCTCTTTATTACAAGTTCCTTGATTTCAGCATCTGCTTTCTCACGCTCTTCCTCGCTCAGCGTCATTTTTTCTTCTTTTTCCTGCTCCAGCGCCTTCATTTTCAGGAATACTTCTGAACCATATTCCAGTTTGGAATACTCATTCAGTTTTTCCCAGGTGGATGCGATGGTCTTTTTCGCATAAGAGTTCAGCGGCACAACGGTATCGCTCAGCTCGGCATCGTTGAAAATGATATCTCCCTGGTCAATGAAGCCGTTGCTGTCCAGCATGCCCGCAAACGCTTTTGTGAATACGGATTTACCGGCACCGGACTCTCCTACGATAGCAATGGACTCATTCTCGTAAATATCCAGCGTTACGCCCCGGATTGCCGTCAGGATACGGCCGCGGACACGGAATTTTACCTGTAAGTCCTTAATCGATAATAATACTTTTTTATCTTCCATGCGGCTTTCCTTCCTACATATGTGTTCTCGGGTCGGACGCATCTCCAAGGTTCTGTCCAACTACATATAATACTACGGTGATGATTGAAGCGACAACAACCGGACTCCAGAACTCGAATCCCCATCCCGGTGTCAGCATGGCACCCTCAGCCTCATAGATCAGTCTTCCCAGAGACATGTCAGAAAGTCCCATACCGATGTAAGCCAGGAACACCTCGTAAGAGATGTAGGACGGAATCTCAGTTGCCGCCAGAGTAACAATGACAGATGTCATAAACGGAAGAATATTCTTCATCGCAATGCGGAAAATAGAGGTTCCGAGACATTTTGATGCCAGATTATACTCTCTGTCACGGATGATAACGACCTGTGTACGGATAAAATACGCGATGGCGAGCCATCCGGTAACGGTCAGTGCAAATACCATAGTCCAGAAGCTCGGAGAAAAGATAAGCACCAGGACGGAGATCAGAAGTACATACGGAATATTTCCGATGATGTTGTAAACCTCCATCATGAAGACATCAACCTTCTTCGAAAATCCCCAGACAGATCCGACAATCACACCAATCGAAAGGTTGATGAGCGCGCAGATAAATGCCAGGGAAACTGAAATTCTGGAACCAAACCAGACAGCATCAAAGGTTGACTGTCCGGAAGCACCGGATCCTAAAATCCAGTGAATATTGAATCCAAGCTGCTGCAAGGCTTTGCTTGGAGACAGATGTTTTGTCGCGCCGTTCATCAGATTGGCGAAACGGTCGTACTCCACAAAGAGCGGATACACATACGTCATCAGCAGAATCACACCCAGGAGGCAAAGTACGGCAATGTTGATTTTTTTCTTAAAAAATACGCGGAACACGGAATGCCAGTAGGAATATCTCGGAGCCGTAATTTTCTCAGACTCCAAACTGCTGTTATCTACAGGAGAAAACAGTTCTTCCTCAGACAGACCGAATTTATCTAAATCATAATTCATAAGTTCCTACCTGTCTTTCGTTGAGAATGAGATTCGCGGATCCACCATGGACATCAAAACATCGCCCAGGATGATGGAAATAACGGAGAGCACTGCGTAGAACAGTGTAACACCTACGATAACACCATTGTCATATTTGCTGATTGCTTCCGTCAGCAGATTACCGGCACCAGGTACTACGTACACACGCTCGGTGATGATGGCTCCGGTCAGTGCGAACAGTACGCTCGCCGGAACACCCTGCACGATCGGAATCGCTGCATTCTTCAAAATGTGTTTCGTAAAGATTTCTCCCTCTGTCAGACCACCGGATCTTGCGAATTTTACGTAATCGGAGTTCATCTGGTCGATCATGTATCGACGCAGCCATTTCATCAGGTTTGCCACCTGCGGCAGTGCCAGGGAAACGATCGGCAGAATATACATCAGCTTGCTCTTCGAATCCATGTCAAAGGTGGTCGGCAGACCAATTTTTCCTCCAATTGCTTTAAACAGGAAGATATAGGCCAGTGAAGGTACTGCTATAATAAATACAATATAGATGGTTCCAAGCTGGTCAACCAGTTTGTCTTTCTTTCTCGCCATCAGAATGCCAAGCGGCACTGCGATGAGATAGGAAAGAATTACGGCAATGATACCGATTACAAAGGAATAGCCGATTTTTGATTTACCACTCTTAACTGTATCCACGTTGGTATAGTCATCTGCGAACCGATCGGAATGAACAGCGCTTGCATCCTGAGATTCGTTCATATACGTTGCGCTGTGCAGATCGTCTGCACTGTATTCCACCAGACCGCTTGGATAGGTAATCTCCGATTTTACGTAGGATCCCTGTGCGCGGGTCATGGTCAGTGCTACATCCACACCCTCATTTACGGAATAGGACTTTCCTAAATTTATGGTGATTATATTCTGATGGAAATATGGGAATTTTGAGTCAAAGTACATCAGGTACTTGTGTGTTGTGCCATTTCCCATGATGGCCGGTGAAAATTTCTTTCCCCCATATACCGGATCGTGTAAGGTAAATGTAATCCCCCTCTTACCTTCTACCTTTGCAGCATCGTGAATGCTGTCGATGTTAATCAAACCGGAAAAATATTTTCCGAGACGCGTTGCAAGCGGAATATCCTTGTACGCAAACAGCTGCTGCTGTCCGCCGTTGGCATATTTTTTCTTGCCCATCATGATCGCGTCGTATCTTCTTACGGTGTAACCTTTTGCTTTATAATAAGCTGTAAATTCCTTTACATATTCAGATACCAGTTCTGAATCCTGGTCTTTCGTTCTTCCGAATGCTACTGCTTTGGATCTCGTATCCTCGTCAATTTCGCCTTTTGCTTTGAGAGCGTTCAAATAATCTGCATAGGTTACATAATCAAGATATCCGTATGTCTCCCACTTCTGATATTTGTACACCTTTTTCTGGTTATTGCTCTGATGGGAATAGGTGGCGTCCTGTGCGAAAATCAGATTTCGGTCCATCAGAGAATAGATCATAGTCATAACGCATCCAACGACGATTACTACGGAAACAAGGCCATGCAACAAACGCTTAAAAAGATATTTTGTCATATTCTCTCATTCCTTAACACAATATGACAGGGGAATGGCTTTTTTTGTCCCCATCCCCCTGCCGGTTTATTCATTGGCTTTCAACTGTTCTGGTCTTTCCAATTTTTACTTTTCAAAAATTAGAAGATACCGAAACATTTGGTCATGTATCCTTCGTAGTCCGGAAGCATGGTATCCAGATAAGAGCACGGATCACCAAAGTCCGGACTCCATCCGGAGACATCATATACGTCGTAGTTTTGTTCATAACCATAGTTTACATAGTATCCTGCATAGTACCATCCATCCATGTCTACGGCATCAACCAGATTGATCACAACTTTTCCGCCAAGGGCAGCCTCTACTGATTTCTTGTAGGAGTTTGCTTTGTTGGTGTAAACTTCTACTGCAGACGGATATGGATACTCAATCTGGATCGGGTTGCTCTCATCGATGGTGATGCCTTCTTCTGCGAGCTCCTCGATTGCGGTATTCAGTTCTTCTACTGCGTTTTCCGGATTGTACCATCCATCAAAACCATCACTGGTCTTGTTTTCGGCATCCCATACTTTGATCTTCACGCCGTCGGCGTCGATCTGTTTCTGTACGATTTCACCATAGTAGGTGCCTGCCGGGAAGGTTGTGTCGGTTCCATTGATCTGAATGGTAGTGTCTTTTGACAGGCTTACGAAATATCCCGGGGTAAAGGTATTTCTAAGAGAAGTATATTTCAGATCCTCGCCAACCTGCTGTGCATTGTAAGCGCCACGATCTGCCGCAAAGCTGATCGCTCTTCTGAAGTGCACGTTCTGCAGTGCTTTGTTTGTTCTCTGGATTTCTTCGTCAGACTTTGTACTCTTTGCTGTTGTTCCGTCGTTGGCATTTGCAGTCGCAGTACGGTTGATATTGTAGAATCCCATGTAGGAAGTAGCGTCGGTATCTGAAACTACTGCGTACTGGTCGTACAGACCTTCGGATTTTGCTGTCTCCATAGTGGAGGTGTTCAGGTTTACATAGTCAACGGTACCTGCTTTTGCATCTGTGTACATTTTGGTAACATCAGACTGGTCATTGAACAGCCAGGTCAGGGTTTTAATGTTTACGTTGTCTTTGTTCCAGTAAGAATCGCTCAGTTTGAATACGATGGTATTTTTCGCTGTAGCGTTGGTTACCAGGTACGGTCCGCAGTATGCGATCGAGTTGGAATCTTTTCCGTACTGATAATCTGCTGCGGAGGAATCATACTCAGCACCAAATTTACCGCCCTGGGACTGATAGTAGCTTCTGCTCATCGGCATGAAGATGGTGTAACCGAGCATAGTCTCAAAGTAGCTGCATGGCTCCTCAAGTGTGTACTCTACGGTATAATCATCTACTGCTTTCACACCAACCTCGTCGAAATCGGTAATTTCGCCGCTGATGTACTGGGATACGTTTTTGATCACGCCCTGTACCAGGTATTCCAGACCGCCCTGTGCATCACACATGTGCTGCATTCCGGCCACGAAGTCATCTGCTTTTACAGTATCCACTTCACGTCCCTGGGAATCAGTCCATTTTACATCTTTACGAAGGTGGAAGGTATAGGTCAGTCCGTCATCGGATACTTCATAGGATTCTGCCAGTGCCGGCTGCAGAGTTCCCTCTACATCGTACTCCATCAGTCCATCGTAAGTATTGATGATCGCATCGTTATCTGCCGCACGGGAAGTTGCAAGTCCGTCCCATGTTACCGGATCGCTCGAATACGGCATGGAGAAGCTGTCTTTTAAGGTGTAACCTTTTCCTGCCAGATATTCTTTTACCCAGCTCTCATAGGTTCCTGTTCCTTTGAGCTCATCCCATTTTGCTCTCATCTCGTTGTAATCTTCTGCTTTGATAAAGTCAGTTGTTACAACATACTGATGATAACGGTCCGTATCGCTTCCCCAAAGGGTATAGTCCTTAGTGTGCGGAGCCATTCTGTACATAGCGTACATACCACCTTTTGAGGTGAGCGGGTACATCATGGCAGACTCCATCAGTTTTCCCTCGGCAACTGCCATCAGGGCATATCTCTCATCCACCGTTTCTGCTTCCTTTGCAGTAGCAAGTGCATCGTTGAAATCTCCCAGTGCCTCATTGTAGAGCTCTGTGCTGGTCTCGTCGTATCCTTCCGGCATTTCGGATTCCTCTGCCTCGGCTTCGCTCTCACTGCTTGCAGATGCGCTTGCATCACTTTCGGAAGATGCGCTGCTGCTTACGCTTACACTCTCATCTGCCGGATCAGAACTTCCGCTGCCGGAATTTCCGCAGGCAACCAGGCTTGCAGTCATACTCATAACAAGTAATGCGCTTACAATTTTTCTTTTCATAATTTCTTCCTAACTCCTTTCATGGATTCGCGTTGTTTTGCATCATCCGGACATTTACCGGAACGGCTTCGCCATTCCACCGTTTTTCATTTTGGCACTTTACCACATTAAAACGAATAGTACAAAAAGGAGATGCGTCCAACAAGATTTGTTTTCTTCATCCCTCATGCCCGTACATTTGTCCGTTTGTCCAAAAACAACTGGGTTCATTATAACCAGAACTCTCTCTGTTTGTCAATATCCGATGCAGGAGAAAAGTGTATAAACTGCATTTAAAGTCATCAAAATCCTCTATTTTCCTCTTTTTGGGTATTGTTCTGATGCTGTTTTTCTATTTTCCTGTATTCTTCGGTTTTATAATAAAAAAAGATTACACAAATAATTGTTTCTTTCCATTTGCGTTCTGCAGCACTGTCTTTTTGTATTTGTTTCAGATTTTGCTCCGGGAAAGAATCCTGCTGGACGAAAAAACAGACTTCTGAAAATCACATTTCTTCTTATCTAAAAGCGTCATACTGTTTTTTACTTTCGTTTTTTACTTTCGTTTCCTTCTTTTACAAAGCAAAGCCTTCCATGAAGACCGCTCACACCGAAATCACTTTCTTACTTTTTGTCTTCGACAGTCTCCGGACTATTGACATCAAAAAAAAATCCTGCTAATATTAATTTTAATAAGGAACCAGTGCAGTACACGGAAAACAGGCACCGCACGCGGCGTCTCTGATATCCTTGTCGGATACAGCAGACGCTTTTTTGCTTTCTTGTGTATCATCACTTCTGCATCCGTATCCGCACGAAAAGAAAAAAGGAGACTTCTTTTATGTATCTTTATAATTCTGCAACCCATAAAAAAGCTGAATTCCTGACACACACACCGGGCCGTGTAGAAATGTACACCTGCGGACCTACCGTTTATCATTTTGCGCACATCGGAAACCTGCGCAGTTATATTATGGAGGATGTCCTGGAAAAGGCACTCCGCTATGAAGGCTACGACGTCAACCGTGTCATGAACATCACCGATGTCGGCCATTTAAGCTCCGATGCGGACACCGGCGAGGACAAGATGGTCAAAGGTGCAAAGCGCGAGCACAAAACAGTCATGGAAATCGCACAGTATTACACCGATGCATTCTTTGCGGATTGCAAAAAGCTGAACATCAGGCGCCCGGATGTCGTACAGCCGGCAACGGGATGCATTGACGAATATATCAAAATCATTGAAAAACTGATGGACACCGGCTACGCTTACTTTGCCGGCGGAAATGTTTACTTTGACACCAGCCGTCTCGACCACTACTATGTATTCAACGACCACGATGAGGATGATCTTGCCGTTGGTGTCCGCGAGGGCGTAGAGGAAGATACCAACAAACGCAACAAAAACGATTTCGTTCTCTGGTTTACCAAATCAAAATTCGAGAACCAGGCGCTCAAATGGGATTCTCCATGGGGCGTCGGTTATCCGGGATGGCACATCGAGTGCTCCGGTATCTCCATGAAATACAATGGCGAATACCTTGACCTGCACTGCGGCGGCGTAGACAATGCATTCCCGCACCACACCAACGAGATTGCGCAGTCCGAAAGCTACCTTGGCCATGCATGGTGCCCGCAGTGGTTCCATGTACATCACCTGAATACCTCGACCGGAAAAATGTCGAAATCAAAAGGTGAGTTCCTGACGGTTTCTCTTCTGGAAGAAAAAGGCTACGATCCGCTCGTCTACCGTTTCTTCTGCCTGCAGTCCCATTACCGTAAAGCGCTTGTGTTTACATGGGAGAACCTGGACAACGCAAAAATTGCCTACGACAAGCTGATTGCCCGTATCGCCGCTTTAAATCCGGAGAACGGATCCGTCGATGAAGCTTCCATGAGTGTTTTAAAAGAAAAATTCCAGAAAGCACTCGACGCTGACCTCAATACTTCGCTTGCCATCACAACGCTGTATGATGTCTTAAAGGCAGATATGAACGATGCAACAAAGCTGGCTCTTCTCGACAATTTCGATCAGGTGCTCGGTCTTGCACTCCTCTCCCATGCAGAGGAAAAGAGAAAAGAGGCCGTAAAGACTACTTTCGCTTCCACCGCATCCGGTTATCAGATTACCGGCGAGGGAGATCCGGAAATTGATGCGCTCGTTTTAAAACGATATGAAGCAAAGAAAGCCAAAAACTTTGCGGAAGCAGATAAGATCCGTGACGATCTGAAAGCACAGGGCATTGAAGTTACCGATGTACGCGGCGGAGCCGTCTGGAAACGGATCTGAAAATCTTTTCGTAACCATACATTACAGGCAAAGAGAACTGTCCCAGGGCAGTTCTCTTTTTTGTGCTATTCTTTACCCAAAGGAAGTCAAACAGCAGTAACTTCTGCCGTTCTTGACAAGAAAAGGCGGTACCCCTGTTTTCGGGCACCGCCTTTTCCTGTCACTTTTTGATTTTCTTTGATTCTCTTTATTTAATGATACGAACCTTTAATACACCATCAACTGCTTCGAGGGCTTTTACTATCTCCTCGGTTGCTTCGCTTTCCAGATCCATCATCGTGTAAGCGTAATCGCCTTTACCTTTGTTTGTCATATCGCTGATGTTGACATCCGCATTACCCATAACGGTTGTGAAGGCTCCCAGCATACCTGGGATATTCTTGTGGCAGATCGTCACACGGCCTGCGCCTGTGCATACGCCCATGCTGCAGTTCGGGAAGTTGACGGAGTTTTTGATGTTTCCGTTCTCAAGGAAATCACGGATTTCCTTGACTGCCATCACAGCACAATTGTCCTCGGATTCTTTGGTGGATGCTCCAAGGTGCGGGGTAACGATCGTTCCCTCTGCACCGACTACCTTCGGATTTGCAAAGTCGGTCACATATTTCTTCATTTTTCCGGCCTTTAAAGCCGCGAGAACAGCATCCTCGTCAACGAGAAGATCTCTTGCATAGTTCAGAAGAACCACGCCGTCTTTCATCTCTTCGATCGCCGCTTTGTTGATCATGCCCTTGGTGCTGTCCAAAAGCGGCACGTGGATGGTGATATAATCGCAGGTGCGATAGATATCTTCTACATTCTGGATGTGATGAATGTCGCGGGACAGGTTCCATGCTGCATCGACAGAGATGTATGGATCATATCCATATACTTCCATACCAAGATGGGTGGCTGCATTTGCCACAAGCTGGCCGATGGCACCAAGGCCGATGATACCGAGTTTCTTTCCGCTGATCTCACAGCCGGCAAATTTCTTTTTCTGTTTTTCTGCTGTCTTTGCGATGTCGCCGTCTTCTTTGTCGCTCTTCACCCATTCGATACCGCCTGCGATATCACGGGATGCCAGCAGCATGCCGGCAAGCACGAGCTCTTTGACACCGTTTGCATTGGCTCCCGGTGTGTTGAAGACCACGATACCCTGCTCTGCGCAGTCGGCAAGCGGAATGTTGTTGACACCGGCTCCTGCTCTTGCTACAGCGAGGAGGCTCTTCGGCAGCTCCATGCCGTGCATGGCTGCACTTCTGACGAGAACCGCATCGGCTCCCTCCAGACTCTCGGTCTGCTGATAGTTTTCATTAAAGTTTGCAAGGCCTACGCCTGCAATCGGATTTAAGCAATGATACTGAAACATTAGAGATTTTCCTCCTCGAACTTTTTCATGAAGGCTACGAGTGTTTCTACGCCTTTTTTCGGCATTGCATTGTAGATGCTTGCACGCATACCACCGACGGTACGGTGACCTTTCAGGTTCTCAAGTCCGGCTTCTTTGGACTCTTTGACGAATTTGGCATCCAGATCTGCATTTCCGGTGATAAACGGAACGTTCATCAGAGAACGGTCTTCCGGTACAACGGTTCCTTTGAAGAGCTTGCTCTGATCCAGGAAATCATACAGCAGCTTTGCTTTCTCTTCGTTGCGCTGTTTCATAACTTCCAGGCCGCCCATTTTCTTCAGCCATTTGAAGACTTTGCCGCACATGTAGATGCAGTAGCAGTTCGGTGTGTTGTACAGGGAGCCTGCGTCTGCGTGTGTCTTGAATTTCATCATGGTCGGTGTTCCCGGCAGGACATCGTCGGTGATCAGATCGTCGCGGATAATGGAGATGACCATTCCGGCAGGTCCGATGTTTTTCTGGACACCGCCGTAGATGATGCCGTAATCGGAGACATTGACAGGTTCGGAGAGGAAACAGGAGGAGACGTCTGCCACCAGGGTTTTGCCCTTGGTATTCGGCAGTTTTTTGTATTTGGTACCGTAAATGGTGTTGTTTTCGCAGATATAAACATAGTCGGCATCCGGGCTGATCGGAAGA
>ENA-OPAO01001753-OPAO01001753.1-human-gut-metagenome-genome-assembly--contig:-NODE-1753-length-14114-cov-6.966214_pt1 | contig 14114 bp, 10 predicted proteins | sample MGYA00241054_ERZ501424 | MGnify/ENA primary metagenome ERZ501424 (study PRJEB25962, sample SAMEA2042623) | human gut metagenome | biome: human gut; feature: human-associated habitat; material: faeces...
GTGTGATTTCCGTGTCCATGGCTTCAAATAATTCCATGGGGGTATATTTACATACATAACCTAACATGATGAATTCCTCTCTTTATCCAGAATTTCCAGAAAAGCTTCCAGACGGGTTTTGATCTGTCCGTCATGGCTGTTCCGGCGGTCCATGGCATCGCCATCCAGAACGAGCAGTGGAATATCCGCCGCCTTGAGCGCTTCGCGCAGCTGGAATACTCCGCCGGCAGATTGCTTACAGCCCCAGTGGCAGAAGTTAATTACGCCATCGGCATGCATTTCTTTTGCCAGTTTTACGACCATATTTGCTTTTTTTTCGTATGGACCGTTATAGAGATTGTTTAGCATTTTAGTGGCAAGTGCTTCCAGTGGGTGGGTGGTATCCAGTTCGTCCATGTAATCCAGGTTCATTTCGGTACACTGGATCTGGTAATCTCTGTTCAGGTTAAAATAGTGTTTGAGTGTTTCCTGATAAAAGGGAAGCAGATGTACCCACACAATCCGGGTGCCGTCATATTTCGGATATTGTTTGATATCCTCGGCAAAACTGCGGAACAGGTCAAGGGTTTCCGGTGTTCCGATGTTTAAGTGGGTGGCAAAAAGCATGTACATCTGCAGAGTCAGTGTCGATGGATAATAGCGCTCTGCCTGCAGTTTTAAAAACTCTTTGTAATAAGCTTTCGACTGGTTTTCGCGGGCAAGTGTTTCCGACAGGTCATCCATGGACAGACGTTTTCCGGTCAGTGCTTCCAGTTTCTGAATCAGTTCTTTCAGCTGCATGGTCACATATTCCACGGCTTCCGGAGAACAGCTGTCCGGCACATCGATCACATAAGTGTCAAGATCCGTGTGCTGGCTGACATAGCGGAATGTGTTAATATTGCCGTCACAAATCATGGAAGTTGTCACACCGAGTCTGGCAGGTGAAATAATTCCGGAGTCTACGGCACCGATAAAATCTTTGTGATAGGAACAGAGCGTGGAGGCAATTCCACGGCTTTCTGCGCGGTCGATAAAATAGTCTTCACACGTAAATCCTGAGAGAAACGAGGAAAGACATTCCATGGAAAGCGCACTGAGTCCGAAGCACTGGAAAATTTCCACGGGTGCAAACAGATTGCACCAGACCGTGGATTCCGGGTATTCCAGCGCATGAAGCGTATTTTTTACGCCGAGCGTATTCAGCTTCTGATATGCTTTCGGCATTGTTTTTTCTGCAAAATGTTCAGTCCGGAACTGTTCGAGATGTAATCCGATGTCAATCATTTTGCGGGAAACTGCCGGGTGGGTGCCGGCATATTTTTTAATATAATTTCCGTAAGTTTTGACGATATTCATAGTATATATCCTTTATTAAACAGGTTCATTTTCAAAAAATTATTATAACCTTGTGTCTGTAAAAAATAAAGTTTTGTGTAATAAAATTTAGAAAAACCTAAGGATCTAAAATATTGCGTATTATAGGGGGATTGATTATAATAGAAAGTACGGAATTATCTATTATGGAAGGAATCAGGACACATGGGAGCACAGGACAATACGGAAAAGGTACTGCGCAGTCTTCACGTTTTGCTGTCGAAGAGTGAGCCGTATCCGAAAGAGCCGAGTAAAGTTATCATAGATAAGCAGCAGGTGATTGATCTGCTGGCAGAATTAAATACCTGTATTTATCAGATTATGGATGAATACGAGCTGACCATTCGAAGCCGTGACAAGGCAGAGCGCGATTTTCATAAAAAGGGAGATCAGATCATCTGGGATGCAAGCCGTAAGGCAGAGGACATTTATGCGGCATCTGTCATGTATATGGATGAAACGTTAAACCGTATGCAGGATATTATGCAGGAGGCGGACAAAAAGGTCGGTGCCATCTATCAGGAAATTAAAGAACAGATGGAAAAAGAAGAACAGGAATTAAGAACCAACAAATCCGAACTCAAAGGACAGCTGCAGGATCTGGTTGATACCGAAAAGTACTTAAAGATCATCGAGGAACGGAACCGCGAGATTGAGAAGGAAAAGATGGAAGGAAGACCGGAGTACGAGCAGGAGAAGCGGGAAGAAAAAGCAATTTACGCAAACCGGCAGACCGATATTAAGATTAACCAGGAATATCTGGATAAGCTGGGACTTTCCGTACCGGAAGAACCGGTAGAAGACCTTGCGGAAGAACCAGTAGAAAAGCCAGTGGAAAAGCCGGTGGAAAAACCAAAGAAGCTGTCGCCGAAGCCGGAGATTCCGGCACCGGTTACGGTAGAAGATGACGATGAAGAGTTAAAGCAGCTGGAAGAACAACTGCGTGTGAATCTGGATGCTGATTATTTTAAGTGGAAAGATGAACAGGAAGAACAGGAAACGGCAGAAGAAAAAGAAAAATCCGCCGGCTTTCAGAACAAGATCAAGAACCTGATAGGAGGACATCCGCATGACGATTCTGGTGTGTGATGATGACAAGGAAATTGTAGACGCAATTGAGATTTACCTGATTCAGGAAGGATACCAGGTAGTAAAAGCATATGACGGGGAACAGGCTTTGGAGATGCTTCGCACAAAGAAAATTGATCTGATGGTGATCGACGTGATGATGCCGAAACTGGATGGAATCCGTGCGACATTCCAGGCACGTAAAACAAGCAGCATTCCCATTATCATCCTGTCTGCCAAGACAGAAGATGCGGATAAGATCCTGGGGCTGAACGTGGGGGCGGACGATTATGTGACCAAGCCGTTTAATCCGCTGGAACTGGTTGCCCGTGTGAAGTCACAGCTGCGGCGTTATACCACACTTTCGAGCACCCCTTCCGGTGATGCCGTTTATGAAGCCGGCGGCCTGGTTATTAACGATGAATTAAAAAAAGTTACGGTAGATGGGGAAGAGGTCAAACTGACTCCGATCGAATACAACATTCTTCTGCTTCTAATGAAAAATAAAGGAAAAGTATTTTCCATTAGTCAGATTTATGAGGAAATCTGGAATGAAGAAGCAATTGGCGCAGACAATACAGTTGCTGTCCACATCCGGCATATCCGGGAAAAAATCGAAATCAATCCGAAAGAACCGCGGTATCTGAAAGTGGTCTGGGGTGTCGGCTATAAAATCGAAGCGGGGGCGTAGCTGTCTATGAAAGAATTCTCCAGCGGAAAAAAGGGCGCAGCCATTGTCATGCATCAGATGTTCCTGATTATGATGCTTTGCGGAATCTATGGGATCGGATACAATCTGCGCAGACATATCGGAGGGCTGGGTATTCTCAGCCTGTTTATGGTGATCGGCATGGTCGGAAGCTTTGTATTTCTTGCCTATCTGACAGGTGTTGCAGGGCGCCGGTCGGAGGAGGATGCAACCATTTACCTGACCTGGATCGATAAAATTTATACGGATATCCAGATGGTGCTTTTTGTGGCATTCATTTATCTTGTGCTCTTTTTGGGGAGAAATCTCCATGACATCCAGTTTGAACTGTCCGGACTGATGGTAGCGGTCGGAACAGTCGGGTATCTGGTCGATGTTGTATTCCTGCTGTTTTATATGAGCATTGTCCGGCGGGTCAAAAACAATACCCTTCTGACATACAGTCTGATCTATCAGGCAGGAAGCTTCCTGAGACGGGTGTTTATCTCCGGACAGAATCCCAGACTGTGTACGCGTAAGGCGCGCGAAAGATATGAGATCCAGCATGCAATTGAAAAAATTGCGGCAGGGGCACTGGATACAACACTGGATGTGGAGCAGTTTCACGGACAGGAAAGAGGCATTGCAGCTTCTGTGAATAATATCCGTGCAGGGCTGAGCGAAGCCATTCAGGAGCGGATCCGGAATGAACGGATGAAGGCAGACCTGATCACGAATGTTTCCCATGATATCAAAACACCGCTTACTTCCATTGTCAATTATGTGGATCTGCTCAAACGTGAAAACCTGGAAAACGAAAATGCACGTAATTATATCCGGGTTCTGGATGAAAAATCCCAGCGGCTGAAACAGCTGACGGAGGATCTGGTCGAAGCATCAAAGATCAGTTCCGGAAATATCCAGCTGGATATGCAGACCATTGATCTGGTAGAACTGCTGTACCAGACGGGTGGTGAGTTCAATGAACGTTTTGAGGCACGGGGGCTGACCATTGTGACGAAACTGCCGCACAATTCGGTGATGATCCGGGCAGACGGACGGCAGCTCTACCGTGCAATTGAAAATCTGTATACCAATGCGGCAAAATATGCACTCGAAAATACCCGGGTTTATGTAGATCTGGAAGTAGAGGAGAACCATGCGGTTTTCCGTATCAAAAATATTTCGAAAAATCCGCTGCCGGAACAGGGAGCGGCGAGGAAAGACCTGACGGAGCGTTTTGTGAGGGGAGAGGAATCCCGCACGACAGAGGGAAGCGGTCTTGGACTGTCCATTGCAAAGAATCTTACACAGCTGATGGGCGGTGAGTTTGCAATCCTGGTAGATGGCGATCTGTTTGCGGCATCCATTACGTTTGCAGTCGTTGCATAAAAATACATTTTATTATATAATTACCATTAACCATGATTTCGAAAACAAGGAGGAAACTATGAAGTTATATGAGAACGGCGCATACCTGGTCAACGGCAGGGATGTTGTCATTAATTCACCGGAAGCGGCAGCTGCTGTCAATGCAAAGACAGGAAAGACTGTTACACCGGAAGATGCAAAGAAACAAACCATTGCATATGGAATTTTAAAGAGTCACAATACATCCGGCAACATGGAAAAACTGCAGATCAAATTTGATAAGCTGACTTCCCATGATATTACATTTGTCGGCATCATCCAGACCGCCAGGGCATCAGGTCTTGAGAAGTTCCCGATTCCTTATGTACTCACCAACTGTCACAACAGTCTGTGTGCAGTCGGTGGAACCATCAACGAAGATGACCATATGTTTGGACTGACATGTGCAAAGAAATATGGTGGAATCTATGTTCCTCCTCATCAGGCCGTTATTCACCAGTTCGCAAGGGAAATGCTTGCAGGCGGCGGAAAGATGATCCTTGGATCAGACTCCCATACCCGTTACGGGGCACTGGGAACCATGGCAATTGGAGAAGGTGGTCCGGAGCTTGTAAAGCAGCTTTTGAATAAAACCTACGATATTGATATGCCGGGAGTTGTCGGCATTTACCTGACAGGTACCCCGCAGAAGGGTGTCGGACCGCAGGATATCGCGCTTGCCATTATCGGTGAAGTATTTGCCAACGGATTTGTAAAAAATAAAGTGATGGAGTTTGTCGGACCGGGCGTATCCAATCTGAGTGTTGATTACCGTATTGGTGTTGATGTTATGACAACAGAAACCACCTGTCTGTCCTCTATCTGGAGAACCGATGACCAGGTGAAGGAATTCTATGAGATTCACGGAAGAACCGGAGATTTCGAGGAACTGAATCCGGGAGAAACTGCATACTATGACAGCTTTATCGAACTTGATTTAAGCGAGATTAAGCCAATGATCGCCATGCCGTTCCATCCAAGCAATACATACACGATCGAGGAATTAAATGCAAACCTGATGGATATTCTTGATGACTGCGAGAAGCGTGCACAGGTAAGTTTCGATGGAAAAGTAGAACTTGACTTAAAGAGCAAAGTAAAGAACGGAAGACTGTATGTAGATCAGGGTATCATTGCCGGATGTGCTGGTGGTGGATTTGAAAATATCTGCGATGCAGCAGACATCTTAAAGGGCACTTCCATTGGAGCGGACGAGTTTACGCTGAGTGTTTACCCGGCTTCCACTCCGATTTATATGGAACTTGTTAAGAACGGTGCCGTTGCCAATCTGTTGGAGACAGGTGCCATTGTCAAGACTGCATTCTGCGGACCGTGCTTTGGTGCCGGAGATACACCTGCAAATAATGCATTTTCTATCCGTCATTCTACACGTAACTTCCCGAATCGAGAGGGCTCTAAGGTACAGAACGGACAGGTTGCTTCCGTAGCACTGATGGATGCGCGTTCTATCGCTGCAACCGCTGCAAATAAGGGATTCCTTACCGCAGCTACCGATATTGATGTAAACTACAGCAAGCCGAAATACTTCTTTGATAAGACCATTTATGAAAACCGTGTATTTGACAGCAAGGGTGTGGCAGATCCGGACGTAGAGATCCAGTTTGGACCAAATATCAAGGACTGGCCGGCTATGAGCCCACTTCCGGAGAATCTTGTGCTGAAAGTTGTTTCCGAGATTCACGATCCGGTGACCACAACGGACGAGCTGATTCCTTCCGGAGAGACATCCTCTTTCCGTTCCAACCCACTGGGACTGGCAGAGTTTGCACTTTCCAGAAAGGATCCGGAATATGTTGGACGTGCCAAGGAAGTACAGAAGGCACAGAAGGCTGTCGAGGCAGATACCTGTCCGGGGGATGCACTTCCGGAGATTCATCCGGTTATGGATACCATCCGTGCAACGTTCTCCGATGTCAACCGCTCAAACGTTGGTTTTGGAAGTACGATTTTTGCAGTAAAACCGGGAGACGGTTCTGCGCGTGAGCAGGCGGCTTCCTGCCAGAAGGTACTTGGCGGATGGGCAAACATTGCAAATGAATATGCGACCAAGAGATACCGTTCCAACCTGATTAACTGGGGTATGATCCCGTTTGTTATTGATCAGGGAGAGCTTCCGTTCCACAATCTGGATTACCTGTTTGTTCCAAAGATCCGTGAGGCGATCGCAGACGGAAAAACAGAATTTGAGGCATATGTGGTAAAGGATGGTGCTTTAAAGCCATTTACCCTGCGTATGGGAGAACTGACACCGGATGAGAAAGATATTATTCTCAAAGGCTGCCTGATCAATTATTACCGCGGATAGGAGATCTTGTATGACAGACGTGGAAAAACAAAAACAGATGGAACAGATCAAACAGAGTGAGGATGGCATGCGTCAGACGGTTCTTCTGATTAAAATCGGATTGATGGTATTTCTCACCTTTGCCTGTTGTACCGTATTTTTCTTCCTGGTGCTCCGGTACAAGGGGGTTGCAGATACCTGGCATCTGATTACAGGTGCATTGCAGCCGATTATTATCGGACTGGGACTTGCTTATCTGCTTAACCCGGTTATGAAATTTCAGGAGCGGCACTGGCTGCCGTTTCTGAAAAAGAAAATGAAATCAGAAAAATCAGCGGCTAAAGTGGCACGTGGATTGTCCATTGCCGGGGCAATCCTGTTTCTTCTGGTGATTCTGGTACTTTTGATTGCGGCAATTGTTCCTTCGGTGGTATCAAGTGTTACCGGGCTGGTGGAAGCACTGCCTGGTAATGTGGAGAGCCTGATCCATATGGTGAAAAGTGGAAAACTCGGAGCCTATGGAGTGACAGATACCATCAGTGATATGCTGACAAAACTGACGGATCAGGTGGAAAACTGGGCAACGAAGGATCTGCTTCCACAGATGCAGCAATATCTGCTGCAGATTACTTCCGGCGTAATCACGATGGTCAAATCCATATTAAACTTCATCATTGGGATCATTGTCGTTGTTTATGTCTTATCCATTAAAGAAAGCCTGGTGGGACAGAGCAAAAAGATTGTGTATGCGATCTTTAAACCGAAACATGGAAACATTATTATCGAAGTTTTCCACAAGGCAGATGAAGTATTTGGTGGTTTCATCATTGGAAAGATTATAGATTCTGCCATCATCGGTGTGATCTGTTATTTTGGATGTCTGATTCTGCATATCCCAGATACGATACTGGTTGCGGTTATCATTGGTGTGACGAATGTCATTCCGGTGTTTGGACCGTTTATCGGTGCGATTCCGACACTTCTTCTGGTGGTGATCCAGAGTCCGCTGCATGCGTTGTATCTGCTGATATTTATCATTATTCTGCAGCAGGTGGATGGAAATATTATCGGACCGAAGATTTTAGGTGATTCCACCGGATTATCCGCGTTCTGGGTAATGTTTTCGATTCTGATCGGAGGCGGACTGTTTGGATTTCTGGGAATGCTGCTTGGGGTTCCGGTGTTTGCGATGATTTACTATATTATCCGCAGACTGGTAAACCACAGCATACGGAAGAAAAACCTTACAACCGTAACGGAGGCATATGTGGAGGCAGCCGGTGTAGATGAGGCAACCAGTGCGATCATATATTACGGGGAAAAACAAAAGAAAAAGAGAACTTTAAAAGATTCCGGAAAGAAAGACGAAACAAAGAAAAACCAGTAATTTCAAGGGCTGTACGCGTTTGTGTGCAGCTCTTTTTTTCGGATTATTTTTTGACACTAATTGCCGCCTATGGTATACTTGAAAATAGACAGATAGACCTGTTTGGGGATATTTTAAGGAGATAACAATTGGACAAATACGAATATAATCTGAAGCTTGATCAGATGAAATCCCGTTATGCGGAAGAGAAATACGATGAGGCAGCAGATATTGCAGATACTATCAATTGGAATAAGGTTAAAAATGTAAATGGTCTGGTAAAAGCTGGGGAAGTGTACGAAAAAGTACAGCGTTATGAGGAGAGCCGGGAAGTTTTGCTGATGGCATATGACCGCTCGCCGATCGGAAGAATGATTATTTACCGTCTTGCGGAAGTGGCGGTCAAGATGAAAGATTTTCAGGCGGCACAGGATTATTATGATGAGTTTGTGGAGATTGCGCCTCATGACACCCTTAAATATGTACTTCGCTATGATATACAGAAGGCACAGGGGGCTTCTTATGAAGAACTGATACCGATTCTTGAAGAACTCAAGGAGCAGGAATATACGGAAGAGTGGGCATATGAGCTTGCTTATCTGTATCACAAAGCAGGGATGAGTGAGAAGTGTATTGATGCATGTGATGAGCTGGTTCTCTGGTTTGGAGACGGGCCATATGTAGAGCGTGCATTGGAACTGAAAATGCTGTATCAGCCGTTGACAAAAACACAGGAAGAAAAGTATCGGTCGTTTTGTCAGGCAAAAGATGACAGAGCAGGTTTGACACACATTGATGTGGATGAGATGGCGCGTGCCGGGGAGACCGTGCATGATCCGGTCGCAATTCCAAAAGTAGAAGTAAACACAGAACGGTTTAATACCGTCAATCTTCAGGCGGAAATTGCAAAGGGTATGCAGCAGATCATGGATGCAACCGAAAAAGAGACGGTCACGGATACGCTGGACAATATCAATCGTATGGTGGAAGATGTCCCTTATCTGAAAATGCAGATGGAGGAAGAAAAGCCTGAGGCACAGCCGGAACAGAATACACGGCACATTGAGACAGATGAGGAGATTGATGGTTCACTCAAGACAAATTTCAAAGAGTTGTTGGGAGAAGACTCCGATGGTCAGATGAGCATGATGACAAATGAGAAAAACATGATTGAGCATCAGATCACAGGCCAGATGACAATTGAGGAAGTGCTGAGTGAGTGGGAGAAAATGCGCAAGGCTGCGGAAGCTGCATTAGAAGATGCCAGAAAGCGGAAACTCGAATCCGCCAAAGCGCGTGCACTGCAGGAGGCAGGCGATATTATGGACCGCCTGACAGGAGTATTGCCAAAACTGGATGCGGTACTGGCAGAAAAGGCGGATATTGTGGAGGAAACGACGGAAACACCGCCACAGACGCCGGAAAGGGAAACACCGCCGGAAGCGGATGATCCAAAAGAACGAAAGGAAGAAGAGGAAGAGAACAAAAAAGAGGAACAGCCTGCCAGGGATACAGACGGCGAAGAACTTTGGCCAGAGGGAGTATCTTTAGAAGAAATGGTACGTTCCCAGCAGAAAAAAAAGACGGAAGCTGCCGCACAGAAACCGGCAGAAGAGACATCCGATGTGACAGAAGATGACCAAAACTTAAATGAGAATCGTGGTGTAGAAGAAATGGAAACAGAAACAAAGAAAAAGGATTTTGAGGAGGTTCCGATCGAGGATCTGCCACAGAAACCAACACTTGCACAGGAGAGGGAAGAAGAGTTTGCTTTTGTAAGAAGAAAAATAGATCGCTCTTCCTGGAAAGGAAAAACCATACATATCCCACAGGTAGACACACCGGTGGATCTGGGAAAAGAGGAAAAACAGAATATCCCGCTTGTAGAACTGACCGATGAACAGAAAGCGATTTTTTCGTATTTTATGCCGGTGAAGGGCATGGAGGATCAGCTCTGCAAAGCGTTGACAGTTGCTTCGTCCCATCTGAAAAATAAGGAAACTGCATCGAGGGGGAATCTCGTAATTAAAGGCGGACAGGGAAGTGGAAAAACAACACTTGCCACCAGCATGATCAAAGTCCTGCAGCAGGAGACCGGGGTTTTGGATGGAAAGATTGGAAAGATCCATGCGGAAGCATTGAACCAGAAAAATGTCGGCGGGCTGCTGGATAAGGTGGCAGGAGGATGCCTGATTATTGAACAGGCAGGAGATATGGAGAAAAAGACCGTGTCGGAGTTATCCGGATTGCTGGACGCAGATGAGAGTGGTCTTTTCGTTATACTCGAAGACACATCCAAGGGCATCAAGAGATTATTTGCGCAGAATGAAACATTTGCCAAAAAATTCAGTGAACAGATTTCTGTTCCGATTTTTACGAATGACGAGCTGGTTACGTTTGCACGTTCTTATTCCAGGGAACTTGGATACAAAATTGACGACATGGCGGTTCTGGCATTGTATAACCGGATCAGCAATATTCAGAGACTGGATCAGGCTACAACCCTGACAGAGGTGAAAGACATTGTGGATGAAGCAATTCATCGGGAGGCACATGGAGGGTTAAAGAAAGCTATCAGTATTCTGACCGCCAGCCGTTATACGGATGATGACAGAATTGTACTAACGGAAAAGGATTTCGAGTAAGATAGATAAGAGAAGACAGGGAGGGTATTTATGAGTAATTTTACAGAGATGGATTGTTACCTGTTTGGACAGGCAACACATTATGATATTTATCGCAAAATGGGTGCTCACAAAATGACAATTGAAGGAGAAGAGGGTGTATGCTTTGATGTCTGGGCACCACATGCGGACCGTGTATACGTGATTGGGGAATTTAATGGATGGAATGAAACTTCCCACGAGATGAAACGTGTGACACCGGAGACGATGGGGGTATACGAATTGTTTGTACCGGGTGTCCAGCTGGGCTGCATGTATAAGTTCCTGATTATCGCGCAGGATGGAAGAAAGCTGTACAAAGCAGATCCTTATGCAAACTATGCACAGCTGCGGCCGGAGACCGCTTCCATTGTCACAGATATTTCCAATTTTCTCTGGTCCGATACGGAATGGATGAATGCCAGAAAAAAACTTTCCAAAGAGGAAGTATATGAGCAGCCGCTGGCAATTTATGAGGTACATCCGGGTTCCTGGATGCGCCATCCGGGGCGGGACGATGATGGATTTTATTCCTACCGCGATCTGGCAAAGACATTGATTCCTTATGTCAGGGAGATGGGGTATACCCACATTGAGCTGATGGGGATTTCCGAGTATCCATACGATGGTTCCTGGGGATATCAGGTAACGGGATATTATGCACCGACTTCCCGTTATGGAACACCGGAGGATTTTGCACATCTGGTCAACGAATGCCATAAGAACAAGATTGGCGTGATTCTTGACTGGGTACCGGCGCATTTTCCAAAAGATGCGCATGGATTGGCAGAGTTCGATGGTACTGCAACTTATGAATATGCAGACCCGCGCAAAGGAGAGCATCCGGACTGGGGAACCAAAATCTTTGATTACGGAAAGAATGAGGTCAAGAACTTCCTGATCGGAAGTGCACTGATGTGGATTGAGAATTATCACGTAGACGGACTTCGTGTGGATGCAGTTGCATCCATGCTGTATCTGGATTACGGGAAGGAAGATGGACAGTGGGTTCCGAATATTTATGGTGGAAATAAAAATCTGGAAGCCATTGAGTTTTTCAAGCACATCAATACGCTGATTCTCGGAAGAAATCCGGGTTCTGTGATGATTGCAGAGGAATCAACGGCATGGCCGAAAGTAACGGGTACGGTAGAGGATGACGGACTTAATTTCAGCTACAAGTGGAACATGGGCTGGATGCATGATTTCCTTGACTATATGAAGCTTGACCCGTATTTCCGCAAGGACAATCACAACAAGATGACCTTTGCCATGAGTTACAATGAGAGTGAGAAGTACATTCTGGTATTATCCCATGATGAGGTCGTACACCTGAAATGCTCCATGCTCAACAAGATGCCGGGACTTGAAGGGGATAAGTTTAAAAACCTTATGGCGGGTTACGCATTCATGATGGGACATTCCGGCAAGAAGCTGTTGTTTATGGGACAGGAGTTTGCACAGGAGCGTGAGTGGAGCGAGGAGCGCGAGTTAGACTGGTATCTGCTCGATGATCCGAAACACAAACATATGCAGGAATGGGTAAAGGCACTGCTTCATCTGTATCGCAAAAATCCTTGCCTGTACGAGCAGGATACGACCTGGGCAGGATTTGAGTGGATGAATGCCAACGACTATGAACGCAGTATTTTCAGCTTTGTGCGAAAGAGTAAGGATGGAAAGAATAACCTGCTTTTTGTGATCAGTTTCACACCGGTAGAGCGTGACGATTATCGGGTAGGTGTGCCGGGCAGACATACCTATAAACTTGTATTGAACAGTGCAGATCCGCAGTTTGGCGGAAGCGACACAGAAGATACGAAACGTCCGGTTTCCTACAAGGCGGAAAAGAAGCCTTGCGATGGACGGGATTATTCGATCGGATATAAGCTGCCGCCTTACGGAGTAGCAGTATTTAAATTTTAACTAAAAAAGTGGAACCGGGAGTTCATGTTTACAACGTGGATGCCCGGTTTCTTTTTTAATTATTTGATCGTAATACGGGGAATCGTGTTAAATAATGTATAATTTTAGAAATAATTCATGCAATTTAGTGTAAAAACAAATGAAAAATACGTTGATTTTTACATGAATAATTGATATGCCAAAAGTAAACATTTCATGGAGGTGCAGTGATGTATAGAAAAATAATGGATTATTTAAAGGAATGGAAGCATAGTGAACATCGCAAACCTCTTATTCCGTGGGGATATCCGGTTTGTTTTAAGAGTGTTTGTGTTTCCTTAAAGGAGAATGCGGCGCTCCAAGCATATTGAACTGGAATACGATATTAATTTCTGGCAGGACAATAAAATTGTATTTGTAGGCAAATAAAATATTTGTTTTTAAGATAGCAGAAGATATACCTGTATAAAAATTGGCATCTGGAATGTTTTTCCCGTCACTTGTATCCATATTTAATTTGTGTATAGGAAATAAAAAATTTCTTCCAAACTGTTCAAATTCAATTTGATTTTCTGTGATTTTAAAATCTCACAGAAATACTTTCCAAGTTATTTCCTGAAAATGAATTTAACACATATGCTTGGTCGTTATGTTGCATATTATCTAATTCTGCAGCATATACGTTGTTATTGAAAGTAATCATGAATACCATAACTAAAATTATACTTAATATTTTTTTATAATCAATTTCCACCTTTCTTATTTGAATGTAAATAATGTTGATCTTGAGGTTGATACCAAGTGCACTTTGGTTTTGGGGGTTCATACATAAGGCTAAGACAGTTTGTATTTGCTTTTTTCAGGGCGATTTTACAAATTGTATCTTTCACAATTCCTATAGTATTTTTTTTACTCTTAATCATGGTTTTCCTTTCGTGTAAATAGTTAATTGGCAACATAATATTTTCCAGAATATATATTTAATTTTACAATAGCATATTTGCATAAAAAAGCAATAGAGTTGGTGCGAAGCAGGGAGCCAGGTTTTAAAATTTCAATCAGCCAGAAAAATATACTTACAAAATATACCGTTTTTCGGTTGCGGAAATAAAAGGATGTTGCACAACAAAACATACCCATAATGCCATAGATAATACATGTGATCAGAATATGCACGATGGTTAGTCCAAAACATTGTAAATTCTCTTTCCAATCCGGCTGATAGGCATAGTTTCCCTGAATAATCTGATATATGTACCACCAGGATTCCAGAAACGGAAGAATAAAAATCCATTTCCTTTCCCCGAAAGATATGATATTCTTTCGGGGAAATTTTTAGAAAATTATTTTTTT
>ENA-OPAO01001782-OPAO01001782.1-human-gut-metagenome-genome-assembly--contig:-NODE-1782-length-13957-cov-3.364048_pt1 | contig 13957 bp, 14 predicted proteins | sample MGYA00241054_ERZ501424 | MGnify/ENA primary metagenome ERZ501424 (study PRJEB25962, sample SAMEA2042623) | human gut metagenome | biome: human gut; feature: human-associated habitat; material: faeces...
TACAACGACCAGTTAAACAGCGACCAGCAGCTTGCGGGCGGTAACCTACAGACAGGCGCTGTATCGCCAGCCTCTGCCCCAAGCTTTCACGTTTCCGGCAGACTCCTCGGCGGCTGCATGGATTGTCTCGTCAATCTGACCGGAACCCGTTTCGATAAAACGAAGGACTTTATCGAGCGCTACAAAGAGGATGGCATCATCTGGTTTCTTGAAGCCTGCGATTTGAACGTCTTCTCCATCCGCAGAGCCATGTGGCAAATGGAACAGGCTGGCTGGTTCGAACACGTCAAAGCCTTCCTGATCGGTCGCCCGCTGTGCTTCGGACAGGACATGATGGGCCTCGATCCATATCAGTCGGTACTGCCCGTCGCACTTTCCCACCATGTCCCGGTAATTATGGACGTCGATCTCGGACATCTTCCACCAATGATGCCGCTGATCGTCGGCAGCCTCGCTGACGTGACTGTTTCCGGAAACGATATCCGAATCGACATGCAGCTGCGCTGACGATAAAACAAGCCGAACGCGTTATTTCATGCCGGGCACACCTTAATTCCCGTATACCCGGATCACGCCGGACACTTCTTTTAACACCGACATGCCCTTTAAGATGCTGAGCGCATCGTTAAAATGTTTTTCCCGCACCGGGTCGGTGATGATGACAAGCTCTGCAACGCCGTCATGGCTGCGCTTCTGCACGACCTGCGCGATGCTCACGTCGTTATTGCCCAAAATCCCGGCAATGTTGGCGAGCGCGCCGGGCTTGTCCGTTACCTGAATCCGTAGGAAAAACCGACTGACCGTATCCTCTGCGGATTTCACCGGAAGATTCCGGTAGCAGCCATAACCGATCTTGCCGCAGGAATGGTGCAGGATGTTTCGCATCACGTCGATTACATCGCCCATCACTGCGCTCGCTGTCGGCAGCTGTCCTGCGCCGCGCCCCATAAACATCGCGTCGTCGCAGGCTTCCCCGTGGATAAATACCGCATTGAACGAATCCCGGACAGTTGAAAGCGGATGCTGCTCCGGCAAAAGCATCGGATGTACTTTAACCTCTACGCCGCCTTCTGTCAGCCTCGTCATGCCGATCAGCTTGATCACATAGCCAAATTCCTTCGCATAGCGGATATCCTCCGCCGTGATGTGTGTAATACCTTCGGTATACACCTGGGAAAAGGTCACGTTGGAGTTAAACGCGATCGATGCCATAATCGCCACCTTGCGTCCTGCATCGTAGCCTTCCACATCCGCAGTCGGATCGCTCTCTGCATAGCCGAGCTTTGTCGCAAGGGCAAGTGCCTCTTCGTAGCCCATCCCATCCTCCGTCATCCGCGTCAGGATATAGTTGGTCGTCCCGTTGACAATGCCCATCACTTCTGTCAGTTCGCTGGCTACCAGGCTCTGGCGCAGCGGACGGATGATCGGAATTGCACCTGCAACCGCCGCTTCGAAATGCAGGTCACATTTTCCGGCTTCCGCCGCATCGAACAGCTGTTCTCCATATTCTGCGAGCAAATCCTTATTCGCCGTTACAACCTGTTTGCCTGCGCGGAGCGCTTCCTCCAGCCAGGTCAGCGCCGGTCGAATTCCTCCCATCACCTCAATTACGATTTCGATCTGGGGATCGTTTAAAATCTCGTCCCAACGATCTATCAGAAGCTCAGACGGAATGCCTTCCCGCGCTTTTGTCGTATCGCGCACCAGAATTTTATCCACCACCAGGCGCGCGCCCGTTTTGGAAATGATCTCTTCCTCCAGATCCTTTACCAGTTTATAAACGCCGCTGCCCACGGTTCCTGCCCCAAGCAGTGCTGCATGAATGATTCTCTCCTGTCCCATCACCATTTCCTCCATCTCTATCACAATTCCTCTGCAATGCAATCCTCGCGGAGCATTTTTATCATATAGAAAGGAAGTTTCCTATACGATAAAAAAACAGGGAACAGGTATTGACTGCCTGTTCCCCTATTCCAAACTGCGGGTTCGCAGTCTGGGCATATTTTTACTTTAAGCTGGAAATTACATCCGCAACAGATTTGCCGGACTCCTTGATCGCTGCATACAGAGTCTGCAGATCAGCCTGTTCTTTTACTTTAGCAAGTTCCTTTTTTCGTGTCTTGAGTGCCTTTAAAGTTTCCTCAGTTTTGGAAATTTCGCTGTCCAGGTAGGTCAGTTCTTCTTCATAGGTCATGTTTTTCTTTCTTCTTGCCATAGTTGACGCATCCTCCAATGAAATAATTTCATGTAAAAAGGATAGCACGAAAAAAACAGGATGTCCAGCATATCCTTTCTATTTCCGTTCGTTTGTGTGCTGTCGTTTGTCTGTGCGCACTATTTCGTAAAGCATACCTAAGCTGCTTACAGCTGCTTACCGGTCAGCATCTCATATGCCTGCAGATATTTTGCAATCGTCTTGTCTACGATCTCCTGAGGCAGTGTCCAGTCGTTATCCGGGTTGGCTTTGAGCCAGTCGCGGGCAAACTGCTTGTCAAAAGAAGGCTGAGAATGTCCGGGTTCATAGCCTTCCGCAGGCCAGAAACGGGAGCTGTCGGGTGTCAGCATTTCATCGCCGATCACCATGTTGCCATCCTCGTCCAGACCAAACTCAAACTTGGTATCCGCAATGATGATACCCTTGCTCAGTGCGTACTCTGCACATTTCTTGTACAGGGCGATGGTGTTGTCACGAAGCTGTTCTGCAAGCTCCTGCCCTCTGCCAGGGAAATATTTTTCCAGATGCGTAACGCTCTGCTCAAAGGAAATATTTTCGTCGTGATCGCCGATTTCCGCTTTGGTGGAGGGAGTGTAAATAGGCTCAGGCAGCTTATCGGATTCTTTTAAGCCCTCCGGCAGACGAATGCCGCATACCGTGCCGTTTTCCTTGTAGCTTGCCCAACCACTGCCGGTGATATAGCCGCGCACGATGCACTCAATGGGAAGCATCTGAAGCTTTTTACACATCATGGATTTGCCTTCATACTTCTCCTGCTGGAAAAACTCCGGCATATCCTTGGTATCTACAGAAATCATGTGGTTCGGAAGAATGTCCTCAGTCATGTCAAACCAGAATTTGGACATCTGGGTCAGTACAGCACCTTTCTTTGTAACTTCGTTATTCAGAATTACGTCAAAACAGCTGATACGGTCTGTTGCGACCATGATCAGACTGTCTCCATTGTCATAGATCTCACGTACTTTACCTTCTTTGATTGGTTTTAATTCCTGCATGTTCTCACACCTCATCATTCGGTTATTTGATTTTTGTTTTCGACATCGTTACCGTATCACCTCACAAGCCCTCCTGTCAAGATGTCAGGCCCCTTTCAGTCATAAGTATTCGTTAAGGGATCATTCATATTTCTAATAGTGATGCACATTCCTCCTGAAGCTTTTTCTCCTGTTTCCGGTAAAGAAGCTTCTCACTGCAGGCAAAATAAGGATCACAACCATACTCTCGGATAAAGGCCGCCGCATGACTGTTCCGGGTCAATCCGGTGACAAAAAGCACCGTTTCCTGTCCGTCCCCGAAGCATTCCTTCATAAATGCAAATGCCTGTTCCAGCTCCCCTCTGATCTTTTTCGCACAGGCCTTTCTCTTCTCCGCCATTTCCGTAAACAGCTGCCGGATCCGTTCAAAGCCAGCCTCTGTTTCTGTGATATGCTCCTTTCGGATAGTAAGGCTGAATTCCTCCAGAGTGCGGATCACAAGCTCTTCCGTAGTCTGCTGATCTGCGGTAAGAAGCTCCGCCTCCAGACGGACAGCCAGACTTTTCTTCTTCATATCTGTAAATTCATCCAGCGCTGTCATGTCCTTTTTATCCTGAAGAAAAGCTTTCAGATGCAGAAGTTCCTGATAAACAGCACCTGTTTCACCATCCATCTTCTCATAGGTCAGAAAACTTCCGTTCAGACCGTCAAGCAGAAGCCCTGTCACAAGGAAGCGTTCCTCAAAGGAAGCTTCCTTCGCCATTTTTACCTTTTTCTGCTGTTCCTCCTCCGGCATCTCTCCGGAAAGCAGACGTTCCAGGCCATAGTCCTCTCCGTACTTCCGGTACAGCTGATAGCTGGCAAAAAAGCTTCTTGCGATCTCCTCTCTGCATAAATACTCCCCGATCAGATTCTCCGTGATCTCCACGCCCAGCTCCTCATAAGCCTTCAGGATCTCAGACAGGTCTTCCCAGCCTCTTGCTGTCACGAAGAATTTCCCGTCCACTGTATTCTCCACAGAATAAAAATGATCCTTTTTCATGCCGAGATAAGCCAGGATCGATCCGTGGATCTCCTTTTTCCAGGCATACTCCATCCACACCTCAAGATCTGCCTCGATATCCATCCTCCGCACACGGTCCAGTGTTACAATATCAAACTCCCGGACCGATTTATTATATTCCGGAGGATTTCCTGCTGCCGCGATCAGCCATCCTTCCGGCACACTGTGGCTTCCGAAGGTCTTGTTCTGAAGGAACTGCAGCATGGTAGGCGCAAGTGTCTCGGAGACACAGTTGATCTCATCGATAAACAGGATTCCCTCCTTCTTTCCGGTACGTTCCATACAATCATACACAGAAGCAATGATCTCGCTTAAGGTATACTCTGTGATGCTGACCTCTTTTCCGTTGTAGCACCGGGTCACGATCCTTGGCAGTCCTACCGCACTCTGTCTTGTATGATGGGTAATGGTATAGGCTACCAAACCTACATTACATTCCTCTGCCACCTGCTCCATGATCGCTGTTTTACCGATTCCGGGAGGTCCCATAAGCAGGATGGGACGCTGCCGGAGTTTGGGAAATGTGTAGCGTCCGGCTGCATCCTTCCGGTTGTAAGCCAGTAAGGTATGTTTGATCTCTTCTTTTGCCTCTTTTATGTTCATGTTCTGTAACGCACTCCTTCCTGCTCTGCCACAAGCCGGATCGCCCAGGGCGGAACAAGCTCCATTTTTTCTGTTTTATGTAAAAATACAAAGGCCGTTTCATAATCTGGTTTGCTTCCGGGATATATCCCGTCCCCGTCTGTAAAATAGATCAGAGCCTTAAGACTGCGGATTTCTTTTTTCTCCTGCTGCTCCTTCACATACCGGAACACCGGCCGGAAATCTGTTCCGCCCCGGCCCTGTATGGTGATATTTTTGCTGTATTCCTTCCATTCTTCCTCGGAATGGATCACCTTAACATCCTGGATACAGCAGTCACACTGGATCAGATACACCTTCATTTTATGGAAAAAATTCTCTTTTTCACTGAGAATGGAATACGTTTCTCCAAGGAATCTCCGCACAGTCTCTCCATCACAGGAGCCGGAAGTATCAATGGCGATCACCAGCTCCTCCAGACGGTTCACTTCTTTATATTCCAGCGGCTCGATCAGCGGAAGATTTCCATAATGCTCCATCCCGTAATTATAAAAAATATAATCAAAGCTTTCCGTATCCAGCTCCACCTCTTCCCGCAGCACAGAAAACTGACGGAGAAACTTTTTGTAATCGTACCTTCCGGATCTTACCGTTCCTGCCTCTTCCTTCTGGTCCCCTTTCTGACTTCCCCGCCGTTTCCGGTGATCCTGACGGTTTGCGGCAGTATAGGAAAGAAGCTTGTTCCATTTTTCCTTTGTTCTTTTTCCTTTTTCTCCTGTGCAGATGTCCCACAGGGTGTGGTCATCAAAATGAAAGGCTTCCTCCAACGCTTCCAGGTGAAACGGAAAAGCCTGTTCCTTCAGCTTCCGGCATATCTTTTCTGCGGAATCCGACCTGTCTCCCAGAATATGAAAAACCTTTTCACGGATTTTTTTCGCATCGCCGCCGGTCTCCAGAATCGGGATCTTTTCCCTAGAAATGATCTGTTCCACCGCAATATCACAGGCCAGGTTCCATAAGCGTCTGTCCTCCTGATCCTCCTGAAAAAGGTGCAGATACAGACAGTGCAGCAGCATATGCAGATAACCTCTTCGCACTGCCTCCGGCTTTTTTACATAAAGCTTCAGAAGATATTCCGGGGAAAAAAGAAAAAAAGCTCCATCTGTTCCAATGGTTCCGGTCTGCTCTGAGCCCTTCCCGGAAATGCAGGCAAAAGCACCGTCCAGATATGGAAAATAGTAGTACAGTTCGTTCCTTATGTTTTCCAGGATATGTATTCCAAGCTCTTCCTGCCTCCGTTCCACCGAATCCGCCTCCATTCCCGATTTCCTGAAAAAATCACAGCTCGAATTTCTTCTCTTTAAATCCATAATTTGCTTTTTTCAAATGGAGAAGTCCCATCAGCGTTGCAGGTCTCCTCCACTCTTCAGCCAGTTTCAGGAACACCTCCAGCTCCTGTTCCCCAAACCATTCGTTCTCATAAAGCTTCTCGATCTTTTCCCATTCATCTTCCAGGATCAGGCGTTCCACAGCCGGACGGATCCTTTTCTTAAGATATGCTCCATAATGCGCACGTTCCTCTTCCTCCACACCTTCCTCCAGAAAATATCCCCGCAGGGCAACTGCCAACCGCAGCGGCTCCTGTTTGGTACTTCCGAATTTCCGGTAAAGATGAATGGCCTCTTCTTTGGCATCCTCGTTCTCTGCCCGCATTTCAAGAGCAGTGGCAGCAACTTCCACATCTTTTTGAAAACGGCTTAATTCTGTCATAATGATCCCTCCTGTCTGCTGTCTGTTTATAGTGTTCGAGAAAATGCTTTTGTATGACATTATCATATCACGTACCGCTTTGTTTGAACATTATTTTTTGTTAAAAAAGAAACCGCCACTGCCTTTTTTCTGACAGTGACGGTCCGAAATTATTTTCTCAGATTCCCTTTTTATAAAGAATAAATGAATAGATCATTGGCACAAGGATGACCAGCAAAATTACCGCAAAAACAATTTCCGTTTTCAGGAGCAGCGAATTCATAAGAAAAAGCAGCCCTGACAGGATCAGTATCCAGCCTGTCATACGGTTGGTACGGTTCCAGTTCTCCTCACTGTTCAAGGTCCAGGGAAGCTTCATTCCCACTGTATAATTCTGTTTCACCTTATGAACGTAATTTCCGAGAATGATAAACATGATCCCCACCATGATATTCACGATCACACCTATATCAATGTCCATACCCAGAGCAAGACCATAGATTGACATGCAGGTGATCACAGACACCACCGGAACCAGCCACAGGATCATAGTAAAAATACGCCTGTTGATATTTTTTCGCTTTGGATCATTGGCTGTAAAAAACACGCAAAACAGATGGATCAGCAAAAGCAGAAACGGAATTCCAAAAACTGCCATCGGTTTGCTGCTCCAGCCGTTGGCCAGATTATGCTGATCAAAATGTGTTGCGATCTTCTCCGGCAGACGGTTCCACAGCAGGATCCCTGCCAGTGACGGTGAGATCGTAAGGATACTCCCGGAGATCAGGGACATTTTATATTCCTTCAGAAACTCTTTTCTTTCTTCACCTTTCATCATTCTTTCCCCCTTTCAGATCACTGAGCCACAGAAGCAGTTCCTCTACAACTGTGGTATTCAGTTCGTAATACACGAAATTCTTCACCTTCGTTTCCCACACAAGATCTGCTTTCTTCAAAATTTTCAGATGATAGGATATGGTTGCACCCGTCATGTCAAAATGTCCTCCGATCTCACCGGCTGACATTTTCCCGTTTTTCAGAAGCTGCAGGATTTCTCTCCGCACAGGATCCGAAAGTGCCTTGAAGGTTTCCGCAAACGCCATCGTGTATGTCTTCCTCCTTTCGGATAGTATTTAGAAATATTTCTAAATAGAATATAGCATTTTCGAATTTCCCAGTCAATAAGTATTTAGATTTTTTTCTAAATACTTACATTTGTCATCTATAAAAAAATGAGGATACCGATCATCGCCTCTGCGATCTTACGATATCCTCATTCACCATCGATCAACCATTATTTATTTTTTCCCCTCTTAAACCTACCTCATGCAAAAACCAAGACTGGATGTGATCTCCGGCGCAAGCTCCGGCACATGTGCACAAAAGTCCATCTCTCTGCCAAGGCCAATGGATGCAACTCCAAGAATGGATTTGCCATTTACTGTTCTGCTTCCCCTTTTCAGATCCACTGCAAACGGAAAATGCTCCGTCACATCAAGAAAACGGTTCACTTCATCCATGCTCTCAAACTGTACTTTTTTTACTGTCATCGTTTTTTTCACCTCTTTTCTCTATCTATACTACTATTTTACTATGATATAATTATTTGTATAGAGTAATTTTTTTATAAAAAAGGTGATTTTTTTAGATGTTATCTTCTCCTATTTCTGTTACAATATAAAAAAACAACACCCAGGAGGTATCAGAATGTCAAAAAAGAACCTTATCGCAGGACAGTCCGGCGGACCGACCGCAGCTATCAACAGCAGTCTTTACGGTGTGGTATCTGAAGCACTTAAACATACAGAGGAGATCGACCATGTTTATGGTATGGTCAACGGCATTGAGGGATTTTTAAACGGAACAGTCCTTGATTTCCAGGAAGCACTTCCGGGAGAGCAGCTTCTCGCTCTTACCTGGACACCCGGTGCCTATCTCGGCTCCTGCCGTTACAAGCTTCCGGAATCCCTGGAGGATCCGGTTTATCCGAAGCTTTTTCAGAAATTCGAGGAGATGAACATCGGCTGGTTCTTTTATATCGGCGGCAACGATTCCATGGATACTGTGAGCAAGCTTTCCCGCTATGCTGAAAAGATCGGCAGCGACATCCGTATCCTCGGTGAGCCGAAGACCATTGATAACGACCTTGTAAACACCGACCATACTCCCGGATTCGGAAGTGCTGCCCGCTACGTAGCCTCCACCGTCCGTGAGATCACCCTGGACGCCTGTGTCTATGAGAAAAAATCTGTCACTATCATCGAGATCATGGGACGTCACGCAGGCTGGCTCACCGGAGCTGCTGCCCTTGCCCGGAAATACGTTGGAGACAATCCGCTTCTCATTTATCTTCCGGAAACCGATTTCGATGTAGAAGAATTTCTCCAGAAAGTTCATGCTGCCTTCGAGAAAAACTGCAACGTCGTAGTCTGTGTATCTGAGGGAATCCATGATAAAGACGGCACTTTCATCTGCGAATACGACAGCGCTGCCGGAACCGACGCCTTCGGTCACAAGATGCTTGCTGGCTGCGGTAAATATCTTGAGAATCTTGTACGCAGCCGTCTTGGTGTCAAAGCCCGCTCCGTAGAGCTCAATGTAAGCCAGCGCTGCTCTGCAGCTATGCTCGCCGGAACAGACCAGCAAGAAGGCATCCTCGCCGGTGAATTTGGTGTACAGGCTGCCCTGAACGGCGAAACCGGAAAGATGATCGCATTTAAACGTCAGAGTGATTCTCCGTACTCCATGAAATGTACACTGGAGGATGTCAACGTTATCTGCAACGAAGAAAAGACGGTCCCTGTGGAATGGATCACAGAAGACGGCTCCGATGTCACCGAAGACTTTATCCGCTATGCCCGCCCGCTGATCCAGGGAACTGTAAATGTTCCGGTTGGTGAGGATGGACTGCCGGCGTTCGTGTATCGGAAATAAGATTTGTGGTAATGCGGATAAAAATATCCACATTTGCTGCGTAACTCTGTCCTGAGTAACTGTTTATCCGTCATTCGATAAAAAATGCACCGGGAATTCCTGATAGTTCCCGATGCATTTTCTTTATTTCTCTATATATTTTCTTTTTTATTTCTTACTGCGGTATGCTTCTGCTTCCCAGTGTGTGATAAAATATGTGATCTCATCGGTCATCTGCAGCGGGCCGCCAAAGCTCTCTGCATACACTGCAAGCTTGATCGCATCCTTTACCAGAAGCTGTGCCTTTGCTGCCTTTCCTTTGTCATCTTCCATGATAAATGCGCCAACGCCCTGTACCAGGATCAGTCTTGGCTCTTTATCATGCTCTGTCATAAATGCATCCAGCGCATTTTTCGCCTCATCAATATTTTCTACAAATAACGGATAAGGTCCGCAATATACAATATGATCCGGAGTAAACGGCTTCAGAAGAGGTGCCGCAGCAGTTTTATCTTTTACAAAATTATCCGTCTCCGCAGCCGGTACGACTTCCACCGCATGTCCGAGCAGACTGGAAAGCTTCTGTGCTGCCTGCTCTTTTTCAGGTGTAACTGCATCACTTACATCCGCAGTTCTCTTTACCTGCTTTTCCAGCTTTCCGATCACACCATCGAATAAAACGCCGATCTCCTCTACAGTATCAGCCGCAACAAAAATTCCGTGATTCTGAAGCAGAAGAACCTGCACGTCTTTTCCTGTTTCTTCTTTATAGGCATTCATTTTCTCGAAGCAGATGCGGGCAAGTGTGTATCCCGGTTTGCAGATATCGATCCAGAGTACATCTTTTCCAAGAAGCTCTTCGCAAAGAGCCTTTGCGCCCTTTCCGCAGGTCAGTCCATTGATAAGTGTCGGATGAACATGCAGGACATACGTATAGGCAAACAGATTGTGGAGCAGTGCTTCCACGCTGGGACGTTTGGTTTTATCCTCATCGGTCACTGCCGCCATTACATCTGCAAGATATGCAGATTCACGCTTCACATCATCCGCCGGATATTCCGTTTTCATGATCTCATTCAGACGGGCTCTGTCCATTTTAACAAATTCCTCTGCCTTAATGGTAGCAAGCTGTGTACCGGATCCCTTTACATACAGTGTTGTATCGTCTTTTACAGAAGTATTACCGCCTCCTGCCAGAACATAGGCCGGATTGCTTCCGTAAGTGTTTGACATTTTTACCAAAGTTGAAAGCTCCATAAGTAAAATTCCTCCCTGTTGTGTCATTATATAATTTTTCCATATATTTATAGTACACGATACAAAGTGAATTATCTATATGAATATTTTTTCCAAAATTAGTACTTTCGTATCCTTTTTTTATTTTTCCAAATGTAATATCTATGCATCTACTCTTTCCAAAGGAAATGATCTGTTTCTGCTTTTCATATTTTTTCCAATTCTCATCATCTCACGTCAGCAGTTCAAAGGTATGATACAGATCCACCTTCCCGTACCCCCACTCCGGGTTTGGGTACTGCATGTTTTCTTCTCTTCTTGCGCCTCTCTGCAGATAATATTTCACGCTGCTCCCGGTAAAAAACGGCTGGTTATCCCGTATGATCGCCCATTCAAACAGAAGTGCCGCGATGCCGGCGGTCTGTGCGGCGGATATACTGGTTCCGGAGCGGGTTCCAAAGTCGCCTCGTACCAGCGGCACTTTTACGTTAACGCCAGGAGCTGCCAGATGTGGAGTTATCATGCCATCTGGCGTATAGCCTCTGCCTGCTGCAATGTAGATGCTTCCGTCACGATGCTGGTAGGCAGTTGCCGTAATGCTGTTCCTGGCGTCTCCCGGCGCTGTCACCGTGGTATAGGGGGATGGTTCCAGAAAATAGGTATCCTGGGAGATCAGCCCTTCCACAGGAAGCCATATATGGAACTGTACGTTCTGTTGATTTCTTGCCTGGGTAAAAATTTTCCAGATACCGGACGCCGGATGGAAAAATCGGATATACACCAAGGAATATCCGGTCTGACGCTCGATCAAGATATAATTCACATACACCTTTGTTTCCACAAAAACAAATGACAGCTCCTGGGTTCTGGAACCTATGGAACTGCTGACTTCCAGTATCTCACCGGTTGGTGACTGGATGGAAAGCTCATAGATTTCCGGCGGTTCTCCCCAGAATTCTATGGTAAAGCCCTGCTCTCTTTCCGCTACACGGAGTTCTGTCACGATCTGTTCCCTTCCCTGAGAAAAAATCCCCGTACTGTGGTTTCTTGTATTTCCTTCGTTTCCTGCTGCCACAGATACGGATACCTGAGAAAAATTTGCCACATAGTCCACATACTGGCTTAACGCATTGGTCCCCAGATGCGCGCCCTGGCTGCTTCCGATCCCCAGGCAGATAGAAAGTGGCATCTTCAGCTTTTTGGCCTGGGAAATCGCAAAAGCAATGGCCATCATCACATCATTTTCCTGAAAAGCTTCTGCCTCCGGAGGATAAAGATAAAAATTCCGGAGATATTGCTTTGCCGGCTTTACCTTGATGATGATCAGGGTTGCCTCCGGCGCTGCTCCGGTAAAATTTTCTCCGGGTACCATATTTCCGGCAGCAATACCCGCCAGTGCCGTGCCATGGCCGTTGGTATCTCTGGATGGCACGATGGCAAACGGCTCCTCGGAAGCCAGTGCCCGGTCGATATCCTTTTTCCGGAATAATTTGCCATATGGAACTTCTGTATCTGCTATATCATCCCCCGGCAAATTATCTGCATCTCCATTTTCAGCTTCCAACTCCCGTCCAGACTGATTTTGTTCTTCCTCTTCTATGGACTGATCCCATAAATAAGCGATTCTGGAGCCGCCTGCATTTCGAAACACTTCATTCTGATAATCAATCCCCGAATCGATCACCGCCACCGCAGTACCTTTTCCACGCAGCTTCAGATAAGGGTGATCGTGCAGCCTGTTGATCCCTGATTCCCCTGCTGCCTCCATATCCATGTAGGTATAGCATTTCGGGATCGAATTATAGGAGGTTCCCGTGACCTCAATTTCTCCCATACTTTCCAGCGGAACATAAAGAACCCCGAAAATTTCATTGATTGCCCTAAAAGATGCCCCCGGAAAAAGTTCCATAGTATCCTGGACATTCTGCATATATTTCACGATAAAATCCCCGAAGCGCTGACTCTGTGCCGGATTTTCCGTCTGCGCTCCGGGGATCTTATCCTCTGTTTTCATATTTGGTTCAAAATCTTCTTTTCTGAGCATGACAGGCCTGCTTTCGCCTTTTTCATAGATGTATGCAGCGAAAACCTGTCCTTATACCACTATTGTCCAACTTTTTCCTGATACATGGGACTTCCCTGATCCATTTAAACACTGCTCTTGCTATCTCTTTTTTTATCGCTTCGTCAATCGTCATTCTGTCGTACCTCCCATTTTTTATCAATCTTCTGCGTCGATTTTCTCTTTCACGTCTTCCGCTATTGTCTTTACATAGACAAATTGTATGATCTCCTGCCGCGTAGTCCATCCGACCGGTTTAACATATTCCGATGCCTCGCGTAACTTTTCGCAAAAGTCGTCAATAGCCTTTTGCTTCGCTTCCCTGATCAGTTTTTTGACCTCTTCCCTTTCCTCTACATTTGCCGTTTCTATCCGATCTATTTCTTCAAGCGTTATGTCCTCTGCGTAATTATTGTCTCTTTCCTCCTGCGTATCTTTAAAGCCTAACCAGCGGCACAGGTCGTCTACATCAATCAATCTTCCCATTGTTCGCCCTCCTATTCCATGCATTTATTTCTCTTTTTTCTGCATTTTCGTAAAAATTAGACCACGTTCCGCAGCTTCTTGCGTGACATTTTTTACAGATAACCTGTGCCCAGCAGCCTTTATCTTCTCCCGGTATGCGTTCGTAATTTATATATCCTTCTCCTCCACAGAACGGACATGTTTTATTTTTTATACATTCATCCACACCTCCCAATTCTATTAATTTGCTTTCGTACCATTCTGCTTTTTCTATATCTTCCGCTCCGTTCTTCATCCCTGCCCGGAAACGATACTTGTAAGCGTTGCACATGCAGAAATGCTTTACAGCTTCCACGCCGAACATTGCAAGCATTACATCTATGCACTCATTTTTTCCTTGATAGTGTTCCGGATGATTTACATTATCTTCAAAAATCAATCTATTCCACCTGCCTTTATTATCTTCATAACATTCTGATACAATGCTGATTTTCTTCCTACGATTTTGGTTATATATTCATCCAACTGCTTAACAACCTTGTCTACATCAAAAGCTGTTGGAACTCTGTCAATATCTTCAAGTGTTACTATCTTGCCGATGTTTTCTTCTCTTCCCTCCTGTGTATCTTCAAATTCCAATTCTATCATCAAGTCGTTAGTATTAATCAATCTTCCCA
>ENA-OPAO01001790-OPAO01001790.1-human-gut-metagenome-genome-assembly--contig:-NODE-1790-length-13892-cov-4.460360_pt1 | contig 13892 bp, 10 predicted proteins | sample MGYA00241054_ERZ501424 | MGnify/ENA primary metagenome ERZ501424 (study PRJEB25962, sample SAMEA2042623) | human gut metagenome | biome: human gut; feature: human-associated habitat; material: faeces...
GCGGTTAAGCGAACATTCAACCTGCAGCGACTAAAGTCACCAATATAGGGTATTGTCTCTCTTTGGGGGCGTCTTCTTGCCTGCGGCAAATCAGGATTTCCTCAATTGACTGTAGTTGTATTATTTGTTAAAATTATAATATATAATACTATTTTGTGGATTGGAGAGAGAGAGATGGCTAAAAAAATCAGTACAAGGAAAACAACAGCTAAAAGTAGTTCAACAGCAAAAAAGACTTCTGTTAAAAATGCAGAAGCTGAAGTAAAGGCTTCAGTTAAGGAGGCAACAGTTGAGCCGAAGACTGTAGCGAAGGAAGAAGCAGTTAAGCCAAAGGCTGCGGTAAAGAAGACGGCTAAGGCAAAAACTCCAGAGAAGAAAGAAACGGTTGAAGCAAAGCCTGAGGCAAAGAAGGAAGAAGCGGTTAAGCCAAAGCCAGCAGCAAAGAAGAAGACAGCTAAGGCAAAAACTCCAGAGAAGAAAGAAACGGTTGAAGCAAAGCCTGAGGCAAAGAAGGAAGAAGCGGTTAAGCCAAAGCCAGCAGCAAAGAAGAAGACAGCTAAGGCAAAAACTTCAGAGAAAAAAGCGGCAGTTAAAGCAAAGCCTGTGGTTAAGAAAGAGGAAGCAGCAGAGCCGAAGACTGAGGTAAAGGAGAAGACAGTTAAGGCAAAGCCAGCAGCAAAGAAAGCAGAAGTTGAAGTAAAGGAGCCAGTTAAGAAAGTAGAAATCGAGACAAAGGTGCCAGCTAAAAAAGTGGCAGTTAAGGCAGAGGCTCCGTCTAAGAAAGAAGTAGCTGAACCACAGATTGCTGTTAAGCAGGATATCCCGATGGAGCAGCCAGATTTGGGTCCGAGAAGAAGTGTTGCGTTTATTGGTTCAGAGTGTTATCCATTTGTTAAGACTGGTGGACTTGGTGATGTAATGTATGCTCTTCCTAAGGCTTTGGCAAAGTTAAATCTGGATGTTAAGGTAATTTTGCCAAGATATAAATGTATTCCTCAGAAGTATCAGGAAAAGATGGAATACAGGGGCTCTTTCTATATGGATCTTTGTGCTGATGGAAAACAGTATTATGTGGGAATTATGGAATATCAGGAAGATGGTGTTGTCTATGATTTTATAGATAATGATGAGTTTTTCTCCTGGGGAGACCCATATACGAACCTTATAGATGATATTCCAAAGTTCTGTTATTTTGGTAAGGCTGCTCTTGCTGCACTTAATTATTTAGATTGGACTCCAGACATAGTACATTGTCATGACTGGCAGGCAGCGTTAGTGCCGCTTTACTTAAGAACCTGTTTTAGTGATACAAATGTGGGACGTGCAATTGCAGTACTCACAATACATAATTTAAGATTCCAGGGTGTTTATGACAGAAAAACGATTCAGTATTGGTCAGGGCTTCCTGATTATGTATTTAATAAAGACTGTATGATTCAGAACTGGCTGGATGCGAATATGCTAAAGGGTGGTATTACTTATTCTAATAAAGTGACAACGGTAAGTAACACTTACGCCTGGGAGATTCAGACAGAAGAATATGGTGAGGGACTTGAAGAACATTTAAGATATCACAATAATAAGGTTTTAGGAATTGTAAATGGTATTGATACAGATATCTGGAATCCGGCAACAGATAAGCTGTTAGCCTCTAAGTATGATGCAGAATCAGCGATAAAGAATAAAAAGGCAAATAAAAAAGCTCTTCAGGAATCTTTAGGATTAGATGTGGACGACAATAAAATGGTAATTGGTCTTATTTCCCGTCTTACAAATCAAAAAGGACTTGACCTTGTAAATGACGTAATTCCAGGTATCATGGATGGAAATACGCAGGTAGTTGTTCTTGGTACAGGTGATGCCCAGTATGAGGACACCTTCCGTTATTATGAAGATAAATATAAGGGCAGCTTCTGTGCCTATATTGCCTACAATGAAAATGTGGCTCATAATATTTATGCAGGGTGTGATGCGCTTTTAGTTCCATCAAGATTTGAACCATGTGGACTTACACAGCTCATATCCATGAGATACGGTGCCGTTCCAATTGTCAGAGAAACAGGAGGCTTGAAAGATACTGTTCAGCCTTATAATGCATTTGAAAACACAGGCAATGGTTTTACATTTGACAGATATGAAAGTGGACTCCTTTACGATGCAATCAATAGAGCAAAAACACTCTATTTTGAAAACAGAGTGTACTGGGATGACATGGTAGTTCGTGATATGAACAAAGACGTTTCCTGGGAACAGAGTGCAAAACAGTATAAAGATATGTATGTAGAATTAACACCAAGATATTAAGCTCTGATTTGCTGCAGGCATGGGAGACGAACTCAGGGAGATAAATAAAGCATATTTGAAACTTTAGCCGCGGCGGTTTGAATGCTCGCTTTACGCGCTTGCATCCAAACCTTGCTCCGAGGCCACAAATATGCTTTATTTATCTCCCTGAGTTCTGCTCGTTGGCAGTTGCAGTTTAGAAAATCAGCTGGAGAGATTTGGAAAAGAGGACAGGAGATGTAGAAGTTCTGGGAGATGAAAGCTTATGGGATAGATTCTCTCTGGACGTGTCAATTTCCCTTGACAAAATAAAAATTTCTGGCTATAATACTTTAGTGTAGTGCATTGATAAAACTATGCAGAGATTATAAGGGAAAGAAAAAGGAGAATACTATGAAAAAGATAATTGCAATGCTCTTAGTTCTCGTAATGAGCGTGACAGGATTAGTCGGTTGTGGTTCATCAAAAGATAATGAAGCAGGTTCAACAAGTGCAAGTTCCGATTCTGATTGGGCTTACATTCAGGATAAGGGAAAACTCACTGTTGGTATCACATTATTTGCACCAATGAACTATTACAATGAGAAGAACAAACTTGTTGGTTTTGATACAGAGATGGCTGAGGCAGTTACAAAGAAGCTTGGCATTGATGTAGAGTTTACTGAGATTAACTGGGACTCTAAAGAAGTAGAGTTAAGTTCTAAGAATATTGACTGTATCTGGAATGGTATGTGTATCACAGAAGAGAGAAAGCAGAATATGAGTATTTCTGACCCATATCTTTATAATACACAGGCTATGGTAATGAAAAAATCCAGAGAAAAAGAAATCATGAAGAGTGTAAAAGGTCTTACTGTTACAGCAGAACAGGGTTCTACAGGTGAGGGAAAGATTGATGGTTCTATCGCAGATGATGATACTGTAAAGGTTTCTGCACAGGATTATTTCAAAGATGCGAACTATGTTGCTTCTGATTCTATGGCAAAGGCTCTTATGGAAGTAAAATCCGGTACAGCAGATGTTGCTTTGGTTGATAGTGTTTGTGCACTTGGAATGGTTGGTGAAGGAACAGATTATTCTGATTTAGTAATCAATATGGATAACAACTTTGGTCAGCAGGAATATGGTATTGCATTCCGTAAGGGAAGCGATGTAACAGAAAAAGTAAATGAAGCAATCAAAGAACTTTACGAAGATGGAACAGTAGATACGATTGCAAAGAAATATGGTTTACAGGAGATGTTGATTAAATAGTTATTTCTATGGTATGATAGAGAAACTATATAGGCTTCGTGAGAATACATAGAAAGGAATCCGGGATTTCGGTGTCTTTTAATAAAAAAGAAAGAGACGGAAAGACCGGATTCTTGTTGTGGTTTCGGGCGAAGATATATCAAATATTTTTATAAAGAAAGAAGGAAAAAATTATGATGGCTACCAGCCCAATGGAATCCTTAAGTTCAGGATTCATTATTAACATCGAGCTGTTTTTTATCACATTACTTCTGGCATTGCCGCTTGGATTAGTGATAACATTTTGTTCTATGTCAAAGTTTAAGCCATTAAAATGGCTGAGCAGAACTTTCGTCTGGATTATCAGAGGAACACCACTGATGCTCCAGCTTTTTGTTGTGTTGTATGCACCAGGACTTTTATTTTCCATGCCGATGAATTCTCGTTTTACAGCAGCAGTTATTGCATTTGTTATTAACTATGCAGCATATTTTTCAGAGATTTATCGTGGAGGAATTGAGAGTGTGTCTAAAGGACAGTACGAGGCAGGTCAGGTTCTTGGTATGACAAAGACACAGATTTTCTTTAAGATTATTCTGTTACAGGTTATTAAAAGAATTATTCCACCGCTGAGTAACGAGGTTATTACTCTTACAAAGGATACTTCACTTGCACGAATCATTGGTCTTGCAGAGATTATTATGTGTGCGGAGCGTTTTACAAAGCAGGGGCTTATCTGGCCACTGTTTTCTACCGCAGTATTTTTCCTTGTTTTCAATGGTATCCTTACAATTTTATTTGGATGGATCGAAAAGAAAATGGATTACTTTAGAGTATAAGGAGGAGTTTTGATGTCTATTCTTGAAGTAAAGAATTTAAAAAAGAATTTTGGAAGTCTTGAAGTGTTAAAGGGCATTGATTTTTCTCTGGAAAAGGGAGAAGCCCTCGCAATGATCGGAGCATCAGGAAGTGGAAAGACGACACTTTTGCGCTGCCTGAACTTTTTAGAGCGCCCCACACATGGACAGATTATTGTAAATAATAAAGTGATTTTTGATGCCGATGATAACAAATCTCTGGGAGATGCACAGATAAGAAAGAACCGTTTACATTTTGGAATGGTATTTCAGTCCTTTAATCTTTTCCCACAATATACAGCGTTACGCAACTGTACATTAGCCAGAGAATTAATGGCAAAGGAACGCCCGGATTTTAAAGAGAATAAGAAGAAAATCATGGATGAAATCACAGCAGAGGGAGAAGCACTCCTTGAGAGTGTTGGCTTAAAAGAAAAAATGAATTACTATCCACATCAGCTTTCTGGCGGGCAGCAGCAGAGAGTTGCAATTGCAAGAGCATTAATGCTTCAGCCTGACATTTTATGTTTTGATGAGCCAACTTCTGCACTTGACCCGGAACTTACCGGAGAGGTATTAAAAGTTATCCGCGGACTTGCCGATCGCCATACAACAATGGTTATCGTTACGCACGAGATGAAGTTTGCCCGTGATGTATCTGATAAAGTTCTTTTCTTAGATCAGGGTACGATTGCAGAGTACGGTACTCCAGAGCAGGTATTTGAACATCCGAAGGAAGAAAGAACAAGACAGTTCTTAGAAAGATATTTTGAGGATTAATTTGTAATTGCTCACAGATGGTAAAGTTGTGTAATATGTATCAAAAGAAAATAAGGATAGTTCTTGAATTATAAAATGATACAGTAATAATTGATAAATAGTTAAAATATAAGAAAGAACACTGAAAAATGTAATTTTTTAAGGGGGGGGTAAAAATAGAAGTTCTCCCCTCTTTTTTTATAAATTTCGTTGCTTTTTGTCATATTAATGATATACTTAACGTGTGTTGCTATGTCCAGTTATAGCATGGCGTGAGAAGCGGGGTGAGAGAAAATGATAGATGTCAGAGAGAGCACAGATAAACTGAAAATATTGATTGTAGATGATTCTGAGCTGAACCGTGAACTTCTCGCAGGTATGCTGGGGGATGAATATGAGATTTATCAAGTTGAAAATGGTAAGAAAGCAATAGATATTTTAGAGGAGAACAGAGAACAGTTTAAACTTGTTTTACTCGACATAAATATGCCGGTTATGGATGGCTATGAAGTACTTTCCATTATGAAGCGAAGAAAGTGGCTTGATAAACTTCCAGTAATTGTTATTTCAGCAGAAATCAGCGGGGAAAGTGTAAAGAAAGCATACGAGCTTGGAGCGAGTGATTATTTTGTACGTCCGTTTAATGTAGCTATCGTACTTAGAAGAGTTAGAAATATGATTACTCTTTATGATAATATTTCAAGTAATTTAAAAGATGCAGTTACTATGCTGTCTACGATTTTCTATCGTATATTAAAAATTGATTTAGAGGCAGATTCTTATGAGATTATAGAGCAGGGGAATAGTGATCCTTTAAGAGAACTGTATCAAAAGGAAAGTATATCCGCATGTCTGAAAGATGTTGCAGAAAAGGGGTATATTCATGAAGAAGACTACAAAGAATATACAGAGTTTTGTTCATTAGAACATTTGAAAAAAATCTTTTTAGATGGAAGTCAATATGCCAGCCTGCAGTATCGGAGAGTTCTTGAGGGGCAGTATCGATGGGTTTCCATGGAAATTGTGCGAAGCACCGAATATCGAGAAGATAATCAGCAGGTTGTAATGTATATTCGTGATATTAATGATGACTACTTGAAACTTTTACAGATAGCAATGTGTCACACATTGGATTCTGTGGGAATTGTGTCAGCTAATATTTCTCAGGGTATTTGTCTTTCCTTTGCTGGCAGGAGAGATGAATTAGAATGTCAGAGTGAGGAAAGTATCGATACATATATACAAAGAGTCAGTGAAATGATTCCAATGCCTGAATCAAGGGAACATTTTTGCCAGGTGTTCTCTCAGCAAAATATGTTGAAGCGGTTTACAGAGGGTACGGCGGCTTTATCTATGGAAGCAGCATTTTTTTATTCGGAAGAACAACAGCCATGTGTTCTTCGTATTAATGTAGATATGGCATGCAATTCTTTTTCAAGAGAGATTGAAGGCGTGTTACATTTTACAGATGTTACAGTAGCGTATCTTATTGAGAATGTGCCGCAGAAGATTTATCAGAAGGATTATGAGAATATTATAATTATTGATGCGAAGAGAGAGAAGATGATAAAGACAGATGTCTTGTCTTCTGTTATATCTGATTATCTGAAGAAAGAAGAGGCATATGAAGGCTACCGTTCTTATAGTTCACACAGAGCCGTTGTAGAAAGTGAACGTGAGAGGTTTAAAAAATGTGTGGAACTTTCCACAATAAAAGAGGGGCTTCGTAAAGACAAGCAATATTTTTTTACAATTCATGAAACAGATAAAACAGGGGAAGTAAGATTAAAAAGATACTCTTATATTTATATTGATGAGAGAGTTGATATAATTGTTGGAGCGAGAGAAGATATTACAGAATTTTCAGAAAAAGACGTTCTGACAGGCGGATATAATCGTCGGGGATTTATTCGAATTACAGAACGTCTTTTGAATGAGGTTCCAGATAGAACTAAATATGCCGTTCTATTTTTTAATGTGAAGAATTTTAAGGCGGTAAATGAATTGTTTGGCGTGGAGAGTGGCGATGTGGTTCTTCAGAATATATTTAGAACGCTGACACATTCAAAGTTATCGCCAGTTATTACTGCAAGAGTAGAGTCAGATCATTTTGTATGTCTGGTAGAGAATAAGAATCTTGATTTTGAAGAACTTACCTCAGTTTGTGATAATAAGTTCGTAAAAGACGGCAAGTGTATGAATTTGATTATTCGCTGTGGTATTTTTTATGTGGAAGAGAAGCCGATGAAGATTTCGGGAATGATTGACAGAGCAAAACTTGCGAAGCGCTATATTACCGATGAGTATGTGCAGCCATACATGGTATATGATCATTCCATGCAGGTTGCATATATAGATAAGGCTAAGCTCGCCGGAGAATTACAGGAAGGCATTGCGAAGGAACAGTTTAAAGTATATTACCAGCCGGTAATTGATACAAAGACAGGAAAGATTGCATCGGCAGAAGCATTAATCCGTTGGATTCATCCGGATAAAGGATTTATTTCTCCAGCTTTGTTTATACCTGCATTAGAGGAGAATGGCCATATTTCAGAACTTGATTTCTATGTTCTTAAAAAGGTATGGCAGTTTATCAATGATCGATGTGAGAATAATAAATTTGTTGTTCCAATCTCCGTAAACTTATCCTGGATGGATTTCTACGATGAAATTATGATGGAAAAGATTCTAAAAGAAATGGATCGCTTCAGGGAAAATGGCAGAGAACATATGGCATGTTTTGAAATTACGGAAACATCCTACGCTGCTATCAGAGAAAATAGAAGCGGTATTCTTGAAAGCCTTAGAATTAAGAATGCAAAGATTCTCCTAGATGACTTTGGAAGTGGCTTTTCATCCTTTGGAATGCTGCAGGACTATGACTTTGATATCTTAAAGATTGATATGAGCTTTATCCGTAAAATTGGCGAGAATCCAAAGACAAAAAGTATCGTCCATAGTATTATCGGAATGGCACATGAGATAGGTATAAAGACAGTTGCAGAAGGAGTAGAAACGGAAGAACAGGTAAGCTTCTTAAGACAGAGCGGCTGTGATTACATTCAGGGATATTACTATTCCAAACCATTACCAGAAGAAGAGTTTGTGGAGTTTCTGGAAAAAGCAGATGCAGAATAGCAGGTCTGAAAAAGTGTACAGTAGGCGAGACTTTAGTCGCGGCAGGTTGAATGCTCGCTTACAACGCTCGCATTCAACCTTTGCTCCGAGGCCACAAATATGCTTTATTTATCAAAAGAGGGCTGTCTTTGGCTATTGTGGTTTTGAGCTGACTTTGGTTATTGGCTGAGACTGGGGACTTTTCAGCAATGGGGTCGTCTGTTTTATAGTAGATTATAAATATTCCTCCGCTAGTTCCTGAAATATCGGAAGTGCCTTCTCCACCCTCTCCGTTGGTACACAGTACGCGATACGGAAGTGTCCCGGGCAGCCGAAAATGTCCCCCGGAACGAGCATTAAATCTTTTTCCATTGCTTTCTTACAAAATGCCTGTGAATCCGGTTCTAAAGAACGTGGGAACATATAGAAAGTTCCGCCTGGCTCTACACAATGATAGCCATACTCTTTGAGCGCTTCAAAGAGTATTTTTTTATTTGTTTCATAAACGCTTAAATCCGAAGTATAATTGCAGACATCCGCTACGGTTCTCTGCATGAGGGAAGCGGCACCGTTTTGTCCGATGGTACGGGAAATCTGTGGACAGATTTCGATGATCTTGTTAGCTTCTATGCAATCTGGATGCACGGCGAGATAGCCGATACGTTCCCCCGGAAGGGAGATAGATTTACTAAAGGAATAGCAGGTGAGGGTATTTTTGTAGTAGTTTGCCACATAAGGGGCATCCACTCCCTCAAAAATAATGTCTCGGTATGGCTCATCGGAGATAAGATAGATTGGATGACCAAATTCTTTTGATTTTTCTGTTAAAATGTCTGCTAATTTTTTGATGGTTTCTGTGGAATAAACAATTCCTGATGGATTGTTTGGGGAATTGATTAAGACAGCAGTAGTATTTTCATTTAATTGTGCTTCAAATGCTGCGAAGTTAATCTGGAAGGTGTCGATATCCGCCGGGATAATGGTGAGTTTTAAGCCTGCTCCAGCAGTATATGGTTTATATTCAGAAAAACAAGGGGCAAATGTGATGATTTCATCTCCAGGGTTTGTTACCGCACGAAAAGCATGAGCTAACGCTCCGGCAGCACCGATTGCCATAAAAATATTAGAAGCTTTGTAAGAAGAACCGTATTTTTTATTTAAGAAAGCGGCGATTTTCTCGCGGGTTTCCATGATTCCAAAGCTAGGGCTGTATCCGTGAAGTGCTAATGGGTCTAAGGTGTTCACTTTTTGGACAATAGTTTCATTTACAATAGAAGGTGCAGGTACGGAAGGGTTTCCAAGACTGAAATCATAAATGTTCTCTGCTCCGACAACTTTTGCTCGTTCGGTGGCATATTGGAATATTTCAAAAATAACGTCTTTTTCCTGTAACATGGATGTATATTGTTTGTTTAGCATAGGTAGAAACACTCCTTTTTATTTTATGTATTCTTAAAATCCCTATCTATCTGACTTGGTGGCAATTTATCACACAAAATCAGGTATAAAAGTTTTTAGATGTACATAACTGTGTATGAATAGATTAATAGTCTCTATGAGTGTATCATACAAGGTGAGAAAGAACAAGAATGCCAATCGCATATTGACGGCTAAGTATTACTTTACTATAATAAAACGGACAGAAAGGAGCACGTTATGGAGAATTATTCAGTGCAGGTTCCACCGTATACGGTAGGACCGGAAGCATATAGACAGATTGAAAAACAGTGCCATATTTATGGAAAGAAGGCAGTTGTTGTTGGCGGTAAAAAAGCGATGGCAGCCGCAAAGGATAAACTGCTTGCCGCGGTGAAAGATACAGGGATAGAGATTCTTGATTTTGTATGGTTCGGAGGCGAATGTACCTTTAACAATGCGAAAAAGTTAGAACAGTTAGAAGCAGTACGGCAGGCGGATATGATATTTGCTGTTGGTGGAGGAAAGGCAATTGATACTTGTAAGCTTGTAAGTATTGATTTTGAAAAGCCATATTTTTCATTTCCTACGATAGCATCGAACTGTGCACCGACTTCCGCTGTTTCTATTGTATATAATGAAGACGGAACCTTTTGCAAGTTTGTGCATTTCTTAGAGCCGGCAAAGCATGTATTTATCAATACAGAAATTATTGCCAATGCACCAAAAGAGTATCTTTGGGCAGGAATTGGAGATACTTATGCCAAGTATTATGAAGTCAGTATTTCTGCAAGAGGCGAGAAGTTAGAACATTTTAAAGCGATGGGTGTCCAGCTTAGCCGTATGTGTATGGAAGCGATGGTTGAGCATGGGGCACAGGCGTTAAAAGATAATGAACAGGGAGTGGCATCTTATGCGTTAGAGCAGGTTGCTCTTGATATTATCATTACTGCAGGCTGGGTTTCCTTGCTTGTGGCAAGAGAACATACGATGGATTATAACGGTGGAGTTGCACACGCTTTCTTCTACGGCCTTTGTAATCTGCCAGGATTCGATGAAGACCATTTGCATGGCGTTGTTGTCGGTTTTGGTGTATTGCTATTACTTACGATTGATGGAAAAGAGGAAGAATGCCAGAAGCTTATCGCATTTAATAAGACAGTGGGCCTTCCAGCAAAGCTTTCTGAAGTGGGTGTGACAGTAGAAGAAGTAGCAAAATGTGCGCCATTTATGGTGAAAGATGAAGATTTAGAGCATTATCCATATGTTGTAACAGAAGAAATGATTGTAGAAGCAGCAAAGAAACTGGATTACTAAAATAAGTTAGTGGAACGGTAATCTTAAGAGGATAATGAAAAGAAGCATATTTTATTATTTTTGTTAAAAAGATGCTATATTATACTGGAATGTATTTTTAGGAGGATATTATAATGAAGTTCGAAAAAATTGATGTAACAAAAGCAAATGTAAATCCTTTTCAGAGAATTGGTCAGGACTGGATGCTCATTTCTGCAAAGAAAGAAGGCAAAGTAAATACAATGACAGCTTCCTGGGGAATGATGGGCGTTTTCTGGGGAAAAAATGTAGTGACAGTTGGTATTCGTCCACAGCGTTTTACAAAGGAATTTGTGGATGCAGGAGATACCTTTACACTGACATTTTTTGATGGTGAGCGCAAACAGGAGATGGGTTATCTTGGAAAGGTATCTGGAAGAGATGAAGATAAGATCAGCAAGGTAAATTTTCATGTAGTAGAGACAGAAGAGGGAGAGCCTACTTTTGAGGAAGGAACCATGGTATTTGTCTGCAAGAAGCTTATGGAAACACAGTTAAATCCAGAAGAATTCATTGATCCAGAAGTAGATGGAAGATGGTATCCGGAAAAGGATTATCATCATATGTATACAGCAGAAGTGGTTGCTGCATACCGTATTGAGAAATAAGTAAATTGGAGGTGTAGTCTATGTATTATGGCGGATATTACGGGATGTACTGGGACCCGACATATATTTTAGTTATAATCGGTATGGTGATTTGCCTGCTTGCGTCAGCAAGAGTAAAGTCCACTTATGCAAAGTTTAACAGAGTGAGGAGTCATTCGGGAATTACTGCGGCAGAAGCGGCAGAGAAAATCCTTCATGGAGCAGGAATTTATGATGTGGAGATTCGACATATTTCCGGTGATTTAACGGATAATTATGACCCGTCAAATAGGGTGCTGAATTTATCTGATGCAACATTTCGTTCCAGTTCTGTAGCCGCAATTGGTGTAGCGGCACATGAATGCGGACATGCGATTCAGGATGCAGAAAGTTATGCACCACTTAAAATCCGTGGTGCGATTGTGCCAGTTGTAAACTTTGGTGCGACAATCTCCTGGCCGCTTATTTTAATCGGAATCGTGCTTGGAGGAAGCCGTACATTGATTATGCTTGGTGTGCTGTTATTTTCTCTTACAGTAATATTCCAGCTTGTCACATTACCAGTAGAGTTTAATGCTTCTTCAAGAGCATTAAAGATTCTTGGTAATTCGCATATTCTTTATGATGATGAGATTTCCGGAGCAAGAAAGGTTCTTACGGCAGCGGCACTTACTTATGTTGCAGCAGCGGCTTCTTCTATTTTACAGCTTCTGCGTCTTGTGATCCTGTTTGGAGGAAGAGACCGTGACAATGACTAAGACAGATCCCAGGGGGATCACCCTGGATATCCTTCTGGAGGTCCTGGAGGGGGGAAGACTGGGCCACCTGGTGCTGAACCAGGCGCTCCTCAAGTATCAGTATCTGGAAAAGCAGGACCGCTCCTTTATCACAAAGCTGACGGAGGGGACGCTGGAGCGTCTGATCCTCCTGGACGCGGCCCTGGACCGCTTTTCTAAGACAAAAACAGAAAAAATGAAGCCAGTGATCCGGACCATTCTCCGGATGTCGGCCTACCAGATCCTTTTTATGGACCGGGTGCCCGATGCCGCCGTCTGCAATGAGGCGGTGAAACTGGCAAAAAAAAGAAAATTCCAGGGGCTTTCCGGCTTTGTCAACGGAGTCCTGCGGACTCTTTCAAGGGAAAAGGGAAAGCTGGAATTTACGGATCCGTCGGTGCGCTTTTCCATTCCCGGATGGATGCTTTCCATGTGGGAGGCTGATTATGGAAAAGAAAAGGCGGAGCAGATCGCAGCCTCCTTCCTTAAGGAGCGGCCGCTGACCGTCCGCTTCAACACCAGCCGGGCTTCGGCGGAGGAGATCCTTAAAAGTCTGGAGAGCCAGGGGATCGCTGCAGAGCCCACGGGCTTTCTGGATACAGTGTACTCCATTTCCGGCTACGACCACCTGGAGGCAGTGGAGGCCTTTTATGAGGGCCTTATAACGGTCCAGGATCCCAGCTCCGCCCTGGCGGCCCACCTGGCCGGAATAAAGGCCGGGGACACGGTCCTGGACATCTGCAGCGCTCCGGGAGGGAAGACCCTCCATGCGGCGGATCTTTTAAAGGGGACCGGACGGGTGGAAGCCCGGGATCTGACGGAATATAAGATCTCCCTGGTGGAGCAGAACCTGTTCCGGTGCGGCTTTGCCAATGTGGAGACGAAGGTTTGGGATGCCCGTATCTTCGATCCGGAAATGGAAGAGAAGGCCGATGTGGTCCTGGCAGACCTGCCCTGTTCCGGTCTTGGGATCATAGGAAAAAAGCCGGATATCAAGCTGCGTCTGAAAAAGGAGGATCTGGGGGAGCTGGCATCTCTCCAGCGGGAGATCCTTTCGGCGGCCAGCCGGTATGTGAAGCCCGGCGGTACTCTTTTATACAGCACCTGCACGGTGGACCGGGCGGAAAATGAGGAAAACGCCGCCTGGATCCTGGAAAATCTTCCGTTCCATAAAAAGGAGATCGCTGGAAGGCTGCCGGGATCCCTGCAGGCAGACTGCCGGGAAAACCAGATCCAGCTCCTTCCGGGGATCCATGGCTGCGATGGTTTTTTCCTGGCGGCATTTGAAAAAAATAGGGAGTAGGTATGGAAAAAAAAGATCTGAAATCCATGGATTTAAACGAGGTCACAGCCTTTGTGACAGAACTGGGGGAGAAGCCCTTCCGGGCAAAGCAGCTTTACCAGTGGATGCACCAGAAGCTGGCCCCGTCCCTGGAGGATATGACAAATCTGCCCAAGGCCTTTCGGGAGCGTCTTCTGGAGCATGGAACGTATACGTCCCTGGAGACGGTCCAGATGCTGGAATCCGG
>ENA-OPAO01001791-OPAO01001791.1-human-gut-metagenome-genome-assembly--contig:-NODE-1791-length-13891-cov-3.795678_pt1 | contig 13891 bp, 12 predicted proteins | sample MGYA00241054_ERZ501424 | MGnify/ENA primary metagenome ERZ501424 (study PRJEB25962, sample SAMEA2042623) | human gut metagenome | biome: human gut; feature: human-associated habitat; material: faeces...
ACGGATACCGAAGTTATTGAACTCGATTTTCTCCTGTGCTTTCTGAATTGCATTGGAAAGCATTTTATGTTCGATCTGCTCGTTCTCAGCAACACCAAGTGAAGTAAAGATCTTCATCAGTCTCTCAGAACCAAACAGACGCATCAGATCATCTTCCAGAGAGATATAGAAACGGGATTCACCCGGATCTCCCTGACGTCCGGAACGTCCACGCAGCTGGTTATCAATACGTCTGGACTCATGACGTTCTGTACCAATGATCTTCAGACCACCGGCTTCTCTTGCCACATCGTCAAGCTTGATATCCGTACCACGACCTGCCATGTTGGTAGCAATTGTAACAGCTCCTGCCTGTCCGGCCTGTGCAACGATCTCAGCCTCCAGTTCATGGAACTTCGCATTCAGTACGTTATGCGCAATACCTTCACGACGGAGCATCTTGCTGAGAAGTTCGGATGTTTCAATGGTAATCGTACCAACCAGAACCGGCTGCTGTTTCGCATGAGCTTCTTTAACAGCCTCAACAACTGCATTGAATTTTTCTTTTTTTGTCATATATACCGCATCTTCGAGGTCTATACGCTGTACTGGTCTGTTGGTAGGGATCTCTACAACGTCCATTCCGTAGATATCACGGAATTCTTTTTCTTCTGTAAGTGCTGTACCGGTCATACCGCCCTTCTTGTCATATTTATTAAAGAAGTTCTGGAATGTGATCGTCGCAAGCGTTTTACTCTCTCTTTTGACCTTAACATGTTCTTTTGCTTCGATTGCCTGATGAAGTCCGTCAGAATAACGACGTCCCGGCATGATACGTCCGGTAAATTCATCAACGATCAGAATCTCGTCATCTTTTACAACATAATCCTGGTCTTTGTGCATCAGATTATGTGCACGAAGTGCCAGTGTGATGTTATGCTGGATTTCCAGGTTCTCCGGATCTGCCAGGTTTTCAATATTGAAGAATTTCTCAACCTTCTTCACACCCTGCTCGGTAAGGTTGACGATCTTATCTTTTTCATTTACTACGAAGTCACCGGTCTCAACAACCTCTTCACCCATGATGGCTGCCATCTTTGTCATCTCATGGCTGGCTTCACCACGTTCCAGCTGCTGTGCAAGGATATCGCATACTTCATAAAGCTTGGTGGACTTACCGCTCTGTCCGGAAATGATAAGAGGTGTACGTGCCTCGTCAATCAGGACGGAGTCGATCTCATCGATGATACAGTAGTGCAGATCTCTTTGTACCAGCTGTTCTTTATAGATGACCATATTGTCACGAAGATAATCAAATCCCAGTTCGTTGTTTGTTACATATGTGATATCGCATCCGTATGCTGCACGGCGCTCTTCTGGTTTCATATCATTCAGGACAACACCTACTGTCAGTCCAAGGAACTCATGAACCTTACCCATCCACTCAGCATCTCGTTTTGCCAGGTAGTCGTTGACTGTTACGATATGAACGCCTTTACCCTCCAGTGCATTCAGATATGCCGGAAGTGTAGAAACAAGGGTTTTACCTTCACCGGTCTTCATTTCTGCGATACGGCCCTGATGAAGAATGATACCACCGATGATCTGTACACGGTAATGTTCCATACCAAGAACTCGTTTGGCACCTTCACGTACAACCGCAAAAGCCTCCGGAAGAAGGTCATCCAGTGTCTCACCTTCACTCAGACGCTTCTTGAATTCTCTGGTCTTGTCTCTTAACTGTTCATCTGTTAATTTCTGCATTTCCGGGCGGAGTGATTCTGTTTTCTCCACAAGCGGCATGATACGTTTTACTTCATGCTCACTTCTTGTCCCGAATACTTTTTGGAATAAATTCATAGCCTGCTCCTGTTTCTGTATTTATTGATCGCTTATATACAAAATTATCGTATTTGTCCTATTTAAGAAATCCCTACTATTTTACCACTTTCCACCGGGGAAAACAATGAATATTTCTTAAATAAAGTATGTCCATGACGAATCCCCGTGCATTTGTTTGTTATTTCTAACTTGTGCTTGTCAATCAATCTTCGATATGCTATGATAGTCTGCGTATCTGTAAGTTCAAAAGAAACCATAAACTCAACCTTCTACGCATCTTATGAACATACTTTTTTGACTGAGGTATTGAAATTGAAGAAAAAAGAACTGACTTTTATTATTGGCATCGTGGTGTTTGCCCTGCTCCTCTGGGGTGGCATGTATCTCACCCGCCGCGGGAATTACGGAAGTATTCGAATTACCGTAAACGGCGAGGAATACGGCACCTATTCCCTTGGGAAAGATCAGGTGATCAAAATAAACGGCACCAATGTATGCGAAATAAAAAACGGCGAGGTCAAAATGACCGAAGCCGACTGCCCGGACCACCTCTGTATGAAACAGAAAGCAGTTGACAGTACCGGTGGAACGATTGTCTGTCTGCCGAATAAAGTTGTGATTGAAGGCGAAAAAGGAGAATCCCTCAATGAAGATTCCCCTGAATTCGATACCGCTGTCTGAAACTTTATCATCATTCCGGGAGAATTCTCCCTGAAAGGAACCTGCCATGAATCAGAAAAAACTTGCCAATCTCGGGCTTTTTGCCGCAGTAGCAATCATCTTTGGCTATGTGGAATCACTGATTCCCTTTTTTGCCGGAATTCCGGGAATGAAACTCGGGCTGGCCAATCTTGCAGTCCTGTTTATCCTTGAAAAATATACCTGGAAAGAAGCCGCCCTTGTTTCTGTCATCCGTATCTTTATCATCGGATTCATGTTCGGAAATCTTTTCAGTATTCTGTACAGTCTGGCCGGTGCAGCTTTAAGCCTCACCGTCATGACGGTTATGAAAAAAAAATCCGACTTCAGCATCCTCGGTATCAGTGTTGCCGGCGGTGTCTCCCATAATATTGGTCAGCTTTTGATTGCCTGTCTGATCACCATGACGTCCGGTCTGATCTACTATGCACCGGCACTGCTGATCTCCGGTGTCATTACCGGATTACTGATTGGAACGCTGACTAATGAAGTTTTGAAACGTATTCATTTTTAATTTTATATAAATCATTTACTGTAACGTAAAAACAACGAAATCGTCCGAAGACAATTTCGTTGTTTTTTATTCTGCCTCTTTCACTGTATAGGTATTCTTCATCAATTCAAAACGGTCTTTCATCCCGGACGTCAGATACACGTTCTTATCCTCATCTACAAAGACTGCCTCCGCATTATATTTCTCAAGCAATTCTAATGCATCATCCATTCCAAGTACAAAACATGCTGTAGAAAGTCCATCTGCCAGAAGTCCGCTGTCACAGACAACCGTCACAGAGTCCAGACCATTCCACACCGGATATCCTGTCTTCGGATCAAGGATATGATGATATCTCTTACCATCTTCCATAAAATATTTTTCATAGTCACCGGAAGTCGAAAGGAATTCTCCACCTTCCAGTGTGATCGCACCAAGGTAATCGCCTTCGACATCACGCGGATCAGTCACAGCAACTTTCCAGTCAGAACCATCCGGTTTCTCGCCGTAAGCCATAACACTGCTACCGCCAAGGTTCAGGATCATTCCTGACACATCTTCCTGTGTCTTCAGAAAATCAGAAACTACATCACAGCCAATTCCTTTTCCGGTTGCTCCCAGATCCAGAGTAGCTCCTTTTTCCAGCGTTACCTTATCGCCATCCAGAGATACTTTCTGGTATCCCACATCTTTCAGAAGTTCATCCAGCTCTGACTGCTCCGGGACATGAGGATTTTCTCCTGTAATATCCCAGAGACGAATAATCTTTCCAATCGTTGGATCAAAAGCTCCATTCGAATCCTTCGCAAGCTGAAATATTTTTTCCAAATAGCCGGCAAGCTCATCTGAAACTTCCGTTGTTTCTCCCGATGCTGCATTCAGTTTCGCGATCTGAGAATCCTCATCCGTCCAGGAAAGATACTCTGTCTCAATATCCCGTATCTTCTGACCAATTGCAGTATTCAGGTCATCTCCTGTTGTATACAATGTTTCAGACACAACTGTATCCATTGCAAAATCCGTATTTGTATATTTCTGTACCTCTGTATCCGCCAGTACCGGAACTGCTGTCAATGCCGTGCAGAAAACTCCGCACAGCATGACAGCTGACTTCTTTTTTATCTTCATTCTTTCACCATTTCCCGCTCTTTTACCGGGCCAATCTGAATATTTTTACGTGGACAGGTCACCTGGCAGGCATGACAGCAGATACATTCCCCTGAAAGCGGTGTATCTCCGTCAATCTCCAGATGTGCAGGGCATCTCTTCCTGCACAGTCCGCATTTTGAAGGGCATTTCTCCCTGTTTCTGTTAAACAGTGCAGACGGAAGGATCGGCATCATTGCAAAAACTGCTCCCATTGGACAAAGGAACTGACAGAAAAATCTTTCCTGTGTACACATTCCGATCAGGATCAGCACCAGCAGGATAATTCCAATCTTATAAGAAGCATTTGGAAGTTTTCTTGCTGTCAGCATGGAAAATACATCCCACGGACTCATTCCCTGAAGAGATGCATACCATCCGGTCAGGATGGAAAGCAGAAGAAATGCCAGAAGTATATACTTCACCTTCTGAAGGATTCTGACTGCTTTTTCCGGATAACCATGTCTTCCCTTTTTATGAAATACTTTCTGTCTGATAAAAACAGTCAGTTCATACATGGCATCTCCCAATGAACCGAATGCACATGCATATCCGCAGAAATGTCTGCCAAACAAAATCGTAACCAGAAGAAGTAATCCTGTCACATCAAGAAATGAGTTCCAGGCAATCTGCTGGTGTGCTGCAATTGCCTGAAAAATAGATTTCACGCCCGCAAATGCCGTTGAAAAAAGCGCCGGATAAAAGATAAAAAATACAAGCTGTATGGCAGCCCGGATCAGACGGACCTTTCTCTGCCTCTTTTTCATCCGTTTTCCGCCTTTCCAAGAGCATCTACAACTGCATTGATAATACCTGTAGAGCTGAATGTCGCACCTGATACCGTATCCACATCCGTACTCTGCGCAGAAATGATGGAACTGATCACGCCCTCTCCCTGCGAAAGATAAGCGGAATCCTCACCCGGTGCACTTGTCACCTGAATATCTGTGATCTCATCATTTGCAAGTGTGACCTGTACGGTGATCGCACCTCCAAATCCCTGTGCAGAACCGGTATACGTACCATCTTTGTATACATTTTCCGAATCATCAGACTCTTCTGTATCTGCAGCGTCAGCTTCCTCCGCATCCTCTTTTGCAGCATCATCTTTGTCTTTTGCATCCCTCTGTGCCTGTGCGATCGCTGCTTCCTGATTCTTAGCAGCCTCTTCCAGAGCAGAAAGTATCTCCGTATTCTGTTCTTCCAGCTTCTCCACACGCTTTGTGAGTGCCGTAATCTCCTGTGATTCCTGTGCCTGCGTATCTTTTTTCTGCATAGAATTATATCCTACTACAGCGGCAAGAATCAACAGAAGACACAAAATTCTCATAATAAAATTCTGGTATTTCATCTAAAGTTTTCCTTTCAGACTCCTTATATTTTCAAGTTTTCTTTTTCACTATCGAACATTTATTATTTTGCCTGGCTGATAGCACTCTGAAATGCCTGAATCAGTCCATTTGAAGAATACGTAGCTCCACTTACTGTATCCAGCCCATCAGCTGACTGACGACCTAAAACCTGATTATAAATTCCATTCCATGCATTGGAAAATTCCGGTTCATCATCTTCCCCATCATATCCGGCTGACACAATATTTCCCCCTGATACATTAATCGTAACAGTTACCTGACCATTGAATCCTTCTCCTGTTCCCGTATAACTTCCGTCTTTATAGCCAGCTCCAGGTGCTGTTGTTGGCTCTGGTGCTGCCGTTGGTTCCGGTGCTGCTGTTGGTTCCGGTGTTGCTGTTGGGTTCGGAGTTGGCGTCGCTGTTATATCTGAAGTTTTTAAAGCCTGCTCTAAAGCTGATTTTGCTCCATACAGAATTCCCTCAGAAGAATATGTTGCTCCTGATACAGTATCAATGCCATCTGTGCTTTGTTTTGCAATAATTGCCGGCTGTATTACATTCCATGCATTTCTGAAATATCTTGGTGTTTCTCCTTCATTGGTCTGAGATACTTCCGTAATTATTCCATCTTTAATTGTTACACTGATATTTATCTTTCCACCATATCCAATTCCAGTACCCGTATACGTTCCGTCATTATATAAAACTTTCGGAGTGTCCGGTATAACCGGTGCTGGAGCGGTTGTCGGTACCGGAGTTGGACTTACCGTCACTTCTGGTGCCGGTGTCACATTTACCGAAGCCTGTTCCAGGGCTTTCTGTACCGCCTTGAGAATACCATTTGAAGAAAACGTTGCTCCGCTTACGGTGTCCACACCATACACTGCCTGTTTTTCGAGAATCTTTGGCTGAATACTATTCCATGCTTTATTAAAATATTCTTTTGTATCAGTGTTCGTATTTGTGATTGCGGTTATCTTTCCGTCTTTAATCGTAACAGTAACTTTTATCGGACCGTCAAATCCTTCTGCTTCTGCAGTATACATTCCATCTTTATAAGTTACCTCTCCGGACGGTTTTGTGATTTCAACCGGTGTCGTTGTTTTATTTGAAGTATTGGTATTCTTCTTTGTCGTCTTTTTCGTTGTCTTTGCAGCTTTTCCTTTTCCGGCCTTTGACAGTGCATTCTGAACTGCCTGGATGATTCCATTTGAGGAATAGGTTGCGCCGCTTACTGCATCGACATTTGGAGTCTGACCGGAAATCATCTTGCTGATCACGCCTTTGGCTGATGCAAAATAAGAGCCTGTTTCACCAGCAGCACTCAGTATTTCTATAGAAGCAATCTTTCCTCCGGAAATCGTTACCTGAACAGTGATCGTTCCACCAAATCCAGTTCCACTTCCCTGATAAATCCCATCTTTATATCCGCCCTTTGGAACAGAAGTTGTAGGTGTCGTGGTCGTTCCCTGCCCCTGCCCAGAAGCTGCTGCTGACTTTTCCGGAAGTGCTTTTGTTTTTCCTGTCGTAATTCCCGCTTTTTTTATTTTGGATTTACTTTTCTTTGTTTTCAGAATGCTGCTGTCTGCCTCATCCGTATCCTTCATTCCTCCGTCATTAAAATATGCAGTTGTCAGCAGACTCGTAAGTTCATCTGATTTTATCAGTTCATTCTCAGCTGCCTGAACTGTTTTTGTACTTTTCACTTCACTGTCCTGCTGAAATCCAGCTGCTGCGATCGCAATAATTACAGCAACTGCCGGAAGAAGTTTCATAAGATTCTTTTTGTACATATAATCTACCCCTTAACATACAAAAGAAGGGGCAGTTATAAACGGCCCCCGTTCTTTTGTATGTGTATTTTATAAAGGAATTATTTTACTGTTACTTTGAATGTCCTTGTAATTCCATTGCATTTAACAGTAATCTTTGCTGTTCCTTTCTTCTTAGCTGTTACAACACCTTTGCTGTTAACTGTTGCAACTTTCTTGTTGCTGGTCTTGTATGTAACTTTAGATACCGGTGCTGCTTTTACTTTAATGGTTGTCTTCTTACCTTTTTTCAGTTTTGCAGAAGATTTTACAAGCTTGAAGGAAGGTTTCTTAACTTTAACAGTTAATTTCTTGGTGTATTTACCAACTTTTACAGTAATAACAGCTTTTCCAGCTTTCTTACCTGTGATAACACCCTTACTGTTGACTGTTGCAACTTTCTTATTGCTGGATTTGAAAGTAACTTTTCCTGTTACCTTAGTTTTGGTAACTTTGATTGTAGCTTTCTTTCCGACATAAACCTGTGAGACTTTTGCAGTGATACCAGGCTTAACTACTGGCGTCGGAGTTGCTGTTGGCTTAGTTTCATTTTTACCTGGTGTTACTGTTGGTTTAACATCTGGTGTCACTACCGGCTCTACAGGTTTTTCTTTCTTCACAAGTCCATTGATTGCTGCTGTCAGATGCTCATTAACCTGCTCATCTACTGCAGCCTGGCTGAATGCAACTGTTGTCTTATCCTTAATTGCTGCCTCAATTTCTTTCAGCATTTCCTGTGTTTCAGTAGCTTCATCTTCTACTTTCTTCCAGGATTCCTCTGTATAATCACCCTTATTGAGAGCTTTTACTTTTTCAAGTGCTGCTTTCAGTGCTGTTGTATCAATTGTGGACGGATCTGTTGGAGTCACAATATTGGTAGCTGTTGCATCAAACTCAAATGTATAGTCCTGATATCCCAGTGCATAAACAGTTAATTTCCAGTGACCTGTTCCATCTGTTCCTGCCGGAAGCTGGCATCTTACAGAACGTGTCAGACCAAGCTGAATTCCCATCATTTTATGCATCCAGTTATCAGCAGCAAATTTCGTACCATATGTTGCAAGTACTGTATTACCATTTCCATAGTAATCCCATTTAACTGCCTGCATTGCAGCACCAAGACCGCCATAATTACCATTCAGATCCACACGAAGGAATTCTCCATAAGATCCACTTGCTGTTTTAACCTCTGGCTTAATTCCAGTTGCAACTTTGAGATCAGTTCCCTGAATACCGGATTCTGTTCCTGTTTTTCTTGCACTGAAAGAGAAGCTTCCATCTTCATTCTTAGTTACTGTTTTCAGTCCATTTGTGTTTACTGTTACATTTGCAGTCTCTCTGTATGCTTTCAGATTGTTTTCAGAGAAACCACCAACAAGTGTTTCACCATTTTTTACTACCGGATATTTTGCTGCAAAATCTGCATAATCTTCAGCTTTTACCTGTACAGGAACATATTTAATACCTGTTACTGCATAATGATCAAGGCTTTCTTTCGCTCCGCCATTTACTTGAATAGATGCCGGAGTACCAGTCTTTCTGTCTGCCGGAGTCCAGTTTGCAACTGTTCCATCTGCAAGAACCGGTTCTGTACTGCTCTTCCAGTAAGATAACTGATATGCATTGCCTTCTGTTGTATAAATTGTTGCCATGCACTGATAGCTTCCTCTGTGAAGGCCATGATTTGTTGTAGCTCTTGTTACTGCATCAAATGCGCCTGTATCAGATTCATTATGAGAGTCTTTTTCATCAGATCCGCTTACGTTTCCTGCTGCAGTCACATTTTCCTGGCTCCAGTATTCGCCCCAGGTGAGTCCTGCGTACACATAGCTGTTTTTGTCCAGAACCTTTACATCTGCAATATCTAATGTATAAATGCCATTACTTGCATAATATGTTACGCTGTCAATTGTCTTTCCCATCATAGACTCAAAATGTTCAGAGTTGAGATGGCATCCATGACTTTCTGTTGTATATCCTGTACTCCATGCCAACTCATATCCTTTCCAGATATTTTCCAGATGGCAGAGACCATAGGTTGTTTCGTCTGTTGTATTAATAACTGCACCATACACTGTGTCAGTATCTGTATTAATAATGCTGTTGAATTCAGTCTTATCAAACTTCAGCTGGTAGTCACCATAGTTGGATTTTGTTTTGAATTCAGCCTGCACCTGTTTTGTCTCCGGTGCTGCTGATTCACCTTCAATGGCACTGAATGTAAAACTTCCATCTTCACCGACTGTCAGTTCTTTGTAGTAGGATGGTTCCTCAGAAAGAACATAATAGGAATATGAGTCGCTTTCAAAAAGAGCATCTTTTCCTTTGTATTCTGTAGTAGTTTCTTTTCCCTTTATAGCTGTTGTGATACTCACTGAAGCGTTATCTTTAATCTGTTTTTTGTCCTTCAATACTGAAATATCAGATACTTTCACAGGAAAAGTCACACCAGTGATATCGCTTCCATCTGAATTTACGTGATAAGAGCCTTTTGCAAGACTGGATCTTGTCTTCTGTTTTGTTGCAGATGTGAATGTATCAACTTTCACATCATTATTCTTTAATTCTGCCTTATAAAAATCGTCATAAGGAATGTTCATGAGGACATATGCTTCGCCTTCTGTCTGTCCATCTCCAGCCTCATCAGCAAATTCATCTTCACTGACCTCTGCGCTGAAGAGTTCTTCATCAGATGTTTCTTCATCCTCTGTCACGTCCTCTGCTGCTTCTTCAACGTCTACATCTGTATCCTCTGTATCTTCCACAACATCTGTGTCCGCAGCTTCTGCACTTGCTTCTTCAATATCAGCACTTTCCTCTGCTACAGTAACTTCTGTATCAGAAAAATCTGCTGCAAAAGCTGTTGCCGGCATACTTGTCATTACGACCGCTGCACTCAAAACAACTGGTGCAACTTTTTTCATCAATCTCTGATTTGCCATTTCCTTCCTCCTCTTTATTTATACACCATTGCGTTAGCGTTTTCTAACCATTTATTTTTATACCATAACTCTTTTTTCATGTCCACAAAAATGTTAGCATTTTCTAACCATAAATCAACTTTTTTTCTCATTAAATAGCTTAATGAAAATCATTTTCATTAAAGAAATAGCACAAAATACACTTGTTATCTTTATTTAACTTTTCTGTAACAAAAAAGCACTATGCAGTTTTTCAACCACACAATGCTTTTTTACTGATTTTTAGAATCTTGTCGGTTCTGATCTACATCTCTTCTTTTAATTTTTCAAAGGCATCTTTGCTCTCCTGCCATGCCGCAGGTGTTCCTCCAATAATTGAGCAGCCTTCATGTAATGTAATCGGGCTGCCATCGATCTGTGTGATCCTGCCGCCGGCTTCCTCCAGGATCACCGATGCTGCCGCATAATCATACGGCTGCAGTTTCAGTTCCAGATAAACGGTGTTACTTCCGGATGCTCCTCGGCAGAGTCCCAGTGCTGCAGACCCACCGCAGCGGATAGAAAGACTGTTCTGAAACATTTCTTTCACCACGCGGAACAGCCAGTCGATTCCTGCTTCATTGTATCTCGCACAGCCAAATTCCACGATTCCCTCTTCCACCGGTTTATCAGCCATCTGAAGTCTCTTTCCATTCAGATAACTTCCGTGTCCTCGCACAGCCACATACATATCGTCCACATATGGATGATATACAAATCCGGCGATCATCTGCTCTCCATGGGCCAGACCAACCGACACACAGCTGTGATGATAATCAAACATAAAGTTCGTAGTTCCATCGATCGGATCTATGTAGAAAGTAAATTCACCCTCTGCATCAGCACCGGCGTTTCCTTCCGTGTCTTCTTCCCCGAAGAAAGCAGCTCCCGGAAGAATCTCACCCAGACCTTTGATCAGAAATCTCTGGATCGCTGTATCATAATCCGTGCAGAAATTTGCAAGTCCCTCTTTTTTGTGGATATTTTCCTCACCCGGTCTCGCCTTCAACATTTTCTGTCCGGCTTCTCTTACCAGTTTCTCGATTGCAGCATATCTTGGTTCCGAACATTCCGGCGCAATCGCCTCTTCCGGAAGGCTTCCCTCTACGACTGTAACAGTTTCCGCAGTGTTTTCCACATCTGCTTCCTTCTGTGCGACATTTTTCCACGGGATAACATCCCAGCCGCCTATTCTCTTCACGCCGAAAACAATTCTTTTTCTGGTTCTCTCAAATCCCCAGTAGATCACTCCACCGAGCATTCCGCCAAGCGTATTAAAGAAAAGATCTGTCAGCTGAAACGTTCCAATTTTCAAAAAAAGCTGGCAGGTTTCAATTCCAAGTGAAAAGCAGAAACTGATTTCAAAACTGTTCAACAATACTTCCTGAATTCTTTTATCCTTTGTGTGATCTTTTTCTTCTCTCGCCCAGAAAAGAAAAATAATAAACGGCATAAACAGTATCAGATTCTCAAAATTCTCCGTATACAGCTGTCCGTTATAATGCAGTCCCCAGATTCCGATCACGTTTTCCAGCGGATTTCCCCAGACGCTCCGACAGAATAACGTACGAAAAAGCAGCATGCAGGTATAAAACACAAGGAAAAAGTGTCTGCGAAACCAGCTGCTTTCTTTAAACTGCCAGATCCACGCTCTGGCTACCGGTCCAACACCCTGCTTCCTTCCCAGCATATAGACACACATGATCAGAACCGCGATAAGCAGCGATGCGCCTGCTGCCTGATAGACTGCTCCAAGAACATCCACCAGCACATTTACAAAATACTTCATATCTTCCCTCTCTCTCCGATCAGTTCATAATAAAAAATATATTGCTGCATAATGCCTCTCATGCCATGATATCTCCTGTTCGGAAAACCTCTGCGATAATGTTCGTCAAGAACCTGCCGGATATGCGTATCGATCGGGAATGCATCCATGTGATGCAATGCAAACAGACAAATGCAGTCTGCTACTTTTTCGCCTACTCCACTGAGCTTCATCAGTTCTTTTCGTGCTCTGCGGTAATACTTCATCTGATACAGTTTTTCCAGTGAAACTTCTCCCGCCAGAATGCTTCGCGTTGTCTCCACGATATATCTGGCACGGTATCCCATTCCAAGCCTCCGCAGTTCTTCTTCTGTCGCCACGGACAACTGCTGCGGTGTCGGAAAGGAATAATATTCGGTATCTCCTGCTTTCAGTTTCTCACCATATCTGACACAAAGCCTCTCGATACAGCTCCGGATTCTGGAAATATTATTCTGCTGCGAGATCAAAAAAGTAATGATCATTTCCCAAAGATCCTGTCGCAGAATACGGATCCCATTTCCGCACTGTACCGCCGCACTCAGATACGTGTCCCTCGGATTCACCTTTTCAATATAGCGTCCATAGTCCGAATCAATATCAAAATACGGTACCCAATAACAGATAAATTCTACATCACTGCAATAAAAATTTACAATGCTTCCTGCCTGAGATATTTTCAGATATTTATCCCCGGCAACCAGTTCATATGTGTTATTTTCTGCCGTCTCGTGCATACGGAAGCACTGTCCCGACCGGCAGATTTCTCTCAGGCTGAAATTATCCAGCTCTACTGTAATCATGTTTTTCTCCGATCCCTTAATTACTGACTTTCGTAATTTTTACATCTGGTGTCTCACTACAACTGTTCACTTCGTTCACAGTCGTTGGTCAAAATGCATTCCAAATCACCTTCGGTGATGGCATTTTGCCCCGTATGTCTCGGGATTTTGCCATATTCATGGCAAAACACCTCGCGGAATACTACCTGTAAATTATAATTGATGCCTCACCACAATGTACTCATCCCCATTACGATAATACGGACATTCTTTATATTCTGTACTGATAAAGCGGTAGTATTCATCCTCATCCAGATTCACATCGCAGTAATAGCTTTCACTTTCTTCATCATATACATAATTTGCACAGTAATCACAGCTTGTTGCACTCAAAACAATTCCTCCAACAGATTTATTTTACACCAGATTGTTTTCTGACCGATTCTGTTTATTCCCAAATCTTCCATGGAGCCTGTCCACTCTGCCACAATGCCTCCAGAAGATTCTTTTCACGCAGAGTATCCATACACTGCCAGAATCCTTTGTGGCGATATGCATTCAGCTGTCCCATGCGGGCTGCCTCCACGAGCGGTTCTTTTTCAAATACAGTCTGGTCTCCTTCGATCAGATCAATAATGGACGGCTCCAGCACCATAAATCCGGCATTGATCCAGCCTCCGTCTTCTTTTTTCTTCTCTTTAAAATTCGTGATCGTTCCATCATTCTGAATATCCAGGATACCAAATCGTCCTCCCGGCTGTGCTGCTGTAATCGTCGCCATTTTACCATGGGAGCGGTGATATTCCAGAAGTTCTGCAAGATTCACATCAGCCACTCCATCACCATAAGTAAGCATGAAAGTATCCCCATCCAGATACTCCTTCACACGCTTGATACGACCACCTGTCATCGTATTCAGCCCCGTATCAACAAGCGTAACCTTCCATGGCTCCAGCACATTATTGTGCACGATCATCTTATTCTCCTGCGTAAAGTCAAAAGTGATATTACTATTGTG
>ENA-OPAO01001816-OPAO01001816.1-human-gut-metagenome-genome-assembly--contig:-NODE-1816-length-13745-cov-4.197809_pt1 | contig 13745 bp, 13 predicted proteins | sample MGYA00241054_ERZ501424 | MGnify/ENA primary metagenome ERZ501424 (study PRJEB25962, sample SAMEA2042623) | human gut metagenome | biome: human gut; feature: human-associated habitat; material: faeces...
AAAGCGGCTGTAGAAGCCGATATGCAGGCGTTAAAAGACGTGCTGGCAAAATCAACTCCGGAAAATACATCTGAAGCCGATGTGGCTGAGATCAAAGCTGCGAAGGAAAAACTGATGGAAAGCGCACAGAAACTTTTCACAAAGATGTATGAGCAGGCAGGCGCAGCGGCAGGTGCAGGTGCAGCAGGACCGAATCCAGGTCAGGATGCAGGACCGGCTCCGGAAGGATTCAACGGAGATGATGTCGTAGACGGAGATTATAAAGAAGTTTAAGATATCAGAGGAAACGAGATAAAAGCTTGAAATATCAGGCAAAATGTAAAATAAAAATTCTACGGGATCGTGTAAAAAGCGGTTTCGTAGAATTTTCTTGAGGAAAGGTAGAGTATTCGTATTATGGCAGAGTCAAAGAGAGATTATTACGAGGTGCTCGGCATCGGGAAAGATGCTGATGAGGCGGCGATCAAAAAAGCATACCGTGTACTGGCAAAGAAGTACCATCCCGATATGAACCCGGGGGATGCCGAGGCGGAAAAGAAATTTAAAGAGGCATCAGAAGCATATGCTGTTTTAAGCGATCCTGAAAAACGACAGAAATATGATCAGTTTGGTCACGCGGCATTCGATGGCGGCGCGGGCGGCGCAGGCGGTTTCGGAGGCTTTGACTTTAGCGGTGCGGATTTCAGTGATATTTTCGGCGATATTTTCGGCGACCTGTTCGGCGGCGGAAGACGAGGCGGAAGAAGTAACGGACCGATGCGAGGCGCAAATGTCAGAAAAAGTATAAGAATCACATTTGAGGAAGCGGTTTTCGGATGTGAAAAAGAATTAGATCTTATTTTGAAAGATCCATGTGAAACATGTAATGGAACAGGGGCAAAACCCGGAACATCTCCCGAAACATGCCCGAAATGCGGGGGCCGGGGGCAGGTTGTCTATACATCCCAGTCTTTTTTCGGAACAGTTCAAAATGTGCAGACATGTCCTAACTGCGGAGGCTCCGGTAAAGTGATTAAGGAAAAATGTTCAAAATGCGCAGGAAGCGGATACATTGCAAACCGAAAGAAGATCAAAGTGTCTATCCCGGCAGGAATTGATAACGGCCAGAGCGTTCGTATCAGAGACAAGGGAGAACCGGGAGTAAACGGCGGACCACGGGGAGATCTTCTTGTAGAAGTGAATGTTTCGGCGCATCCGTCGTTAAAACGACAAGATATTCATATTTTCTCTACGCATCCGATTTCATTTGCGGTAGCGGCGCTCGGAGGAGATATTCGTATTCCTACGGTAGACGGAGATGTGATTTATAATGTAAAACCGGGAACGAAAACAGATACAAAAGTGCGCCTTAAAGGAAAAGGAGTTCCGTCTCTTCGTAATCCACAGGCAAGAGGAGATCATTATGTGACGCTTGAGATCCAGACTCCGGAAAGATTAAGTTCGGAGGCGAAAGAAGCGCTGCGAAGATTTGATGAATTGACGGGAAATACACTTCATGAACATGATGAGACAACAGGGAAAGTCGAGAAGAAGAAAAAGAAAGGCTTCATGGAAAAAATGAAAGAGATGAAAGAAGCCTTGGAAGACTAACAGGTAAGAGGATGTCAAAATAAGGCATCCTCTTATTGTATAGACGGAGAAAATGGGAATCGTTTGCAGGGAGAATGATTTTGATGCCAAAGCGGCAAAAATAAAGGAATAGAACTTCTGCTTATATATATCTATAATAAACGATAATAGCAGGCATATGAAAGAAAGTATTGACTTATCGCCGGGAACTCCTTATCCTTTATAAGGTGAAAGATAAATAGCAGAATGAATTTGATAAATTTACAGGAGGCACATAGAAAATGGGTGGATTTTTCGGAGTTGCATCAAAAAAAGACTGTGTATTGGAGTTATTTTACGGCGTGGACTATCATTCTCACCTCGGAACGAGAAGAGGCGGAATGGCTGCGTATGGAAACGGAGAGTTCTGCCGTGCGATCCATAATATAGAAAATGCTCCTTTTCGTACAAAATTTGACAGGGATGTAGATGAGATGAAAGGCAATCTTGGAATCGGATGTATTTCTGATTACGAGCCGCAGCCGCTTCTTATACAGTCGCATCACGGAAGTTTTGCGATCGTTACGGTTGGAAAGATCAATAATGAAGAAGAACTTTTAGAAAAAGTGTTTGAAGAAGGGCATTCCCATTTTCAGGAGATGAGCGGAGGTAAGATCAATGCGACAGAGCTTGTGGCATCTTTGATCTGTAAGAAAGAAACGCTTGTGGAAGGAATCCGTTATGCGCAGGAAACTGTAAACGGCTCTCTTACGCTGCTTCTTATGACGAAAGACGGAATTTATGCGGCGCGTGACAGATATGGAAGAACTCCGGTTGTTGTCGGTAAGAAAGAAGAGGCGTACTGTGTTTCTTTTGAAAATTCAGCGTATATTAATCTCGGTTATGAAGCGTACAAAGAATTAGGGCCGGGAGAGATCGATCTGATTACTCCGGAAAGCGTGGAACAGTTGGTAGCTCCGGGAAAAGAGATGAAGATTTGTTCTTTTTTATGGGTTTATTATGGTTATCCGACTTCCTCTTACGAAGGCGTCAATGTAGAAGAAATGCGTTATAAATGTGGAAGTATGCTTGCAAAGCGCGATGGAGATTCTGTGCATCCTGATATTGTAGCCGGAGTTCCTGATTCTGGGATCGCACATGCGATCGGATATTCTAATGAATCGGGAATACCGTATGCGAGACCGTTTATTAAATATACGCCGACGTGGCCGAGGTCATTTATGCCTACAAGCCAGAGTCAGAGAAATCTGATCGCAAAGATGAAGCTGATTCCGGTGCAGTCTCTGATCGAAGATAAGAAACTGCTTTTGATCGACGATTCTATCGTGCGCGGAACGCAGCTTCGGGAGACGACGGAATTTCTCTATAAGAGCGGAGCGAAAGAAGTGCACGTACGTCCGGCGTGTCCGCCGCTTGTGTACGGTTGTAAGTTTTTGAATTTTTCAAGATCCAAATCAGATCTTGATCTGATCACACGCAGGATCATTCAAGAGGCAGAAGGAGAAAACTGTCCGGCAGAAGTGCTTGCGGAATATGCCGATCCGGACAGCTGCCGTTATGCGAAGATGGTAGAAGAGATTCGGAAGATCCAGAATTTTACGACTCTTCGTTTCCACCGTCTGGATGATCTGATTGCATCGATCGGAATCAATCCGTGTAAAGTGTGTACGTATTGCTTTAACGGAAAAGAATGATCGAAAAACAGCTGCAGAATCATTACAGGGCAGCAAAAGAATAAGTAAAAGGTAGTTTACGGAAAATATCATGCTAAAGAGAGAAAATCATATAGAAATTGACCGGAGAAAGTTTTACAAAACGGTGCTGGCGCTCGTTGTTCCTATGGCTCTTCAAAATCTGATCAACGTAGGCGTGACGGCGGCAGACGTCATTATGTTAGGCGCTGTTGGAGAAAAAGCTTTATCCGGCGCATCTTTGGCAGGACAGATTCAGTATATTATGACATTGTTCCTGTTCGGTCTGACCTCCGGAGCGACGGTGCTCACGGCTCAGTATTGGGGAAAAGGCGACCGGGATGCGATTGAAAAGATATTAGGAATGGCAGTAAAAGCAGCGGTCTGTGTGACGGCGCTTTTTACTGTGTCGGCTCTTGCGGTACCGGAACTGTTAATGCAGGTATTTACAAACGATCCGGTTGTTGTTTCGGAAGGAGTTAAATACCTGAGAATTGTGGCGTTTACCTATATAATGATGGGAGTTACGCAGGCATATTTGTATATTATGCGGAGTGTGGAACGGGTTGTTGTGGCAACAGTTGTCTATCTTCTGTCTCTTATATGCAATATCATAATGAATGCGATTTTCATTTTTGGTCTGCTCGGACTTCCGAAGATGGGTGTGGCAGGAGCGGCGCTTGGAACTCTTTGCGCCCGTATTCTGGAAGTTGTGCTTGTTGCGATATATGCCCGTTTATTTAACAGGGAGATCAGGCTGAGGTTCAAATATGTGCTTCATACGGATAAAATTCTATTTTCTGATTTTATGCGTTATGCCCTTCCGGTTGTAGTCAATGAAGTTTTATGGGGACTTGGAACGGCGGCGAACACAGCGATACTCGGTCATATGGGAAGCGCGGCTGTGGCGGCAAATTCAGTGGCGCAGGTGGCAAGACAGCTTGCGACAGTTGTATCGTTTGGGTTGTCCAGCGCGGCGGCGATCTATCTTGGAAAGACGATCGGAGAGAAAAAGACAGAGTATGCGAAAGCATATGCAAAACGGTTTCTTATATTGAGCATTATCATGGGAATATTGGGAGGAACTGTGATTCTTGCGGTTTCGCCTTTGGCATCGGCGGCACTGACTTTGAGCGGTACGGCAAAAGAATATTTGAGGATCATGTTTTTTGTTATGTCTTATTTTGTTGTCGGCCAGGCGATTAATACAACGCTTGTCGTGGGGGTGTTCCGTTCGGGCGGCGATACGAGATTCGGATTGATTCTCGATATGACGACGATGTGGTGCTGCTCGATATTGTTCGGTTTTCTTGCGGCATTTGTATTTAAGCTAAGTGTGCCGGTTGTTTATGTGATACTTATGAGTGATGAGATTATTAAAATACCGATCACATATAAACGGTATCGAAGTTATAAATGGCTCAACGATGTGACAAGATAACAGTGGAACGGTTGTAAACAGACGTTAAATGAATATGAATAAATGATTAATAAATGAGAAATGATATTCGGGCAAAATCAGTACAAGATTTTGCCCGAATGTGTTATACTTAGAAAAGAGTAAATTATAGAAAGAGGTAGCAGATCATGCCTGAACAGCAAAATACAAACGGATGTACAGAAGAATCTTGCGCAGGATGCGCACATGCAGATTCATGCAGCAGCAAAAAAGAGGATTTCCGTGAACCGGAAAACAAATATTCATCTATTAAAAAAGTAATCGGTGTAGTCAGCGGAAAGGGCGGTGTCGGTAAATCGCTTGTGACGGCGTCGCTCGCAAGAATGATGAGAGAAAAAGGATATACAGTCGGAATTTTAGATGCGGATATTACAGGTCCGTCTATTCCGAAAATGTACGGAATACATGAGAAAGCAAGAGGAACGGAAGAAGGGATTCTTCCATGTATTGCAAAAGATGAGACAAGAATTATGTCGGTCAATCTTCTCCTGGAAGACGAATCCGCGCCCGTTATTTGGAGAGGTCCGATTATTGCGGGAGTTGTGAAGCAGTTTTGGACAGATGTTATGTGGGGCGATATTGATTATCTGTTTGTAGATATGCCGCCGGGAACAGGAGACGTTCCTTTGACAGTATTTCAGTCGCTTCCGGTAGACGGTGTGGTGATCGTGACATCTCCACAGGATCTTGTACAGATGATCGTGAAAAAAGCGGCGAATATGGCGGAACAGATGAATATTCCGGTACTTGGGATCATAGAAAACTACAGTTATGTAAAATGCCCTGACTGTGGAAAAGAGATTAAAGTGTTCGGAGAAAGTCATGTAGAGGAAGCAGCTCGGGAGATGAACGTTCCGGTGCTTGGCCGTATGCCGATTGATATGAAGCTGGCAGAGGCAGTTGAAAATGAGAAGTTTTACGAAGCGGAGAATCCGTATTTGGCAGATGTCAAGTTATAAGAATCATCCTTGCGCCGGCAAGGTATATTGTTGAAAATGTTTTTGCCGATCGGTATAAAAGAGGTGGAAAAATGATAGGTAAGAGAACGGCAATTTGGAAAAGAGAGGAATATTCGTATGAAAGTGAAGAAAGAGATATTCCTTATGTGATAAGTTATATGCATGAAGACGGGCAGATCCGTCCGGCAATGATCGTTGTGCCGGGCGGAGCCTATCGTCAGGTGTCATCATCGGAAGGCGATATCGTCGCACGAACATTTTATAGGGCCGGATACAATGCGCTTGTACTTACATACAGTGTGAATCCGACATCGGAAGGCGAGCCTTTGCACCTTCAGCCGCTTAGAGATCTGGCCAGAACGGTGCGGCTCGTACGTTATTATGCGAAACAGTGCCGGATCGATCCGGAGAAAGTGGCTGTATGCGGATTTTCGGCAGGCGGGCACTTATGCGGAAGTCTCGGAGTTCATTTTCAGGATATAAAAGAAGAAAATTCTCTTCTTAAAGAAGTTTCATGCAGACCGGATGCGATGATACTCGGTTATCCGGTAATCACTTCGGGAAAGTATAGAAACGAAGATTCGTTTTTAGCTTTGCTCGGAGAAGATTCTGATGAAGAAGAGCGGGAATATCTGTCGGTCGAAAAACATGTGACAGAAGAGATGCCGCCGTGTTTTTTGTGGCATACTCTTGAAGATAAGACCGTTTCGGCGGAAAACGGGTATTTGTTTGCCGAAGCATGCAGGAAGGCGGGCGTACCTTATGCGCATCATGTATTTGCGGAAGGGGCACATGGGATGTCTGTCGCCACAGAAGAATGGTTTGAACAAAAACTAAAAGAACGTCCTGATAAATGGACAGAGGAAGAGCAGGCGCATATATATGGCGCATTAGACGAAGTGGGGATGTGGACCGGACTTGCAAAACGATGGTTAAAACGGACGCTTTGCATAAAAGAAAGGCAGGAGATAGACAGTGAGGATTTTATTTATCAGACATGGAGATCCGGATTACATAAATGATACGCTGACGAAAAAAGGACATCGTGAGGCAAAACTGCTTGCCGAACGGGCGGCTGACTTGAATCTCGGAAGCTGTTATGTTTCTCCCCTTGGAAGAGCGAAAGACACGGCGCAGTACTGTCTGGATAAAGTGGGAAAGACCGCACAGACTGTAGAATGGCTGAGAGAATTTCCGGCAAGGATCGATCTGAATCAGGCGGTACATCTTCAAAAGGCTTATCCTACCGCGGAGAAAGAAAATGGTCGGTATGTGCCGAGAATCGTGTGGGATATCGTTCCGTCGTATTGGATGGAACATGGAGAATGTATGGACAGGGATGCGTGGAGAAAATCCGATCTATGCCAAAATTCAGATGCGGTGGAAGTATATGACAGGGTAACTCTTGAGTTTGACAGATTTCTTGCAGAGCATGGATATGTTCGTGAAGGCAGCAGTTATAGAGTGGAGAGAGAATGCACGGAGACCGTGACGTTTTTTTGCCATTTTGGGATTACGTGCGCGTTGTTGTCGCATCTGTGGAATATGTCGCCTTTTTCGGCATGGCAGTATTTTGCGTTTGCTCCGACATCGGTGACGGAAATAGTGACAGAAGAACGAGAGAAGGGAATCGCTTGTTTTCGGGGGTTGAAGCTGGGAGATGCTTCTCATCTTTATGCGGGAAACGAACCGGTTTCCGTTGCCGCCAGGTTTTGTGAAGTATACAGCGATATGAACAGCAGGCATTGAGAGAACAGCTTAAAATTATAGGAGCTTTCGGAAACAGAAGGCAGGGATTGGGGAAACGTACATGTTTCCTATAAGTCCTTGCCTTTTTCATGGATTATATGTTAATATAGGCGTTGGTGCGTATTAAGCATCACATATCCCGTAAAACGAAGTTTCAAAAAAGGAGATATTGTAATGATCAGTGCAAATAATGTAACTCTGCGCGTGGGAAAAAAAGCGCTTTTTGAAGAAGTAAATATCAAGTTCACAGAGGGAAACTGTTATGGTCTGATCGGCGCTAACGGAGCCGGAAAATCTACGTTTTTGAAGATTTTATCAGGTCAGCTTGAGCCGACGAACGGTGAAGTGGCGATCACTCCGGGAGAGCGTCTTTCTTTCTTACAGCAGGATCATTTTAAATATGATGAATATCCGGTTCTTGATACGGTGATCATGGGGAATGCCCGACTGTATGAGATTATGAAAGAAAAAGAAGCGATTTATGCAAAAGAAGATTTCACGGATGAAGACGGAATAAAGGCAAGTGAACTTGAAGGTGAATTTGCTACGATGAACGGATGGGAAGCTGAATCAGACGCGGCGTCTCTTTTGAATGGTCTTGGAATCGAGACAGATCTTCATTATAAAATGATGAAAGATATGACAGGTCCGCAGAAGGTGAAAGTGCTTCTCGCACAGGCGCTGTTCGGTAATCCGGATATTTTGCTTCTTGACGAGCCGACAAACCACCTTGATCTGGATGCGATTGCGTGGCTTGAGGAGTTTTTGATTAATTTTGAAAATACGGTGATCGTTGTGTCTCATGACCGTTATTTCTTAAATAAAGTATGTACGCAGATCGCAGATATTGATTATGGAAAAATACAGCTTTATGCGGGAAATTATGATTTCTGGTATGAATCAAGTCAGCTTCTTATCCGTCAGATGAAAGAAGCAAATAAGAAAAAAGAAGAGAAGATCAAAGAACTTCAGGACTTTATTTCCCGATTCAGCGCAAATGCTTCAAAATCAAAGCAGGCGACATCGAGAAAGCGCGCCCTTGAGAAAATCCAGCTTGACGAGATCAAACCGTCCAGCAGAAAATACCCGTATATTGATTTTCGTCCGAATCGTGAGATCGGAAACGAAGTGCTTACGGTAGAAGGTCTTTCTAAAACGATCGACGGCGTGAAAGTGCTTGACAATATCAGCTTTACTCTCGGTCACGATGATAAAGTCGCTTTTGTCGGAAGTAATGAAGTCGCAAAGACAGTTCTTTTTAAGATCCTGATCGGAGAGATGGAACCGGACGAAGGAACTTATAAATGGGGAGTGACAACTTCTCAGGCATATTTCCCGAAAGATTTCGGCGGAGAATTTGACAGTGATTATAATATCACAGAATGGCTGACACAGTATTCCGAAGAAAAGGATGTCACATATGTTCGCGGATTCCTCGGAAGAATGCTCTTCTCAGGCGAGGACGGTGTGAAGAAGCTGAAAGTTCTTTCAGGAGGAGAAAAAGTACGCTGCCTTCTTTCTAAGATGATGATTTCAGGAGCAAACGTTCTTCTTCTTGATGAGCCGACAAACCATCTTGACATGGAATCGATCACAGCTCTTAATAATGGACTGATCAAATTCCCGGGAGTTTTACTTTTTACGTCTCGGGATCATCAGATCGTACAGACGACTGCAAACCGTATTATGGAAATCGTTCCGGGTGGGCAACTGATCGACAAGATTACGACATATGACGAGTATCTTGAAAGTGACGAGATGGCAAGAAAGAGACAGACATATACTGTTTCGACTGAGGAAGATGATTAAAGGTTGATTAAATTTGAAATATCCTCTTTCTTTTTGGAAATAATTCTGTTATAATGTAAAAGCTGTGTATGGAAATCATGCACAGCTCTTCATGGAGACGTATCGAAGTGGTCATAACGGGGCGCACTCGAAATGCGTTTGCCCTCCGGGGCACGAGGGTTCGAATCCCTCCGTCTCCGTTTGAAAAATGAAGCCGAGAGTCAGAATGCAGTTGACTCTCGGTTTATTTTATCTTTTTCTTTTTTTGTCTTTGGCAGACAAGAGGAAGAAAAAACACATCAAAATATTTTGATGTGACATGTTGACAAACCACTTTACAAGACTTATGATGTATATATCAAAAATAATTGATGTGAGGAATGACGGCGATGACTGATTTTTCAAAAGACGCAAAAATCTTTAAGGCTCTTTGTGATACAAAAAGGCTTACTATTTTAGATTACTTGAAGAGTGGCGAAAAATGTGCGTGTGTTCTGATTGAAAACATGAACATCGGACAGTCAGCTTTATCTTATCACATGAAAATACTTTGCGATTCCGGCATTGTTCATGCAAGACAAGAGGGAAAATGGACACATTACAGCCTAAGTAAAAGCGGAAGTGAATACGCGTCAAAACGATTGCTAGAATTAACAACGCCAAATACTGAAAATCAATCAAATTGCTGCAAATAAAAGTCATCGAAAGGTGGCTTTTATAAAACTTTATCACATCAAAAATATTTGATATGTTGTATGAAGGAGGGACTTTTTTGGAAGTAGTCAATTCAATATGGTCGTTTTTCCAAGACCAAATATTAGGTATGAAGTGGTTAAATGGTTTAATCGGTAAGGGTCTATCACAACTAGGGCTAGACATTGACAGTCGATTAGGCGGAAGTATTCAATTCTTTTTGTATGACGTAATTAAAATCACAATTTTGTTATGTTTACTGATTTTCTTTATTTCGTATATTCAAAGTTACTTTCCGCCAGAACGAAGTAAGAAAATTTTGGGGCGCTTTCATGGCATAGGAGCAAATATTATATCCGCATTGTTAGGAACAGTTACACCATTTTGTTCCTGTTCGTCTATTCCGCTATTTATAGGTTTTACAAGTGCGGGATTGCCACTGGGCGTAACATTTTCCTTTTTGATTTCTTCCCCTATGGTTGATTTGGGAAGTCTTGTATTGTTAATGAGTATTTTCGGTGCTAAAGTTGCCTTTGCTTATGTGATTGTAGGTTTGATCATTGCTGTCATCGGCGGCACCTTCATTGAAAACTTACATATGGAAAAATATGTAGAAGATTTCGTCAAAAATGCAAGTAGGGTTGATATTAGTTCCCCTGCCTTAACCAAAAAGGACAGAGTTCAATATGCGAAAGAACAAGTGATGGGAACATTCAAAAAAGTATTTCCATACATTTTGATCGGTGTGGGGATTGGAGCAATTATTCATAATTGGATACCTGAAACATGGATTGAAAGTATTTTAGGAAGTAATAACCCGTTCGGTGTTGTTTTAGCTACGCTTGTCGGTATCCCTATGTACGCTGATATTTTCGGAACAATTCCGGTTGCAGAGGCATTACTTGCAAAGGGAGCACAATTAGGTACGATCTTATCATTTATGATGGCAGTAACGACATTAAGCCTGCCGTCTTTAATCATGTTGAAAAAGGCAGTAAAGCCTAAATTATTGACTTTATTTATTGCCATTTGTACGTCGGGTATTATCATTGTAGGTTATCTCTTTAATATTTTTAGTGCGATATTTATTTAAAAGGAGCGAATAAGAAATGAAATTATTTGGAAAGAAAAAAGAAACAAAATCATGCTGTTGTGGTGAAAATTGCACGTCAGAAACAATGCAAAATACAGAAAATAAGAAACAAGAGCAAGGGATCAAAATATTGGGTTCGGGCTGCGTAAAATGTATGGAATTAGAAAAAGCAACCAGAGCGGCAGTATCTGAACTTCGATTAGATTATGAGATTGAACATGTTACAGATTTTGCGGAAATCGCCGGTTACGGAGTAATGACGACACCTGCATTAGTGTTTAACGGCGAAGTTATATCCTATGGGAAAGTATTGACTGTAGAGGAAGTGAAAGCGCTGTTGAGTAAAAAATAAAGCAAAGGAAGGCCGGTAATTTATTTATGAAAAAACCTGAATTATTGTCGGATAAGGCAGGAGAAGCTTCTGGATATGACCTACAACAAAAAGTAAAGATTTTGAAAAGAATTTGAAAAGATTTGTTTAAAAATCAACTTCTGGTTTCACAATAAGGAAAAAAGTTATATAATGTAGAAGTTAAAAGAGGGAAGTAGATTGTAGCAGAAAAGAGGTTATCCATATGACAATAAAGAAGGCAACACTTGTTCTTGAAGGCGGAGCGACAAGAGGAATATTTACTTCGGGAGCGCTTGATTATCTGATGGAGAGAGATCTGTATTTTTCGGATGTGATCGGCGTTTCGGCGGGCTCGTGCAATGCGGTGGACTATGTTTCGCGGCAGCCGGGAAGAACGAGAGACTGTATGATACCGACTGACAAAGAAGGAAAATATTACTATGGGATCAGAGACTTCGTCAAAGAGAAAAGTCTGATGAATATGGATCTGATCTTTGATAAATATCCGAAAGAACTGCTTCCGTTTAAAGAGGGAAGTTTTAAACTGGCATTAAAGACCGGATGTCCGATCATTCCGATCGCCATGACGAATACACCTAAGATTTATGAAGCACAGGCTCCTTTATTAAAAAAGACACACGTTGTGCTTCATTACGGCAAACCAATCCTTCCAAACGAACTGGATGCCGATACGAAAAAGCACATCGGTGTCTATACAAAATGCGTTATTGAACAGATGCTTGAAGAGAACGAACAATATCTGGAAACTCCATAAAGTGAGATGCTTTTACTAAAATGGTATCCCCTTTTTTCAGATAAGATTTCAAATGTAACAGCAGTTCTTCTTTCGTAGCAAAATAGAATATTTCCATGGTTTCGCTATGTTCTTCTGCACCTTTGGCTAATTCCTTAGAGAGTTCGCCGCAGCAGAACAGAGCATCCAGACCACGGCTTGCTGCATAGGCTCCCACTTCATAGTGGAGCCTTTTTTCATCCGCTCCTAATTCTCCCATATCACCAAGCACTGCGATCATTCTGCCTTTTGCCTGTGTCAGTACGTCGATGGATGCCCGCATGGACACCGGGTTGGCATTGTAACAGTCATCAATGATCAGCATATCATTTGCATGGATCAGGTTCGTGCGACCTCCGATGGTCTGTGCTTTTTTAATGCCTGCACAGATCTGTTCTACATCCAGTCCTAGCTCCATGCCAACGCAGGCTCCGGCTAAAGCATTTAAGACATTGTGTTCACCCGGTATCGGTATCTCCACCTCTTTGGTACACTCTGGAAAATGAAAGACTGCTTTCATGCCGTCTAAGCCAAGATTCCGGATCTCGGTGGCATAGATACAGTTTTCTTTACCGCACTGGTTTTTCTCGCTTTTTCCATAAAAAACAGGGGCTTTTCCGTTTACGTTTTCTACTGTGGAGAGCTTATCATCCTCGCCATTTAAGATCACGGTTCCGGTTCCGTTTAAATGTTCAAAGATTTCTGTCTTTGCCTTTAAAATCCCATCGCGGCTTCCTAAGTTCTCCAGATGACAGAGTCCAATGTTCGTGATCACACAGATGTCCGGTTTTGCGATCGCACCTAAGCGGTGCATCTCGTTAAAATCCGAAATTCCCATCTCAAGAACTGCCACCTCGTCTTCTTCGCTCAGACGGAAAATGGTCAGCGGCAGACCGATCTCATTGTTAAAATTGCCCGCTGTCTTTAACACACGGTATTTTTCCGAAAGCACGGACGCGATCATTTCTTTGGTACTCGTCTTTCCTACGCTTCCGGTAATCCCAACCACTTTGATATCCAGACTGTCTCTGTAAAATGCCGCAATATCTTTCAATGCCTGTGCTGTGGATTCCACTAAAATGTAAGGTCCTTTCGGAACTTCTAACCGTTGTTCCGATACTACGGCTGGCTGCCGCTCCCTGTCCATATACTGCATCAATAAAGGTATGACCGTCTACCCGCTCGCCCTTAATTGCCACAAACAGATTGCCTGCTTCCGCTTTACGACTGTCAATCACCACTCCCGTTACCTCAAAATTCCGTTGTTCCTCCGGTCCGATATAGGTTCCATGACAGCAGTCTGCAATATGTTCTAATGTCAGATTCTTCATTTTGATTTTGTCCTCGTCTTTCTAACATTTTTCTGCTTTTTTGTGCGTTCTCTCTTCGCTCTGCACAGGAATTTTATGCATATTTTTTCAAAGACAACTCTATCAGCTTTTCACAAAGCTGCTCAAAGCTGACTCCTACTGCCTGCGCCTCCTGTGGTAACAGACTGGTCGGTGTCATACCCGGAAGTGTATTTGCCTCAAGGCAATACATCTGTTCCCTGCTGTCTAACAGAAAATCCATTCTGGAATATGCCCCAAGTCCCAATAC
>ENA-OPAO01001837-OPAO01001837.1-human-gut-metagenome-genome-assembly--contig:-NODE-1837-length-13633-cov-3.151348_pt1 | contig 13633 bp, 5 predicted proteins | sample MGYA00241054_ERZ501424 | MGnify/ENA primary metagenome ERZ501424 (study PRJEB25962, sample SAMEA2042623) | human gut metagenome | biome: human gut; feature: human-associated habitat; material: faeces...
TAGTTTCCCATGAGTTCTCTAAGCGCTGCTTTTTGTGGTGAATCCTTTTTTCTTGTCATAAAATAAACCTCCAAACTGAGTAATTCTATCTTACATCAGTTTGGAGGTTTACACAAACTTTGGGATACTCCCATAATATTCCCTTCGATAATGGCATTTTGATATTCTAAAGTATGATTTCGCAGGTTCTGTTAATTGCATAAAAATAACGCCACCGGATATGATATCACGATGGCGTTATTTTTATGCCTTGCTGCCTGTATGTTCCATTTCCGGCATACCTGCATTCTTTTTCTTTAGGCTTTTCAGACTCTCTTCCAGATCATACCCCATCTGTTCGCTTCTCCAGTTAATGGATTCTTTGCACAAACAGAAAGCTCCAAAAGCACAATCCAAAAATATCATGGTTGTTAAAATAATTATAAATGCAAACATATTTACTCCATCTCTTTTCTATTTGCCAACTAATCCAAGACCGTTCGGATGCGCATCTGAGTTCCGCATCCGAGACGATCTGTTAACGCCTGCTTAAGAAATTATCGTAACTGCGTAGTATCCTGGCAGCTACAGGCTTTCTAATCCTAATTAGTGAACTCTTTTTTTCTTCACCATAACCATAACAACTCCGGCTGCCAGGCAAAGAACTATCAGTCCGACTACATTAGTTGTATCTCCGGTTTTGGCTGCTTTTACGGAGTTATTGTTTCCGCTTACAGTTGTTGTTCCGGAAGGTGTATTAATGCTTCCATTGTTTCCGGAACCTGTGTTGGAAGTTCCATTGTTAGTGCCCCCATTTGCGGAACCGTTGTTGATGTTCTCGTTGGTTGGATCTTTCTTAGGTTCTTCTTTTTTAGGTTCTTCGTCTTTCTTATCTGCTTCTTTTACTTTCAGTTCTTCTTTTGCCTTGTTTACAGCATTTAAAGCAGTAGCCACTTCATCCTTAGTTGCTTTCGGATTACCAAGTACTTTCCTGGCTTCGTCAATGGCTGCCTGGAGAGCTTTCACAGAATCTTCGGTGTACTTATTGGTTTCGCCTGTCAGTTTTGCTGCTTCATCAACAACATTTCTCAGATTTCCTACCTCTACCAGAGCTTCTTTTGCTGCATTTACAGCTTCCAGCGCTTTATCCACAGTTTCCTGTGTTGCGTTTGTATCCTCAAGTACCTCCTGTGCTAATGCAATTGCATCTGTAAGAGCATTCCGGGATTCTTCGGAATATTTCTTTGTGTCTTTTACAAGTTCCTCAGCTTCTTTTACAGCTTCTTTAAGTTTATCTGTTTCAGCCGGTACTTTGATTTTTACAAGTGCTTTTATTGCTGCTTCTACAGCTTCTGTCTGTTTATCTACAGTTTCCTGTGTTGCGTTTGCATCCTCAAGTACTTTCTGTGCTGCGTCGACAGCTGCATTAAGAGCTGTCCGAGACTCTTCTGTATAAGTTGCTGTGTCATTAGCAAGTTCTCTTGCATTTGCAATAGCATTCTCAAGAGCTTCTGTAGCAACTGCCGGTTTCTTCTGTGCCAGGTTTTCTTTTGCTTCTTTTACTCTTCGCATTGCATCATTAATTTCATCCTGTGTTGCATTTTCAGAAGCCAGCACTTCCTCTGCCATTGCAATTGCTTCTTTAAGGGCATTCAAAGACTCTTCCGTATACATTTCCGAATTTTCTAATCCTTTAACAAATGCATTCGCATCATTCACAGTTTCTTCAAGTTCAGCTTTCCCCGGTTTTTCAACAGAAGGTTCTTTTGTTTTCAGATTTTCTTTTGCATCTGTTAAAGCTTTTAAAGCATCGTTTACTTCTTCCTGTGTTGCTTCCGGTTTATTCAGAACGGCCTGTGCTACCGTAATGGCTTCCTCAAGAGTTTTCCAGGAATCTTCTGTATATTTCTCTTTGTTTTCATCGCTTGCTGCAAATTTATTTGCATCAGCAACTGCTGTCTGCAGTTCTGTTTTGTCGACTACTGGTTTTTCAACTAATGCAGCAATTGCAGCATTTAACGCATCAGTCTGAGCATTTACTTCTTCCTGTGTTGCTGCTGGATCATTCAGTACTGCCTGCGCTGCTTTAATGGCTGCCCGAAGAGCTTTTAAAGATTCTTCGGTATAAGCAGCTGTGTTTGTCACAGTCTCATTTGCCTCATCAACACGTTTTTGCAGTCCTGATTTGTTAACCGGTACTTTGATTTCTTCTAAGTTAGCATCGGCAGCTTTTACAGCGGCTGTCTGAGCATCTACCATTTCCTGTGTCGCATTTTCGTCATTCACTACCGCAGCTGCTACAGCTATCACCTTTTTAAGAGCGTCTCTGGATTCAGCTGTGTATTTGTCTTGCGTTGTTTTGACATCTGCAAGGTTAATTGCATTGATCAGTGCAGATTTATCTGCTTTCTTTGCCAGTGCAGCAATCTTAGCTTCTACATTTGCTTTTGCAGTATTTACTTCATCCTGGGTAACACCTGCTTTATCATAAACTTCCTGAGCTGCATTTACTGCAGTTTCAAGTTCTCCTCTGGATGCTGGTGTATAGGCATTTACCTCTGCAAGTTTATCTCTTGCAGTTTTAAGTACTTTCTCCAGTTCTGTAAGATCTGCTTCATCTGCAATTCTTTTCAGTACGATATCCAGTTTGTCCAGCTGTGGAGCTTTGTTTGTATCCGGTGCTGTAAGGATCAGGGTTCCTGCTCCCGCTGTTGTCACTTTGATATCCAGTGTGAATGTCTTCACAGTAAGTGCGTTGTCTTCTTTAGTTGACGGGCAATCAACCTGAGCTGCTTCAATCTTATTGTCCGCTTCAGAAATCGCAAGTTTGTTTAACGCTCCGGCACGGTAAGTACCTGTTACTGTGTAGGTTCCGGGAACTACTGCTGTGTAAGCATATTTTGCATAATCTTTGTATGCCATACAGTTCAGGAATTTTCCATTACTTGCCCAGTCTTCAGAAGTAATAGTAAGCGGCCAAGCCGAATCCGAATCTGAATCGTTGCTATTGATCAGTTCTGTAGCATGCTCTGCTTCCAGGGTCTTGGTCACTCCCTTTTCTCCCGGGAATCCAAATGGATTTTCTGCTGTATAGTTCGTAAATGCAAATGTTGCTTCGATTGTATGAGTTCTGTCTACGTGATCGAATGTATAAGTAGTTTTCTTTCCTACCGATGTTCCATCCACTTTTACGTCTGCAATCTCATATCCGTCTTTTGGTGCAATCGTAAATGTTACACTTTCATCTTCTGTAACAGTTACTTTGCCTTCTGTAAGGCCATCTGCTGTGATGGTTCCGCCTTCACCTGCTGTAGCTGTGATGTCGAAAGATCCCAGCGTAACATTCCGCGGGCTGATGCTGAAGTAGTCAATTCCAGGACCCTTATTGGTATCCGGGGCTGTAATAGAAATCATTCCATCTCCAGGTGTTACTACTTCAATATCAAATTCTACAGTTCCGAAAACAACGTTTCCATTCTCTTTGGACGGGTTAACTACAACTTTTTTTTCTGCGATCTTTCCGGTTTTTTCTGTTATCTTAATACCATTTTTGGCATTTTCAGGAGAACCGCTGCGATATCTCATGACCACATGGTAGGTGCCGGCTTTGTCTGCGTGATATGCATATTTCAGGACATCCTTGAATGCCATATCTGTGACAAATTTTCCATTGCTTGCATCGTTGTTATCCGCAATCTTCATCGGCCAATCCTGATCAGAATCTAAATCATTGCTATTATTTAACTCTGTCGCAAATTCTGCTTCCAGCTTAGCGCTTGTTCCCGGTTTCCATGGGAATTTGAATCTGTCAGTTTCTGTATACTTTTCACGTGCTACAAGTGCTTTCTTTGCATTTTCCAGTGCTATGTATGCATTTCTGATAGTTGCTTCTGTTGCTTCTTCGTTTTCGACAACTGCTCTTGCTGCTTCCAGTGCTTCTGCATATGCACTCCAGCCTTCTTCCATGTACAGATTTTCCTGCGCTTCGTCAGGAGACTGAGTAATTAAAGTGTTCAGTTTTTCTTTTGTAATACCATCTGCATCTTTGATTGTGATTCTTGCAGAACTGTTGAAACCAATGATTGCATTGTCCGGTGTTTTCTCTGTCAGTTCGATAGAAAACACACGATCGCCGGTCATGTTCGTATTACGTCTTGTCTCTGCTGCTTTAACAGTTACTTCAGCTTGTCCATCATTCAGAGTAACTACCGGAGCTAATTCTGTATTAAAATCATCCTGAATTGCACTTCCCGGGTTAGGCTGGATCTTAGCTGTGATTGTTCCTTTTGTTCCACCTACACGTTTGATTTTCACATCCAGTGAAGATTCTTCATTCATTGTGTATGCAGAATCTTCAAGTTCAATCATTCCAACGCCACCGTTGTTGATTACGTAAGCTGCTTCCACACCGATTGCTGCATTTGTTTTTGCTACAAGCTTTAATGTGTGATCGCCATCTTCCAGATCACCGGATACAAAGATCTTTGCTCCTGTAGATCTGCTTTCCGCATGTGTATTGATCGTTTCTACCAACTGATCATCGATATAAACATCAGCGGCACCATGACCCGGGTCTGTTGTTCCCATCAGGTATACTTTTGTTCCGTGGAAGTTATAAGTAAAGCTTGCGTCAGCTCTATTGGACCAGGTATTCTGTCCGTTGATATACTGGCTGCCTGTCTGTGGATTCCAACCTGTGCTGAATGTAAAACTATTATCATTAACGCTGGTTGTTACCATACCTTCCGGCGCTGCTCCTGCCAGCTGGAATCCTTCGCTTGCTTTGTATACACCAACTTCACTTAACATCGGAACTTTTCCATCGGTTGTTCCTACTGTGATCTTAACCTGAGTTGCTGCTACCGGTGCAGTTCTAACCAGTCTCTTTGCACCAACAGTTACTCCACTTTTCAGTGTCTGCCACTGTGCATCGTCAGATGCTTTGTACTCAACTTTATAACTGTTGATGTGCTGTCCTTTCTGAATTGCTTCTTCGAATGAAACCACATCGAACTTCTTCGCTGTATTCCATTTAATGGTCAGACTTCCGCTTGTTGTACCATCATTTGTTGTCCAGTATGTGGCATCATTTCCATCTACTACATTTCCCGGTTTGAATGCAGCATCGTTTCCACGAACATCAGATGCTACAATTGTGGTTCCTTCTGCTTTTGCCAGATTGGTTCTGAAAGACTCTTCCACATTCTGACCGAATTCTGTTATTCTATTCAGGATCGGCTGATCTACTGTACCTTTGTTGTTTGGCGGTACATTCAGAAGCATAGTTGCATTATGTCCTACAGAATCAAAATACATGTTAGCAAGCTGGGCAACTGTCTTCGGAGTACATTTATTTGTTCCCCAGAACCATCCGGATGTAATACGTCCGTCACACTCCGGAACTGTCCATTTATTACCATTTTCATATCCTTTGGAATAAGGTGTACTTCCATTGCTATCAATAGTATTATTGTCATAATTGACATTTGACTTTGCCCAGGTATCCTCAAAAGCCACACCGTCTTCATTTCCGATCCAGCGAACGGTTGTATATGCCTGAGCTCCGAATAACATACAGTCAGCATCCTTGTCTGCCTGTTTTCCCTGGTGTTTCTGGATTGTATCAAACCATTTTGTAAACTCATAGTCCTGTGCATTGGCACCGCTTCCTTTGGCTCCATCCATCCATACTTCAACAAAATGTCCGTTATTGCCGTACTTGGGATTTCCAAGAATTTCTTCTAACTGATTGTTATAATATTCATTATAATCTTTTACGTCATTTTCCTTGCTTGTCGGTTTTCCATTGGCATCATAATATCCGTAAGATGGCTCATGAATATCCCATGGAGACAGGTAAAGTCCCATGTCCATATTATAGTTTGTACACGCAGTAGATATCTCCTCAAGAATATCTCCTTTATACCCTGCTGCCTCTGCATCATAGTCTGTATATGCACTCGGCCAGATACAGAAACCATCGTGATGTTTTGCTGTTACAATAATTTTCTTAAATCCTGCATTCTTTAATGTGCTTACCAGTGTGTCTGCATCAAAGTTATCTTTCAATGTAAAGATTTCGTTCGGTGCTTTGTTTCCGTAATGTTCTCCCCACTCAATTTCATTAAATGTATTCGGTCCGAAGTGACAGAATGCTGCCAGTTCATCCTTCTGATATTTGTACTGATTCGCGTCCGGTACAACTTCGTCCGATGCCGGTTCTGCAGTTCCAGTGGTTGTGCATTCGCTGTCGGTTATTCCATCCGTTCCTGCGGATACCGGTACAGGGTTTGCACCGACAGAGCCTAATATGGTAGAAGCGCCAAGAACCAATCCCAGAAATGCTGAAAGGGTCTTTTTCCTCATTTTTTTCTCCTTTTTGTTGGATGTTACAGACAGGAATCAGTGTTTTCTGATTCCTGTCTGTTTTAATTACTTATTTTTATCCTTCAAGAGTGGGACATTCTTAATCCTCTCTTTTACGTTTTACAACAACAGTTCCTGCAACCGCAGATGCTGCCAGGGTAAATAACCAGGCTGCTGCATTGGCTGTATCACCTGTTTTTGCAGCTCTGGCTGTAGATGTGCTGCCTGTGGTTGTTCCACCTGCATTTGTGCTTCCTGTGTTGGTATTTCCGGAAGTTGCTGCAGGTTTTGCGCCTGGCTGCGGTGTGGTGCTCGGGGTTGGGGTTGTAGTTGGTGTTGTAGTTGGGGTTGGGGTTGTAGTCGGGTCTGGCGTTGTAGTCGGTGTTGGGGCTGCCGGTCCTGGGGTAGGAGTCGGATCCTTCTTACCATCGTCTTTTGCTACCAGATTCTTGAAAGCTTCTTCGATAGCTTTATTCGCTTCCTCTACTTCTTCCTGAGTTACATTGTCACCATTCAGTACTTCCTGATACTTCTTGTAGACTTCCTCCAGATTTTTCAGAGATTCCTCTGTGTATTTATCCTTGTTCTCCAGAGCTTTGTCTGCATCTTTTGTAGTTTCCTGCAGTTTTTCTTTATCTGCCTTTGTTATAAATGTATCTTCTACTTCTTCTGTTCTGTCAGATTCTATTCCATCTACATCTACTACTGTTACGGCTACATTGTATCTGGTTCCTACCTTAAGGCCAGTCAACTTGTACTCTGTTCCTTCTATAGGCAATTCATTCTGTTTTTTATTATCCAGATATACATTATATCCAGGTGCCATCGCTCTTTCTGCAGCCGGTTCCCAGGTAACGATTGCTGTGGTATGAGTAATTTCAGATACTTTTACATTCGTAGGAGCGGATGGTTTTTCCGGGGCAGGTTCCTCGTTTTTAAGTGTTGTAAATGTGAAGGCTGCAGATCTTCCTGATTCATTTCCCGCTGCATCCACTGCACTTACTGTTACTGTGTATTCTGTATCCGGAGTAAGACCTGTCAGTTCAATTTCCAAACCTTCCACCAGCTTGTCCGTATTTATTTTTGCTTCATCTACATATACATTATATCCGGCTACTCCTACATTATCTGTAGATGCTGTCCAGGTAATCTTTGCTCCTGTCTGTGTCACCTCTGATGCTGTTACACCTGCCGGTGCTGTCGGTGCTTCTGTATCTTTCTCTTCTTCCGCCTCTAATGTTGTAAATGTAGCTGCTTCAGATCTTGCGGATTCGTTTCCTGCTGCATCCACTGCACTTACTGTTACTGAATATCCTGTATTTGCTGTAAGTCCGGTTAAATCATATTCTGTAACTGTTACAGGTGTAGCATTTACTTTTGTTTCACCCACATATACATTGTATCCGGTTACTGCTACATTATCTGTAGATGCTGTCCAGGTAATCTTTGCTCCTGTCTGTGTCACGTCTGATGCTGCTACACCTGCCGGTACAGATGGTGCTTCGGTATCCTGTGTTTTTGGTGTTGTAAATGTAGCTGCTTCAGATCTCTCAGATTCATTTTTTGCTGCATCCACCGCAGTTACTTTTACTGAATAATTTGTCTCTTCTGTAAGAGCAGTTAAATCATATTCGGTAGTTGTTATAAGTGTTTCATTTACTTTTGCTTCATTTAAGTATACGTTATATCCAACTACTCCTACATTGTCTGTTGCTTCGCTCCAGGTAACTTTTGCTGTTGTTGTTGTAACATCTGTTACTACTACATTTGTCGGTGCTGATGGTGCTTCTGTATCTGCCGCATTTTTTGTTGTAAATGTATATACAGCTCCTTCTGAAACATTACCGGCTGCATCAACTGCTTTTACAGTTACTTTATATTCTGTTCCTGCTGTAAGACTTTCCAGTGTATATTCTGTTCCTGTTACAAGTGTCTCGCCGTTTACAGGATCTTCAGATTCATTTACGTATACATTGTATCCAGTCACGCCTACATTATCTGTAGATGCTGTCCAGGTAACTTTTGCTGTTGTTGTTGTAATATCTGTTACTGTTACCTCTGTTGGTGTTGTCGGTGCTTCTGTATCAGCTGCAGCTTTATCTACATAAGTGATGATTGGTGTAACGTGAACGGATGGTTTGCTTGGGTTATCATTACACTTAGTTACCACACGAATCATGTCGCCACGGCTTACTGCGATTTCTTCAGGCTGTTCCCAGTTACCAACTTTCTGTCTACTGGTTTCAAGTGTTAAGCTCTTCTTCTCTTTACCATTCACATAAAGACTCAAGGTAACTGTTCCGCCTGTGTTCGAAGACTGACGAAGATATGGCTCGTCATCTCTGATTTTGAATGATACGGTTCCACTCTTCGGTACTCTATATGCCATTGCTGTAGAAATATCTGTGCGCGGCGGTGCGGAAAGCAGACCATGAACTGTTGGATCAGTTGTTGTATTTGTGTTCTGTGGTGCATCAATACCAGGACCATAATATGTATGAGTCGCCCAGTTTGGCCATCCGTCCGAATCGATAGTTGTCATATTGGTCCAGTCGCTGGAGCTGTCTTTTATCTGTCCGAACCATACATTTCCCTGCTGTCCTCTTACAAAATCAAACGTCCAGTTGTATTCGTTTTTCTGTGTGATCGTAAAATCATTTGTTGTGCTGTCTTCCGCAGTGATGCGAAGTGTCATTCCGGCTGCAACTGCATCGCTATCTGCCAGTTCTGTTCCACCGTTTAATACGGATACTGTTGCTGTGTCTGCTACAGTGATGTTTGCCTTCATTTCCTTTACTGTTGTCAGGTTTTTCTCTGTGTAAGGAACACGTACCTCTGTTCCCTTCACTTCGTAGAAACATCCCTTCAGTTCTTTATCCGAACTTGCAACCACAGTGTAAGTTACACTTTCCATTCCTTCATAAGAAAGAGTGATTGTTGCTCCTCCTTTTACGATGTCAGTTCCTGTAAGTTCTGTCTCGCCTTCTTTAATAGTAACTGTAACGCCTGTATCTACAATGACATTATTAAGGAAATCCTCTACTGTTGTATTTTTCGGAAGATCGCTTACGTTAGTTCCGGTAACAGTATATACGTTAGATCTCAGTACAAGTGCCGCCACTGCATCACTTTCTGCTGCTCCGATCTCCGGTACTGCTGTGATCTTGTGACCGAAGAAGTCGTGATCGATGGTATAACCATTTCTGTCAACTACTACTTTACCAGCGTTGATTGCCGGAGAGTTTTCTGCAAGTTTGTATCCGTCAAATACTGTTGTAGCTGTTGGATCTTCATGTCTTCTTGCGCTCTTATCAGTTGCTACTGAATCCGGACCGGAACCTGCATCCACAAGTACCTTTGTTCCTGCATTCGCTTTTACAGCATTTGCATCATTCGGATAAGTAGTTACGTTGTAATATAAGTTATTGCTGAAGGTCTTATTTCCGCTGGGATTCCAGTCATTTACTGCAACCGGTGAGTTTCCTGCGAAATAGAAAATATTATTTTCCATATCTACAGGACCACCATTGCCATGGCTTCTATGCCAGATGGTATTGAGACCTTCTTTGATATAGAATGTGTTATTGTAAACCTGGCAGTTTCCAGTGTTACCGGCCGGATCCAGAGGTCCCATATCTTCATACTGGCTGATGTTGTAACGGAATGTATTGTTAATGGACTCCGGACCACAGAACATGATGGTACTTGCGGTATTACCATGGCTGTAGTTGTACTGATAGTTTGTTCCATCACCATAGTCGGCATCCCATGGTTGTCCATCGCCGTTACCATTGGAAGCATTTAATGTTCTGAAGCACTCATTGTACTGGAAGATTGCATTTTTACATTTCCATGGCCAGATTGCTGCTGCCACTCGTCCTGCACCAACGCCCTGTGTACCGTTTACATTACCATTTGCATCAAGACTCGGCTGATTCTTTGAGTAGTCTTTGAAATTGATCTGCTCTGCCGCATTCTCTGACACGTTATACTGAACCATCGGTCTGTCCAGATACATGGTTGTGATGGCATCTCCGCCTACATGGTTCAGATAGTTGTTCTCGATCACAACATTAGATGAAGCATATTTTGCCATTGTTGCATCTGATAATGCACCTGTTGTGAACTGTCTCCACTGATATGTGTATCCAACTGCAATTCCCCAACGGTTTACAGTATCCAGAGAACAGTTTCTAATCTGGATATCATTGTATCTTGCGATTCCGGTTTCGCCTTCATTCGTTGGTTTTGCAACGATGAAATAGATACCACCATTTGTCATGTGTTTGTTATAAACGTTACCTGTTACGTTATGAATATAAAGATCATTTAATACGATATGATCTACAGTCCCATTGTCTTTTGCAACTCCGGCAACACCGGTTCGATCCATTGCATATGCATCATTATACGCTTTATCTTTTTCGGTATCGGTTGCACTGTTTCTGTCGTTTGTCAGCTCAAGACCTTCGATTTCAAGGTATTCAGCATCTTCAATTAAAATACTGGAAGATACAGTACCTTTCCACTTATGGTTCTGGTTATCCAGCGGAGTACCATAGTTTAACTCCCATAAGCCATGACCATTTGTATTGATCTGCGGTCTGCTTCCCTCGCCATAAGTAGATATTTTTACCGGTGCTTCTGCAGTACCGCTGTCCTCTTTTGTAAACTTAAGAGCCTTATCCTCAAATACAGATCCCTTTTTCAGAAGAACTGTATCTCCCGGCTCAAGGTCAAGTGTATTTACTTTGTCAAGTGTCTGGAACGCCTTACCTTCTGATGTTCCTTCATTGCTATCATTTCCCCCCTTGGAATCAACATAATATGTTGTTCCAGTTGCGGTATTTCCCTCAGCTTTAACAGACACTGCCGGCATCATTGATGCGACTGTTGTTCCTGCAAGCAGAAGTGCTAACGTACCGCTCATCCATCTTTTCTTCATACCTTTTCTCCTTCCGTTATTGTATATTCTTCAAGGTGTACCGGTTCACATCTTTCATGTTTCCTTCCACCTGAGAACCGTTTTCACGCTGCGTGATCATATCGTCGTATTTTTGTTCACGCAGTTCTCTTTCGACTGCTATTCTTGCTGTCTCCAGGTCAGCATTTTCTTCGCTGTCTCCAAATATCCAGTCGCGACTCTGATAGTGCTGAAGAACCTCGTCTTCCGTCAGTTTCATACCCTCTCTGGAGGTATCGTTACAGTATTTTTCCTTCAGAGTACTGAGCTCGTAGTCCAGATACAGCTGAAACGTATACTCTTTCAGTCCGTAGATCACTTCGCCTTTTTTTACTTTCTCGCCCCGCTCCGCATTACCATCCTTCCAGCGTTTTTCCAGAGCCTCATAGCTGCTGTCTGCTACATCTCCGTTTTCTTCGGCAAGATCATATACTGCATGGATGTATTTTAACTGTTCTACTGTATTCCGGGTGAGAATCTCATAGCCGTATTGTCCGTCGTATTGCTTTTCCCAGAAATCCGTTCCGTATACGGCATCATAATCTTGTTGGATCTGCATCTTGGTATCGTATTCCACGGAATTCATGCAGTTCACATACTCTTCTTTACTGATTGAATCCCCGGCTACAGTCAGATCGAATCGATTGACAGACTTGTATATGACGACTCCGCCGGCAATTCCTGCAGCTGCAATCACCGCTATGACAGCTCCGATCTTCATAAGCTGTTTTTTTCGATTCTTCATTATCTACCTCCTTCCGGCAATGTAGCCTGTTCCGTCTGCATACAGACTATCTCAGTCTCTTTTGTTCTAATTATAACGATTCGTTTTTTTATCGGCTCGTTCTTTTGTGTTGATTTCATCATTTATTTTGTCAAATTCGGAACTACAATAAAATGCCACGTTAAAGCGGAATAGATTATTGAACAAAAAAAGAGCCATATCTTTTTCAGATATGACTCTCATAATTGTTACTATTGTTCTAATTACAGCACACGGCGAACTGCAACGATCGGCCTGTACGCAGCGTTTCCGCTGATCTTAATACCGTCTTTTGCGTTACTTGCATGTACAATCTGTCCACCGCCCATGTAAATCGCTACATGACCTGCGTAGCAGATAATATCTCCAGGCATTGCCTCAGAGTAGGAAACTCCACGACCACAGCCTGCCATTGCTCCGGAGGAATGCGGAAGGGATACACCAAACTTTGCATATATACTCATGATAAATCCGGAACAGTCAGCACCGTTTGTCAGGCTTGTACCACCCCATACATAAGGATTGCCAACAAACTGGCATGCGTAATTAACAACGGACTGTCCTGTCGGATTATATGATACGCTGCTGCCTGAGCTTCCTGATGAGCCGGAAGAAGAACTTCCGTTGTTCTTGGATGTTGTTGCACTTGAGCTGCTACTTGCATTGTTACTGCTTGTATTGCTATTAGCTTTATTGCTTGTTGAAGAACCGGAACCTGTATTACTGCCGGAAGCAGATGAAGATTTCTTGCTTGCTTCTGCTGCTTTCTTTGCTGCCTCATCTGCTGCTTTTTTGTTTGCTTCTTCCTGTGCTTTCTTTGCAGCTTCTTCTGCTGCTGCCTTCTTAGCTGCTTCCTCGGCTGCTTTTCTTGCTGCCTCTTCCGCTGCTTTTTTCTCTTCTTCTTCAATTTTCTGAATCTCAGCATTCTGCTGACGAATCAGTTCCGTGTACTGTGCAGCCTGGTTCTGCGCCTGTGCGATCTGTGCATCATAATCACTGGAAGTTGCTTTCTTTTCTTCCAGCTGGGTCTGCATACTCGCCTGACGATTCTGATACTCCTGGTTCATCTCTTCCAGTTCTGCTTTCTCACTGTCCAGCTGATCCCCAAGGTCTTTTACCTGCTGTACAGTCTCTTTGAACTCTTCCAGACTGTTTCTGTCACTGTCATACATCTGCTGTACATATTCTGCCTGGTTCAGAAGACTGGTAAAGTCCGATGCCTGGAACAGCATCTGTGCCCATGCATCATCTCCACCCTTTTCATACAGATACTGGATTCTCTTCTTCATGGCTTCATACTGTTTCTGTTTATTTTCTTCTGCCACTGCCAGATCTGCTTTGGTCTGCTCGATCTGCGCTTCTTTATCGGATAACTCACCATCCAGAATCTCAATCTCAACCATAATATTTACCAGATCAGAATCCAGCTGATCGATCTCAGCGGAAAGTGTCTGTTTCTGGTCTTCCAGATTATTGATTTTAGACTCCTGTGCTGCAAGCTGACTCTGTGCTGCTGCCTTATCCTGTTTTAACTGATCTTTTCTAGATGCAGCACCGGCAGG
>ENA-OPAO01001860-OPAO01001860.1-human-gut-metagenome-genome-assembly--contig:-NODE-1860-length-13520-cov-2.278426_pt1 | contig 13520 bp, 12 predicted proteins | sample MGYA00241054_ERZ501424 | MGnify/ENA primary metagenome ERZ501424 (study PRJEB25962, sample SAMEA2042623) | human gut metagenome | biome: human gut; feature: human-associated habitat; material: faeces...
TCCCTGCCGTATGGCTTCCCGAACCCCGACATCTCACTCGACGCGCTCAGGACCATGATCGAGCACGGCGTCGACGCGGTCGAGATCGGCCTGCCGTACTCCGACCCGGTGATGGACGGCCCCGTCATCCAGGCGGCCAGCCAGATCGCCCTGAACAACGGGGAAAGCATCAACGGCGTGTTCAAGGCGGTCGAGACGGTGGCCAACGCCGGCGGCGTGCCACTCATCATGAGCTACTGGAACCTGATCTACCATTACGGCGTCGAACGGTTCGCCTGCGATTTTGAGAACGCCGGCGGTGCCGGCCTGATTACCCCCGACCTCATCCCCGATGAGGCTGGCGAGTGGATCGAGGCTTCGGATCGTCACGGACTCGACCGCATCTTCCTGGTCTCCCCGGATTCGGCCTCCGAACGTCTCGAACTGGTCGCCCGCAACGCACGCGGCTTCGTCTACGCGGCATCCCGTATGGGCGTTACCGGCGAGCGCGACACCATCAGCGCATCGCCCGAAACGCTTGTCGAGCGTGCCCGCAACGCCGGGGCGAGAAACGTGTGCGTGGGTATCGGCGTATCCACCCCGGAGCAGGGCGCGAAGGTCGGCGCCTACGCCGACGGCGTCATCGTCGGTTCTGCTCTGGTGCACACCCTGCTTGACGACGACAACGTCACCGCGAAAACGCCGAAGGAAGGACTGCGCGACCTGGCCGCCAAGGTCGAGGCGCTGTCCGGGGGCATCCACAACGAGTCACGCTGACACACCCCCGCGTCGGCGGGCTGCCTTTACCGTGCATCCGCCGGCCATGGGGTAGGGTAGATGGCGGTAACAGCGGTCTAGACAAACGAGGCACTGCATGAATCTTGCGTATATCCCCTCACCGGGGTTCTCCAAGTTCTCCATCGGACCGGTGACGATCCACATGTATGCGATCTGCATCCTGACGGGAATCATCTTCGCCGTGTGGATCCTCACCGTCAGATGGAAGAAGAACGGGGGCACCTTCGACCAGGTGCTGGACACCACGCTGGTCGCAGTGCCCTGCGGCCTGGTCGGGGCCCGTCTGTACCACTGCATCACGACGCCCGACATCTACTTCCCGCCAACCGGCAACCTCATCAACATCCTCAAGGTGTGGGAAGGCGGCATGGCCATCTTCGGCGGCATCGGGGTGGGGGCCTTGGCCGCATTCCTGTGGTGCCGCCACCGGCGTTATCCGTTCGCCCTGCTGGCCGATTGCATCGCGCCGGCGCTGATGGTAGCGCAGGCCATCGGACGACTGGGCAACTGGTTCAACCAGGAACTGTACGGCATGCCGACCACGCTGCCATGGGGCCTCAAGCTCAACGATGCGGACGCCATCGGCAAAAGTGAGATCTGCTACAACGGACAGGCATGCCCGACCGGCACGCTGTTCCACCCCACGTTCCTGTACGAGATGATCTGGAACCTGATCGGTGCCGCGATTATCGTGTGGCTCGGCCACAAACTCGTCGACGTGCTCAAATCCGGACAGCAGTTCGCCATGTACATGATGTGGTACGGGCTTGGACGCACTTGGATCGAAAGCATCCGCATCAACTATTCGACGATCATCCTCGGCCTGCGAGTCAACGTGTGGACCGCGATCATCGTGTTCCTTGCCGGGTGCATCCTGTTCGTCGTGTTGTGGCGCTTCGGCAGTGAGACACGCGACCTGACGTCCAGACTGCGCGCGGTCACGGCCGACGAGATGGAACGTCAGCGCCAGCTGGAAGAGCGGGCCGCCGCGAAATCCGGCAAGACGGCCAAGACCGCGAAGCCCGAGACTCCCGCCGAAACCGCCGAGAGCGAGATCCATCAGGACTGAGCGCCCGCATCCGTCCGAATCAGGATATCGCACAAGAGCATAGAAAACCGCAATACCATAACACACAAACAAGAACGGCGCAAGCCGTCTCGTCGTTCTTCCACCATAGAATGAGAGCCATGAGCATACAAATCGCACCCAGCATCCTTTCCGCTGATTTCTGCAACCTCGAACGCGACCTCAAGGCCATCGCCAACGCCGACCTCGTGCATGTCGACGTGATGGACCACCACTTCGTGCCGAACCTCACCCTTGGCGAGCCCATCGTCAAGCGCATCTGCGAGGTCACCGACCTGCCGGTCGACGTGCACCTGATGATCGAGGACCCCGACCGTTGGGCCCCCGAATACGCGAAGCTCGGTGCCGCCTCCATCTCGTTCCATATGGGCGTTAATGTTTGCCAATTCCAGCACCTCCATCGTAATAATTAAATTCATTCTTTGTTTGGTTTGGCTTGTCGGACACGGACAACAGCACAAACACACCTAATTATCTTATTATATATACCACATATTGTCAAGTAAATAGTTGCAAATTAACATAAAAAATAAAAAATAGGACACAATAAATTTGTGATTGGATGCAAAACAGTGCAGGAGGCGGCAAAAATGACCGAAAAACGGACGGACTTAGCATTAGAGGCAAGAGAGAGTTTTCCCAGAAATCATGTAGAAATACAGGGGGTTGTTCTGGAAAAGAAAAAATGTCTGCAAGGCAAGGTGAAAATTACGACGGTAATTATTCGGGATGAAGCAGGCAGCAAAGCAATGAAAAAACCAAAAGGAACTTATATTACAATCGAATCACCACTTATGCTTCATGGAGATATTGACGAGAGAGAGCCATTTTTGCTCTGTGTCTGTGAACAGTTGGAAAGTATGATAAAGGGACTTCGTAAAAAGAGCGTTTTGGTTGTTGGATTGGGAAACCGGGAAGTGACCTCGGATTCATTAGGACCGAAAATGACAGACGCCCTTTTTGTGACGAGACATTTTAAAGAAGAATTTGGTGCATCTTTTATGCAGGAAAATGGATATGGCTGTGTGAGTGCAATAGCACCCGGTGTCATGGCGCAGACCGGAATTGAGACTGAAGAGGTATTACAGGGGATTATACGGAAGACAAAACCGGATTTGGTAATTGTCGTGGACGCATTAGCATCCAGAAGTGTGCAAAGGCTTTGTACAACGGTACAGATTACAGATACGGGAATTGAGCCTGGTGCCGGCGTTGGAAACCGCAGGAAGGAACTAACCAAAAAGACGCTTGGAATTCCGGTTGTTGCAATTGGTGTTCCTACGGTTGTAGATGCGGCAACCATTATTTCCGACCATTTGGAGCATGTATTAGAGAAACAGGGGTATTCGGAGGAGGAAATTGAGCGGTTTATTTATGAAATTCTGACCGAGGAAACAACCGATGTGATGGTAACGCCGAAAAATATTGACGAATCGGTGAATCAAATTAGTAAAGATCTTGCAAAAGTATTAAATCATTGTTTTCAAAAACGGGATAATTATGGAAACAGCAGCATATCCTTTTATGAAAAAGAAGATATGAAGAGAGAATGAAAAATGAAGTTTGGCATGCGGGTCGCAATTGGGGTGTTTGTCACCTCTTTAGCAGGAGCGCTTTTTGTTATAAAAGATGCAGGGAAAATGGAAATAGCAGAGGAAGCGGGAAGATTTCTTGCAAAGGAGAGTTGTTTCTGCCTTTGGAATGGACAAGAAGGACGATATGTGTTAGCGGAACTCTTAGGGGGACAGTCTTATTTTGAGCCAAATCAGGCGCTGGCAGAAAGTGATGCGGGAAAGGAAAAACTGGCAGTAGTTGAAAACCGTGAACTGCAGGAAGGACAGATACCAAAACCAAGTGAGCCGCTTATTGGTGACGTGGAAGAAAAACAGCCGGCAGTGGAAGTGTCAAACCAGGTTGTCCGCCGCAAAAACAGTACAGTGGAACAATTGCGGGAGTCACTCAGTGTGGATTATTTGTGGAAAAATTTTTATATTATAGATTCAACGACTTCTGTGACAAAAAAGCAGTTTGATGTGGCTGCGATGTTACATAAAAATTTGAAATTGAAAAAAGAAAAAGGGAAAAAACAAATTTTGATTTATCATACGCATGGTGCTTCGGAAGAGTTTTCAGACAGCAAAAAAAACGATATTAACGATTCCGTTGTCGGCGTTGGTACAGAACTTACAAAAGAACTGGAAAAAAGGGGATATTCCGTTTACCATGATACGACGAGATATGATTCTATTAACGGGGGCATTGACAGGAGCCTTGCATACAATAAATCACTGGAAGGGGTTCAAAATATACGCAAAAAAAATCCGGATATTAAAGTGCTGATTGACTTGCACCGTGATTCGGTTGGCAAAGGAAAGCATACGTATACCACCATTCAAGGGAAAAAAACGGCGATTGTCATGTTCTTTAATGGTATGAGTAGAACAAAATCGGGTGCCATTCCTTATTTGTATAATCCGAATTTACAGGGGAATCTGGCGTTTAGTCTTCAGATGAAATGCACGGCTATGGAATACTATGATGGATTTACCAAACCAATCTATCTAAAAGGATACCGCTACAATCTGCATTTGGAACCACGTTCATTATTGATTGAGCTGGGAAATGAAAATAATACGGTAGAAGAAGCAAAAAACGCAGCAGCACCATTGGCAGATGTGTTAGATAAAGTGCTTTCTCGGTGATTGCGGTATACATTTTTGGAAATTTTTATGAAAAAAAACAGAAAAAAACCTTGTAATTTGGTGCTTTGTCGTTTTACGTCAAAAAAAGTCGTCCAACGAGCGCTTCTTTTTGGTAGAATAGAGACTAAGGAGGAGAAAAAATATGGTTCAAGAACAAAATGAAATTATTGGAAGACGTTTACAGGATGTGAGAGAAAGTGCCCATATGGATTTTTATGATATGGCAAAACTGCTCCGCGTGAGTGTAGGACATTATCGAAAGATTGAGAGAGGAGTGTATGGGCTGGATGTTGAAAAACTTGTTATTCTATATGAGAAGCTCGATGTAGATCCGCTGTATCTGTTAGCTGGCAGGCAGAAGGCAAGACGGGAATCAGTGGATTCACATCTTGCGATACGAAACCGCAGGGTGTGTGAACTGCTCGAATACTGCAAGCAGCAGCTAAGTGATGAAGGAGAGGAGTATCGGTGACAAAAGTTCTTGTTTTCTCAAAGTCAAATCCGATTAAAGACTGGGAAGCAGCCAAATGGAATCTTCAATTCTTATGTGTCGAAAGTCAGCAGGAAGCAATCCATATGTTAGAGACAAACACCATTCATGTTGTAGTAGTAGATATAGAGGAGAGGGAACAGGAAGGACTAGCCTTTGTTTCTTGTCTGAGAGGCTTACAGCGTTTTTATCTGCTCCCGGTGATTTTACTGGCAAAAGATGATACGTATGAAAGTCTGGCATTTCATGTATTTCATTGTTTTGATTATGTGATAAAACCAATTGAGAAAGAACGATTGGAAAAACTACTTCACTGGATTGACGGACGTTTTGATAACAAGGGTGCTGCAAAGGCGCTGGTGATAAACACACGGCTTGGTATACACATGTTTGAGGCAAAGGATATTTTGTATCTGGAAATCTGCAATAAAACGCTGTATGTTCATACCCGGTATGATGTCTTTTCGTTTCCGTACCGCAAACTTGGTGTCTGTATGGAGCAGTGTGGCGGTGACTTAGTGCAGTGCCATCGCTCGATTGCGGTAAACTGTTTGTATGTAAAAAAAATTGATTATGTAAACCGGCAGATTTGTCTGGTAAAGCAATATGGCAATGTCGCACTAGGAAGAAAATATATGAAAGGTCTTCGCAAACAATTTGACGAGAGAACACAGATTTCGTATACTGATAGTGTTTTTTCAGAGAGTTAAGGAGGTGCGAAAGATGAAGGATATCTTTTTGGTTCGGCATGGAAGACAATGTTCTAAATTGTGTAATGTCGATGTTTCTCTGGATGAAAGTGGGCGTAAGCAGGCTGAACTTGCCGGAAAACGTCTGATTTCTTATCAGTTGGAAAAGTTATACTGCTCACAGTTAATTCGTGCAAAAGAGACAGCGGAAATTATTGGACGTTTTGTGAATCTGCCGGTCGAAGAAGTGGCAGACATCGAAGAAATCCATTTTGGTGGATTTACCGGCAAAACCGATGACCGGATTCGTATGGAATATGCTGAGTTTCGTAAGGAGCGTGCGTCTCATAAAGAAGACCTTCCCTATCCGGAGGGCGGTGAGTGCGGACGTGATGTGGTTAAGCGTGTTATGCCAAAAATCAAACAAATCTGTCAAAGAGAAGAAAACAGGGTTGCTATCGTAACACATGGTGGTGTAATACGCTCGGTGTGTGCCGATATTCTTCATACCGGTCAGGAGAACAAATTAAAATTTGGAATCGACCTCGAAAATACAAGTTTTACCCATTTGATTTACGATGAGGATAGAGACTTTTTTATTCTTGAGCGTTTTAATGATTTTGCTCATTTGGAGTCTCATCCGGAGTTACTTCGAAAAAATTGGAAAACTTCCTTGGAGAGAAATGGATGAAAACTGGCATGGTAAAAAAATAAGAAACTGGCAGTTTTCATGTAGCCATCCTTTTGTATAATAAGAGAGAAATTTATACAGGAGGACAAAACAATGGATTCAAAAACAAAACAACAAACAGTACAGATGGGTACAGGAAAGATTACAGTATCCGAAATTACAATGTGCGGCGTATTTGCTGCCTTGACTTTTTTACTGACAAGATACATTCAGGTGCAGATTATACCGGCAAAAGGTGGTCTGGTTCACTTAGGTAATGTTCCGATGTTTTTTGCAGCAGCATTTTTCGGCAAGCGTGTTGGTGCGATTTGCGGCGGCGTTGGTATGGCATTATCGGATGTACTTTCTCCATGGATTGTATATGCTCCGGCAACTTTGATTGTAGTTGGTCTGATGGGCTTTGTATTTGGTTTGATTGTAAAGAAAAAACCAACGATTGTTAATCTGATTGTGGCAACGGTTGTTGTTCTTGCAATTAAATTAGTTGGTTATTATTTGTTTGAGGTATTGCTTACATCAAGTTTTGTTGTGCCGCTGGCTTCGATTCCGGGCAACATTATGCAGATTGTAACAGGAGCAATTATTGCTATTCCGATTATTTTGGTATCACGTGTCGGTATGGCAAAGGTAAAACGTTCTATGGAAGCTTAATTGGCGAAAAGAACGGACAGAAAGGATGATAAGAATGTATCAGATGATGACACCGGGACCTACGATGCCGGCAGCTTCTGTAATGGAAGCAAGAAGCAGGGCGTTTGCAAACCCGGATGTAGATGAGACATTTTGTGAAGAATACCATCAGGTATGCAAAGATTTGTCAAATCTTCTTGGCACTGACAACGAGACTTATGTATTGGGCGGCGAGGGGATTCTTGCCTTGGAGGCTGCCTGTGCAACCTTAACAGAGCCGGGGGATAAGGTGTTGGTTATTGATAATGGTATTTTTGGAAGAGGCTTTGCTGATTTTGTAAGTCTTTACGGCGGAGAGCCAACCTTATATACCGTTGATTACCACTATCCGATTGTAGTAGAAGATTTGGCAGAATATTTAAAAGAAAATCACGATTTTAAGTACGCAACAGTTGTTCACTGTGATACACCAAGTGGTGTGCTCAATGATATCAGTAAGATTTGCCCGCTGTTAAAGCAGTATGGGATTCTTACGGTAGTCGATGCGGTTGCCTCTATGTTTGGTGAAGATGTGAAAGTCAATGAATGGCAGATTGATGTGATTTGCGGCGGTTCACAGAAAGCTTTGTCGGCGCCTCCCGGACTTGCGTTTGTTACAGTGAGTGAGGATGCCATGAAAGCGATGGAAAGCCGGAAAACCAAAGTGGCTTCTTTCTACTGTAATATTCTTGCATTTAAGAACTATTACAAAGATAAGTGGTTTCCATACACGATGCCAATCAGTGACATTTATGGTCTCTGTGAGGCGGTAAGACTGGTGAAGGAAGATACCGAGCGTGTAGCCCGCCATCATAAGATTGCCGGGGCAGTAAGAAAAGCAGTGAAAGAAGCAGGTTTATCTCTTTATCTGGATTACGGAGATTCCGCTACTGTGACTGTTATTAATGTGCCACAGGGACTGCGTGATATAGATATTATCAACACTATGAAAGATGAATACGGTATTCTGATATCAGGCTGCTTTGATGTTCTTGCCGGTAAAGTAATCCGTCTTGGACATATGGGAAATAATGCAAGAGTTGAAAAGGTGGCAGATATGTTATCTGCGTTTACGAAGGCATTAAATGATTTAGGTTTTTCCTGCCGGTGTGATATGAAAGAAAGTTTTTACCGCAGCTTATAAGCGAAGATTGCAAAATCCCTCTTTTCATGATATTCTATTGTGAAATGGGGGATTTTTTGAAAGTGAGGCAACAAAAGAGTGGATTTTAGAGAATTTTTACGACAAGGATTTGTGGTATTAGACGGCGCAACCGGTTCAAATTTGCAGCAGGCCGGTATGGAAAGCGGAGACTGTCCGGAGCAGTGGATTGCAGAACACCCGGAAGTGTTTATTGACTTACAGTGCCGATATATTGAGGCAGGTTCGGATGTCCTTTATACTCCGACATTTACCTGTAATCGAATTAAATTAGATGAATATGGTCTTGCGTCTAAGCAGGAAGAACTTACGAAAACCTTGGTGGGTCTTACAAAAGAAGCGATTCGCAGAAGTAAAGCAGACCGCAAAATTTATGTTGCCGGGGATATTTCCATGACCGGGCAGCAGTTAGAGCCAATTGGAAGTATGCCGTTCGAAGAACTGGTAGATGTTTATAAACAGCAGGTTCGTTTGTTGGCGAAAGAGGGCGTCGATTTATTTGCGATTGAGACGATGATGAGTTTGCAGGAATGCCGTGCTGCCTTGCTGGCGGTAAAAGAAACTTGTGACATACCGGCGCTTGTGACGCTTACGTACCAAGAGGATGGACGGACGTTGTATGGAACGAGCCCTGAGACAGCATTGGTTGTTTTGCAGTCGATGGGGGCAGATGCCATCGGAATTAACTGTTCGACAGGACCTGACAAGATGGTAGATGCGGTAAAAGCAATGGCGGAGTATGCTTGTGTTCCACTTGTTGTAAAACCGAATGCCGGACTGCCGTTTTTGCAGGATGGTGTGACGTGTTACGATATGGATGCTGAGAGTTTTTCAGAGGCAATGATGCCGCTTGTGGATGTTGGGGCAACTGTGCTTGGCGGATGCTGTGGAACAACGCCGCAGCATATTCAGAAACTTGTCAGCCGGTTAAAAGAGAAAAAAGCAAGAGAAATTCCGGAGAGGAAAAGTATCCGTGCCTTGACAACAGAGCGCAACATTACACCGATTTCATTAGATGGAAGATTTCGAATTGTCGGCGAGAGAATCAATCCTACCGGGAAAAAAGAACTGCAGGAAAAACTGCGTGCGGGTGATTTGAGTCTTGTTATGGATATGGCAGAAGAACAGGAAAAATTAGGTGCATCAATTCTGGATGTCAATATGGGAATGAACGGAATTGACGAAAAAGAGATGATGTTACGTGCGGTTAATGAGTTGACGATGACAGTGGATTTGCCGCTTAGCATTGATTCGAGTTATGTTGACGTTGTGGAAAGTGCCCTTCGTATTTATCCGGGACGAGCTTTGATTAACTCGATTTCTCTGGAACCGGAAAAGTTTGAAAAATTAATACCAATAGCAAAAAAATACGGAGCTATGTTTATTCTGCTTCCTTTGTCGGATGCCGGACTTCCAAAAGATTTGGATGAGAAAAAAACGATTATCCATACAATATTAGACGAGGCAAAACGCCATGGAATGGCAGAAGAAGACATTGTTGTGGATGGTCTGGTGGCTACGATAGGGGCAAATAAAAATGCCGCACTGGAAGTGTTGGAGACGATACGCTATTGTAAAAATGATTTGGGCGTGGCTACGATTTGCGGTCTTTCCAATATATCCTTTGGACTGCCGGAACGTGTTTTTGTTAATACAGCATTTTTAACACTTGCGATTGGACAGGGACTTACGATGGCAATTGCGAATCCGTCACAGACATTGCTTGTCAATGCCGCACTTGCTTCGGATTTGCTTTTGAATAAAGAAGAAGCGGATTTGCATTATATTAATGGTGTGGCGGGAGCTGTGGTTACGCAGAGCCAGCCAAAGAATGAAGTTGCAGAGGAAGACGGACATCCTTTGTATTTAGCGGTTGTCAAGAGTGGACACGTGCTTGAACTTGTGGAGGAAGAACTGAAAAAAGGAACGGAGCCGTCTGAGATTATTGATAAGTATTTGATTGCGGCAATTAATTATGTCGGCGAATTATTTGAGCAGAAGAAATATTTTCTCCCTCAGCTTATTGCCAGTGCCGAAACGATGGAAAAGGCGATTAACCGTTTAGAGCCGCTTTTGGAGGCGGCAAGAGGGAATGAAAAACTGGCAACTATCGTGGTGGCAACCGTAAAGGGCGATATTCACGATATTGGGAAAAATCTGGTGGCGCTGATGCTGAAAAACTATGGGTATCATGTCATTGATTTAGGAAAAGATGTGGAAACACAGACAATTTTAGATACTGCGAAAGCTGAGAATGCTTCGATTATTGGTCTGTCTGCCCTTATGACAACGACGATGATGGAGATGAAAGAAGTTGTGGATGAGGCAAAGAAGCAGGGCGTAAAAGCCAAGATTATTATTGGAGGCGCAGTAGTGACAGAAAGTTTTGCTGAAGAAATTGGAGCAGATGGCTATTCGGCAGATGCCAGAGAGGCGGTTAAAGTAGTGAATCGTCTGCTTGAGAAGTAAGAAGAGAGGATTTTGATGGTGGTTGATGTAATTATTCCGGTATACCGTCCGGAGAGAGAAAAATTGACAAAACTAATTGACTGGCTGAACAAACAGACTGTAAAACCTTCACATGTATTTTTTATGCAGACGTTAGTTGAGGAAAAAGAAGATGAAGAAGTTTTACAGATGTTACAAAAGGCGGAAAATGTGGAGATTGTTCCGATTGAGAAAAAGGATTTTGACCATGGCGGCACCAGAAATAAAGGGGCGGCCTTGTCAAAGGCAGATTATATGCTCTTTATGACGCAGGATGCAGTTCCGGTTGATGCTTATCTCATTGAGAATTTGGTACAGGCAATGGAAGAGGAAGAAGCCGCAACAGCCTATGGAAGACAGTTGCCGGATGATACGGTTGGTGTGATTGAACATTATACAAGAGAGTTTAATTATCCGGCAAAGAGTTATGTGAAATCCCAAAAGGATTTGGAAACAATGGGTATTAAAACGTATTTCTGCTCAAATGTCTGCGCAATGTACCGTAAAGATGTATATGAAAAAATGGGCGGCTTTGTGCTTCATACCATTTTCAATGAAGATATGATTATGGCATCGAAAGTGATACAGGCAGGATATAAAATTGCTTATGTGGCAGAGGCGATGGTTATCCATGCTCATAAATACACTTACAGGCAGCAGTTTACGAGAAATTTTGATTTGGCAGTTTCCCAGCGCCAGTATCATGAAATTTTTGATGCGGTGAAATCGGAATCCGAGGGAATGCGGTTAGTGAAAAACACGATGAAATATTTGTTCCGTCATGGAAAATGGTATCTTGTGCCGGATTTGATTTTCCAAAGCGGCTTTAAGTTTTTGGGATACCGGTTTGGTAAGAAGTATGATAAACTTCCGCTCTGGCTGGTAAAGAAATTTTCGATGAATCCATCGTACTGGAGGGACAAGGAGTGAAAGAACAAGTTGAGATTGTGATGGCAACATATAATGGAGAAAAATATATAAAAGAGCAGTTGGATTCTTTGCTTTCACAGAGTCATCCGTATCTTTTGGTGGATGTATGTGATGACGGCTCTACGGATGACACGGTTTCGATTGTAAAGGAATATGAAAAAAAGGACAGTCGTGTCCGTCTCTTTGAAAATAAGACAAATCAAGGGTATATAAGAAATTTTATGTCTGGCATTGTTCGTTGTGACAGCCCGTATATTATGCTGTGTGACCAGGATGATATCTGGAATTGGGATAAGGTAGAGCTTACCTTGGAGAAAATGAAACTGATGGAGAGAGAAAATCCGGAAAAGCCGGTGCTTGTCTTTACCGATGCCATGAATTTTGACAGCAGTACCGGAAAAAAACTGGGACGTTTTCACGAAATGAGTCATTTGAATGTAAAAAAGGTTGACACCGCACATCTTTTTATGGAAAATAAGTGTATTGGCTGCACCATTATGATGAACCGGGCAATTCTTCCGTATTTGAGAGAACTGCCGGAAGAAATACGGATGCATGACTGGTGGCTTGCTTTGATATGCAGTCACTTTGGTGCCATTGGATATTTGCCGGAGGCGACACTTATGTATCGCCAGCACGAAGGAAATCAAATCGGAGGAACATCGTATTCCGGTTACTTAAGAAAAAGAATTTCCAAAATGAAAGAGCAGCGGCAGGTACTTTTTGACACGTATCGGCAGGGAAAAGCTTTTTTGCGGGTCTTTGATTCACAGATGACCAAAGAACAGAGAAAAACGGCAACGAAGTTTGCCACAATGGCGGATGCTTCCTTTTTTGGACGACGCTATCTGGCATTGCGGTATGGTTTTTTGAAAAGCGGTCTGATTCGAAATGCAGGATTGTTTTTCTTATTGTAAATACGAGAGAATAGAAAGAGAGGCCTGATATGGGTAAAACAAAAGCGGGAAAAGGGAAGATTGTGGCAAGAATATTTCTTGTGATTGGAATTTTGCTGTCGATGACCGCAGGTAGTGGTTTGGCTTATGTTAAGCATACCGGAGATAAAATGTTGGGTTTGATGAATTACGACAAATCGAATAAAGTATCCGGGATGGATTTGAGCAAATATGCGTTAGACAGTGATACAGAAATTGTGAATATTTTATTGGTTGGTGCAGATAAGAATCTGGATGAACAGGATAAGGATGTTGAGAGACGTTCGGATTCGATGATGATTGCAACCTTGGATATTAAACATAACAAGCTGAAATTGACTTCTTTGATGCGTGATATGTATGTGGATATACCGGGATATGGCGGTTATAAATTAAATGCTGCTTATTCCTTTGGCGGTATCAAATTGCTTTATAAAACATTGGCGAAAAATTTTGGTATCAAATTAGATGGTTATGTGGAAGTGAATTTCGACGCCTTTGTTAATGTTATTGATGAACTTGGCGGTATCGAGGTAAATCTGACTGACTCAGAGGCACTGAATCTTCGCCAGACCAATTATATCAAACGAAGAAAGTACCGCAGTGTGAAAAAGGGAAAACAAATCTTTAACGGGCAGCAGGCACTTGGCTACTGCCGAATCCGTCATGGTAAGAGACAGCCGGACGGTCATTATCCGGGCGTTTATACGGCAAGCGGAAAAGGAGATGATTACGGAAGAACAGAACGTCAGCGTCTGACGATGCAGGCAATTCTTAAGAAGGTAAAACAGTTGTCTCCGGAAGAGATGATTGAACTGGCAGAAGTGATTATGCCAAACGTAAAAACAGATGTAGATGAGCAGGATATTTATTCATATCTGCTTGCTGTTGTACGGATGGG
>ENA-OPAO01001863-OPAO01001863.1-human-gut-metagenome-genome-assembly--contig:-NODE-1863-length-13507-cov-5.740262_pt1 | contig 13507 bp, 9 predicted proteins | sample MGYA00241054_ERZ501424 | MGnify/ENA primary metagenome ERZ501424 (study PRJEB25962, sample SAMEA2042623) | human gut metagenome | biome: human gut; feature: human-associated habitat; material: faeces...
AGAATAACCCACTTTGTAGGAAATTCCAATACTGTTCAGGCTGGCAGCAAACTCACTTGGGTTCGTTGCAGAAATAAACAAAATCGCAACCGGCAGCGCAACAAAATATTTCAGAGAAATATTCACCATATAAAACAGCTGCTCTGCAGTCAGATCATACCGCCAGAACAGGTGGCAAAGCACATGTCTGGTGCCATACAGCGTCGTTCCCTGGTTAGGATCAAACAGGAAAATAAACAGATTATTCAACACCAGAAATACCAGCATAAAAATCATCATAAACCGCACTTCGCGGAACTTAATCTTACTCAGCTTAAACGCCGCCAGGCTCACCGCAAACAGCCCAAGCAGTACCCACGTATTATAAGTGATCATACTTGCAAAAGTAAAAAGCAGGAAAAACGCCAGTTTGGTGGTACCTGTCAGCTTGTGTATCACACTTTCCCTTGGCAGATAATTCAACACTGTCTTAGCGGCCATGGCTTCGCACCTCCCTGTCCTCCTCAATAAAACGCTGCACAAACTCTTCCGCCGGACTGATTCCCAGCTGGTTCGCCAAGGTAAAAAGACTGGTCTCCTTCAGTGCCGCCTGACGGATCAGCTGTGGATCACAAAGAACTGCTGCCGCGCTTCTATCCGCGATCAGCCTGCCATCTGCAAAAACCAGTGCCCGAGGCGTATATTCCAGCATCAAATGCATATCATGGGTAATCATCACAACTGTTACCCCTTTTTCATTCAGCCCACGAAGGAACTCCATAATCTCTGTATAATGGCGAAAATCCTGTCCCGCAGTCGGCTCATCCAGAATGATCAGTTCCGGATCCTGCACCAGCACACTGGCAATGGTCACACGCTTCTTCTGCCCGAAGCTAAGCGCCGATACCGGCCAGTTCCGAAATGGGAAAAGTCCGCAGACTTTCAAAGTTTCCTCCACTTTTTCCCGAATCTCTTCCTCGCTTTTTCCCATATTGCGAAGGCTCAGTGCCACCTCATCAAAAATCATAGTCTTGGAAATCATCTGATTGGGATTCTGCATCACATAGCCGATATGTTTGGCTCTGTGGCGGATATTTTCCTGCAGAAGATCCCTTCCCTGGAAAAGGATTTCACCGGAATCTGGTGTCTCAAAGCCGCAGACCAGTTTGGAAAAAGTAGATTTTCCGGCACCGTTTTTCCGTACAATGCTGACCATTTCACCCTTGTGAATTGTAAGAGAAACATCACGTAAGGTCTGCCTGCCTCTCTCATAACCAAAGGTAAGATTTCTTACTTCAAGCAGCGGCTCATGTTCCTTCTCAGCCTCTGCTGCCGGACGAGACCAGAACCAGTCTGTCATTTTCTTCCGGTCTGCCTTATCTATCACAACAGAATCAACATGTGCCGGTTTCTTCGCAGGAGCAAGTTCCACACCTGCATAACGCAGTGCAGTAAGATAAAGAGGCTCTCGGATTCCGTTTTCTTCCAGAAGTCTGGTGGACAAAAGCTCATCCGGGTGAAGATCTGCCAGAATTTTTCCATCGCCCATAAGAACAATACGGTCCACATCTCGCCACAAAACATCCTCCAGACGATGCTCAATGATCACCACCGTAGTATCTGTTTTTTCCTGAATCTCGTTGATCAGCTCAATAGTCTGCTTACCTGTAGCCGGGTCCAGATTGGCCAATGGCTCGTCGAACAATAGGATTTTCACCTGATCCACCATTACCCCCGCCAGGCTGACGCGCTGCTTCTGCCCTCCGGAAAGCTCGTGGGGCGCGTAATCCAGATGATCCTGAATTCCGACCAGCTCTGCCGCGTGACGGGTGATCTCATGCATTTCATCCTGCGGCATGCAGCTGTTTTCCAATGCAAAGGCAATATCCTCGCCAACCGTCAGCCCGATAAACTGACCATCCGGATCCTGCAGCACTGTGCCCACATGTGCAGAGAGCTGAAAAATGCTGCTCTTCGGCGCATCCACACCATCCACAATAAGTTCCCCGCTGCATTCTCCTGGATTGGAAAAAGGATTCAGGCCATTGATGCAGCCTGCCAGAGTACTTTTTCCACAGCCGGAAGGACCTGCGATCAACACCCGCTCGCCGGGATAAATATCCAGATTAATTTCCTTCAGCGTAGGCTTTTTCTGTGCCCGGTACTGGAAAGAAAAGTTTTTGAAAGAAATAATAGGAGATTTTTTCTCTGTCATATAGTACCTCAAAATCAAATATCCTGAAGCGAATCCATCGTCAATTTGTAAACAATGTGACTGCTTCAGAACCACTTAACAATTTGCATCTCTATAAGTGTACACCTTACACCATCTCAAAAGGATAACACGAATTTCTTAAATCCACAATAAAATTTCTTACCAAAGTTTATCTTATTTTGCATAAATCTTGCGAAATTTACTTTTTGGATCCAATAAAATTATGCATCAAAAAAGACCCTGCCACAAGTTTCCCCATAGCAAGGTCTTTTACAAATTTCCCTTTCAACTTATTCCTGATCCAGGGAGCCTTTCTTTGCAATTGTTTTTGTATAAGCCAGGATCAGAAGACCGCCGACTACAACACCTGTGATGGTGTTTGAAACAGCGGCGAATGCACCCTGTGCAAATACTTTGTTTGCCGGTTCAGCATAGATTACAATGTCAAGTACAGGTGCAACAACTACCCATCCTACAACATGTGCGATCACGTTTGCAACTGTGAAAACGGCAACTTTGCCTTTTCCGAAATCGCCTTCCTGAACCTGAAGCTTCTTGGCGAACAGACCGATCACAACACCTACAAATGCAGATGTGATAACCCAGCTCCACCATGGGCTTCCACCCCAGGACAGGTCGATCAGTGTATGCCCGATGAAACCAATGAGTCCGCCTGCAACCGGGCCATACATTGCTGCAAGAAGTCCAAGTACTGCGTACTGAAGACTGATGTTTGTGTTCGGAACCGGACTAGGGATCGCCACAAAGCGTCCCAGCACAAAGAACAGTGCTGCACCGATACCGATAGCAACTACGGTTTTGATACTATTGTTGTTTTTCATAGCTCTTTCCTCCTACTATGTGTCTTACTAGAGCGTGTTTGATAAAGGCTTTCTGCAAGATGTGCGTCACAATTTGCGGGAATGTTTTTTCAAGCAGGCTCTAACACGCTATAGTATACGCTTTATTAAGAGCTTGTCAATCTGAATCCACAGTATTTCAGCCTTTCACCGGAATCTTAAACACAATTTTCGTTGCGGGCTGGGCTTCTGTTACGGCGATGCAGGGCATATGACCGTCTTCAGGAGCGTAGAAACCAAACATGCCAGCCTCCAGAAGAGTGTATCCCTGCTCCGGACCACTTTTATAGAAAATAATGTCAGCTTCCGGGGTGCGGTCATCCTCTACGGTAAGCTTGCGAAGAGATGCCCAGTAAATTTTCTCAGTGCCTTCTACAATGTACTGAAGGTCGCAGTATTTCTTATGGGATTCCATCTGTGCACCATCCAGGGACTTCGTGGTATATTTCTGAACCAAGGCAAAAATGCCGTTTTTTAGGTCGTATCTGCCTTCTGGAAGGTTCTCCTCTTTCTGTTTTTTGATAAACTGCTGAACCATGTCAGCGTAATCTTTAAATTCCTCATATGTATTCAGTTTGTCTGCGTAATCTGCAATCATGATAAATCCTCCTGTTATTTTTTACTGCTCTTCATACTCACAAATATAACTCTGCCCCATCATACCATAAGGCTTCAGCACCTTCCCATCCGTATGGAACATTCCCTCGGTGCGGAAATCAGCCCAGCTGATTCGGCTGCAGCCGGTGTAGGACTGGTGGAATGGGCCGAACATGTTTCTTGGACTTCCTGAAACTTCAATTTCCAGAGTATTCTCTTCTTTTTCGAAAAGACCAGTTACATCTGTGACACAGTTCTTCTTTTCGAAATGAAAACCAGCTTCCTTACCATTTACTCTGACTTTCAGAAGGGTACCTCTCCACTCACCCAAATGAAGAAGAACCTGCTTATCGGAAATCAACTGTGGCACCTTGTACTGGTAAATCATACCGCCAGGATAGTTTACATAACCTTGCATGCTCCAATCACCAGTATGCAGAATTTCTTTTTCCCTGGAAATATTGCCAGACATATCTACGGCGAAATTTCCAATTACGAATACATCTTCCAGTTCCCGCTTTTGGTCGTAACTGCCTTTTATGGTAATCCGATGCACCCCCTTACTCAAAGCAGGAAGTCCGAAGCAACGCATGTCTTTGTCAATAAACCATTTGCCGGTCTGCGCACATTTCACGCCATCGAAGTAAACTTCCAGACCATAAGGCTTCTCAATTACAAAACTGCATTCACTGGAAATGTCTTCTGCAACATTAAACCGGAAATGCATGGTAAATGGTGTTCCATCTGCCGGATGTGGCTGATCCACCCAGGTATATCGCTGAGGTGCACCGTTATAGTAAACCTGCTGCATGCGCAATTTCTCACGAATTTCCTTCTGCGCCTGCCAGATTTCCATCTCTGCGGACTCACAGACGCTTCCTGCTTCTGACAGTTCGCTGCCATGTCTGAATTCTGATACCTGCTCTACAATTGCGTCAAGATCTTTATCTTCCACCATAGCATTTCCGTCACAAATTTTATTTGCTGAAGCAACCCCCAGCTCATAAGTACATTTATCTATCGTCAGCACATTCTCCATAGTTCTTCTTAATTTCGCGTCCGGACCGAATGTAGCTAATACGGGATCTGTGTAATGCGGATGTCTGTATGGGAATGTGGCAGCTTTGCTCACTGTCATTTCATGCACCGCATTTACGCCATCAGAAACAGCCGCCAAGTCCACAGCAGTAGTGTCTTCCACAACTCCACATTTGTTTTCAACACTATATTTCTCTTTAATAATCTGACCGGCCCTCATTATTTTCTTCACAAAATAAATTCGGCTCATCCCCGTCTCGAATGTCCTGGTAAAGCAAACGCCCTCTCCATCCGCAACAGTTTCCACCTCACAAACTTCTCCGGTCAGCGGGTCAAGCTCTTCCACAGCGTTCCCGCAGTCAAGTTTTATGTAAACCTGATGTGCATTGTTCCGATCGTGATTTGTCAGGAAAAGAATATGTCCATCTTCTGTCTTTCTCAGCATGGAAAGAATCTCGCCATCCTCTGCGCCGCTGGCATTTCGCACAGTAAAATCTTTTCCGGTGCATTTCGCCACAGCTTCCGTCAGCTCCCATTCATGCTCAACCGTATGGACAAATGCTTCCTCATCTAAAACATCCCGGATATCACCATATTTTCCACACACTTTCCTGCGGTCAGATTTCTCTTCATTTACATCTTCACTGTCTATTTTTTTATCCCATCTCTTAGCAACGCAGATCTGCTTACTACCGATCCGTTCTCCTTCAATCATCACCGGATACGGCTTCAGCCAGATCACCGTTCCACCAGCTGCAAGAAATTCCTTCAGCAGCTTCACCGTGTTTGCAAACAGATTGCTCACTCCCGGAACTACAACCACCTGATAGCTGCACTTTCCTGCCACAAACATTCCATCCTCAACCTTGCCGTCCTGCTCCAACAGGATCTCATCTCCAAAATCAAAATCCACATGCCCTGCAGTCAGCGCTTTTGCGATCCGGTTATAATACTCACCTTTTCGATTTAAAGAAGTAATATGCTCATCCAGCCATCCCATATTCATTTCCAGATGATTGAAATCCTCCGCCCGGTCACTGCGGCACTCGGTCCAGATGCTGGAAATCGGATGGATCATCAACACCTTTCGCACCGGCTCCCCCTGGGAAAGACACAGCGCCAGACGACCAAAATAATTCTCCATCTTATCATTGTCATCCCACCAGGTATTCTGATAGTTGAAAACCGGTGGATAGTCCCGCTTTCTGCATCCAGTAATGGAATACAGTGCAAGATGCTGACAACGTCTCGTAATTCCAAGCGCGAACTGCCAGTCTCCCAACCATTTCTGAGTGGAAAAATCCAGCTCCCAGCCAGTGCAGCCATAAGCCTCACTGATCGTCATGGAGCGGTCATACTGATGCGCCACACTTGCACACTGCTTCACAGTCAGATACTCATCTGTCTGCGCCCCCAGAAGATCAATGCCCGGATTATGCAGATAACGAAGCTGAGGCATAGCCGCGCCGCACACACGTGTCTGATAGCCCAGGTCGTTCTCATATAAAATATGTCCCGTAGTACGAAGCCCTCGTTTATCACACCACTCATAAACCTGCTTCATATAGCTTTCTTCGAAACGCTGCGCCACTGTCTTCCAATAATCATGACGGATCTTCTCCGCCCCTTCCCCATCGAAAAACAGATAAGGCAGCTTCTCCTGCGGATCATACCCTCTCTTTTCAATAAAATACTCTGTAAATCCAATACTCCACGGAATCCACGGTCTGCCTTCATGGAAAACACTGAAGAAATCACAGCAGTTTGGTTCATCTGTGAAAAATCCTTTCACCTCTTTTGGAAAACTTCCGCCAAACACTTCCTCATAATGCTCATGGGTCAACTTCAAAAATGTCTTCACGCTCTCCGGATTCAGATTATCCGGCGGCATCAAGCCATTGTACCACTCGCTCTTACCAGAAATCTCCTGACGCAGAAGCAGAATCTCTTCATCAACACCGCAAGCTCCAGCAGCTTCCTCATAAGTCGGATATTCTTTCATCCTCTTAATAAATCTGCCGTCCGCTTCTGTCTGAATCACATAAATACCTTGAAGAAACTCTGTCTCCATAGTTTCTTCCACTGCCAAACCTTCACCGCCGTTCCTACCGGACATGGAATTTTCGTCCACGCTTCGATTCCCGCCGCACATTAACGAATCCGAGTCCTCAGTAACTATCCTTTCTTCCTCGGTACTTAGCTTCGCCGGTACCGCCAGCTCCCCGGCTTTCCCGCACTCCATCGTCAGCGCCCTGGCCGTAAACTCCGCTGGATTTACCTTGCTGACCATACCTCCCGCAGCCCCCGACGGCCATTTATCCTCATCATATATCCACAGCTCCAGGTCATTTTCCCGGGCTTTATCCACACAGAACTTCACATCCTCCATCCACTCTGTGGAAAGATACTCCGTCTCCAGCCCTTCACGGGAATGAATAAAAAATCCCCCCATCCCCGCCTTCTTAAATCCCTCTATCTGCTCTCCCAGATTCTCCCTCTGAAGCCTGTCATTCCACCCCCAGAAAGGAGCACTCCGATACTCCTTCGGCGGATTCTTAATCAATCCCTTTACCTCATCCAATGTGCCCATCCTCATGTCCTCCTCTTATAGTCCCACATTACATTATTGTTCTAAATTCCCTATTCCATCATCATCAGCACCGTCGCTTTTATTGTATCCATTCGTTACCAATACACAGCGTTTTCGCAACTGATATTCCTAAGCTGGGCATTTCCAGGTGCGCCCTTAACGGAGGCGAGATCCACTGCTTACGAAGACTTAATCGTGAAGGCTCTCCTGAACGATTTAGTCGTAGTTAGCAGTTAGCTCGCCGCAGTGTTGCACCGCCCCGCGTGGAATATCAGCTGCGAAAGTGCGTCCGGGTAACCGCGCCTCCCGATACAACAAAAGGGACTGCAAAACAGTCCCTTTCATACTACCCAAGTTCATATTTTACATGAAGTTGTTAGGTATAAACATAATAATATCCGGTACATAAGTAACCAGGAACAACAGCCCGATCATAATAAGTACCATCGGCAAAATCTCCCGTATGACACCCTTGATCTTCGTTTTTCCAAGTCCCGAAACAATAAACAACAGCATACCAAATGGCGGTGTGGAAAGACCGATCATCATGTTCAGGCAGATTACAACGCCGAAATGAACAAGGTCAATACCCATAGCCTGTACCAACGGAAGAACCATTGGTACGAATACCAGTTGGATAGTACTTACATCAAGTACACAGCCAAGAAGCAGGAATACGATGTTTACGATAAACAGGAAAATGTACTTGTTATCTGTGATTCCCATAACCAGGCTTGCAACAACTCTCGGAACCTGCTCCAGAGAGATAATATAAGAGAACAGCATGGAAGTTCCGCAAAGGAGAGCCAGTGTAGCTGTGTTGGCAGCGGATTTCTTTATGATACCCCAAAGCTTTTTCCATCCCAGTGTTTTGTAAATCAGTGCAGAAATGATCAGTGCGTATGCAGAAGCAACAGCACCAGCCTCTGTAGGAGTACAGATACCGGAATAAATTCCACCAAGAAGAATAACAACTGTAAACAGTGCCGGAAGAGCCTGCAATGTAGCTCTCAGAAACTCTCTCTTGCTCATGACCACACCAGCCGGATAATTTCTCTTATGAGAAATAAACGCAACATAGATCATAAGAAGAATGGCAAGTAAAACGCCAGGAACCATACCTCCCATAAACAGCTTACCAATGGAAGCACCGGATAACATAGCGTAAATAACCATTGGAATACTTGGCGGGAAAATCGGTCCTACCGTTGCAGAAGCGGCTGTGATGGCACAGCTGAACTCTGCGTCGTAGCCCTCTTTTTTCATCTGGTCGATCTCCATCAGACCAATACCGGAAGCATCTGCGATAGCAGAACCGGTCATGCCGGAGAAAATAAGGGAAATAAATACGTTAACCTGTGCTGTACCACCTTTTAATCTTCCAAGAAGACCATTACAGAAAGAGAACAGCTTGTCTGTTACCTCACCTTCATTCAGCACATTTGCCATGAAAATAAACAGCGGCGCTGCAAGCATGGTATAGTTCGCAAACATGTTACCAGTGATAACGGTAAATACCTGGCCCAGTTTGTCCGGAGCTGCAAGCAGAAAATATGTAATAGAAGCTGCAAGCATGGAGAAAGAAACAGGCATACGGATTATGAAGCAGATAGCCATAACCACAAACAACATAATAATCGGCATACTCATGATTCTTTTCCTCCTTCCTTGTATTCTTTAAATGCATTTCTGATATTGATACAGGTTCTGACAATGATCTCAGCCAGCATATACATAAATGGTGCAAAAACAACTGTATATGGAAGCTTCAGAACTCCTGTCACCATTTTCTTTCCAACCATGGACTGGAAACACGGTACAAAACAGATTACCAGCAGGATTAAAAGAAATGTATTGTAAACTACTTTAAAAATAAACTGGGTACGAGGTTTTACAGCATCGTAAACCAGACCAAATACTACGTGTTCATCAGCCTCCATTGCCTTACCAACGCCGAAGAACATGGTCCACATGTAACCCAGAACAGATACCTCATAACTCCATGTTACAGGGGTTTTGAAAAAATATCTGGATACGATCGTTACCATAAAGGTAAGGAAAATTACCAAAAACGTAATGTTTGGGATAAAAACGCCAAGGAAATCGACGATCTTTTTCCCGATCTTTTTGAAATTATCCACAGTTTCCTCTCCTCTCAGATTCACTTTTCTGCCATCGGTTTGTTCCCTTTTGCAGACACTACTGCAAAAGGTTTCACCTGTGCAGACAGGCAAAAAATCTGTTCTTTGTTAAAAAGCCCAGGCCGTACACACAGCCTGGGACTTTTCTTTGTTATAAGTCAGACAGATGTCTCAAGTTTTGCTGTCAATTCATAGCTGATCACTATGTCTTGCCTGTTGTCACGACAATTCGTTTTACTCTTCTGCGGTTGTTGTATCAGCCATAGCCTGGATTTCGTTGTAAAGATCCATATCCCAGTCTTTGATCATATCTTCGTTTTCCATGTACTTAGCCTGAACTTTTTCTTTAAACTCGTTGATGTCAGGATATGTAACAGTAAGTCCCTGCTCCTCAAAGAATTTGATCAGCTCAGCTTCTCTGTCAAGTCTTGCTGTATCGTTTACGTCTCTTGCATATTCCATAGCCTCAGTAACAGCTTCCTGCTGAGCCTCTGTCATGCTGTTCCATGTGTCACCGTTGATACATGGCATGATGGAGTCAACAACGTGGTTTGTGATTGCGATGTATTTTGTTACTTCATAGAATTTTGCACTCTCGATACTTGGAAGCGGGTTATCCTGTGCATCTACAGCGCCAGTCTGAAGTGCAGTATACAGCTCACTGAAGGAAAGTGGTGTCGGGTTTGCACCAAGTGCCTCACCAAGGAACAGCCATGCTTCGGAGTTCGGCATACGGAGAAGTAATCCGTTCATGTCATCGTAGCTGTTGATTTCTTTCTCTCTTGTGTTGATTACACGGCTTCCAAGATAGAAGCTGGAAAGAGGTTTGATGTTCAGTGTCTCTTCAATCTGTGGACGGATCTTGTTAAGTCCGATGTCACCGTTGAGAACGCTTGTCATATGCTCATAGGAGCTGAACAGATATCCGGAAGCAAACATGCTGTAGGACGGAATCTGTGTTGCAATTGTCGGGAAGGAAATATATGCCAGATCTGCATCTCCGTTAAGAAGAGCATCGAACTCGTTCTCAGAAGAGAACAGAGAACCGTTGTCGTAGCATTTACATGTTACGGAACCACCGGATAATTCCTCTACTTTATCTGCAAACTCATACATAGCCTCTGTATGGGAGTCACCGCTTACAGATACTGATGTAAAGATCAGCTCTACTGCCGGGTCATTTGCTGCTGCAGCATCTGCTGCCTGTACACTGATGCTTCCTGTTAACAGCATTGTTGCTGCCATAGCTGTTGATAATACTGCTGCCATTAATCTTTTTTTCATTCTCTCATCCTCCTGATTTTTACACACTATGTGTTTTTGTTTCCCTTTTTTCACGTATATTTGTAACCCCAATTACAAATCTTAAGAAATACCTTTCAGCCGGCCTCACGGTCCCCACCGTTCCGGCAGTTATCTCTGATTACTTTCCAAAAAAGCTCTTGCGGAAGGTCTCTGTGATCGCACAGAACTCTTCAATTTCTAATTTCTTGCTTCCTGTAAGAAGCTTATAATCCTGTCTTCTTGACTGAAGTGTCATCGGCACACCTACCAGATTCATATGGTATTTGCTGTTTACCGGATATACCTGGCACTCAACCATGGAAGCAGCACCAAGGAAGTTCATAAGCTCCTGTGCTTTCTCCGGCTGCTCTTTATAGTTCTTGCAAAGCCATACATAAAGATCCGGATGGAAGTTTGCCATAACTCCTGAGTATCCTGCACATCCCATTTCCATGCTGCGAAGAAGTGTTGCTGCATTTGCATTAAAGATCTTTAATCCGGTGCCCTCAACTGCTTTGCATTTTGCTTCCAGCTGATCAAGATCACAGCAGGTGTCTTTCAGGAATGCAAATTTCTCAGTCTCTGCACACCATTTCAGAAGCTCTGGTGAAAGAAGTCTCTTGTATGGTGCCGGGCACTCATAAACACCGAACATATCTCCATCAATGTGATCCAGAAGATATTCAATATTTTTCTTAGCTACATCTTCGCTCTCGTTCTCTTTTGCAAACTGATTGGAAATGAAAACATATGCATCTACACCGGCATCGATTACAGTCTGAGCTTCGCGGATCTGATCCTCTACCTTCTCAGCGCAATGTCCGGAAGCGATAACTCCCATATGCTTTGGTGTATTGTTGATAATAAATTTTGCAAGCTCCACTCTCTCCTGTGGGCTCAGCTCAAACATTTCGCTTGACTGGCATACTGCGAAAATTCCGTCAACACCGTTCTTGTCATACCACTCAATGATTCGAAGGACTGCATCATAGTCGATCTTGTTGTCCTCTGTAAAAGGTGTAATCATAACCGGCCATACGCCGCCTGCAATTGTTTTTTTCATGCTCTTCTCCCTCTTGATGTTTACTTGTTACTGTTCACCGGTAACGTTCCGCGATGTGTTTTTATGAACGGAATGAACAACAACATTTACTATCCACTGCAACCGCGCAATTGCTTTTCAACTGTGACTATAGTATAATATAAATAATTTAAAATTGCTTTCAGCAAAATATTTAGTACTATTTTATAACTTTGTACAAAAAAGAATACAAAATAGCACAGCATAGTGCTGTAAACAGAGCAGAGTTACGGTTCACTTCGTTCACAGTAACACACTTCGCGGAACGTTACCAGTGAACAGTAGTAAAACAGACTGCAACACAATAATTCACGGACATAAGAAGAGGCGACTTGAATGGAACAGGAAATATTTGACGATTACATATGGAACGAACATAAAAAAATATTAACAGCAGATAAACATAAGATCCCGGGGCTTAGAAATCTTTCTCATTTTACACCTATGGCACCTGGCGTTCCGGTTCCTCTGCATTATCACTCTGATATCATTGAGCTTCATTTTATGGTGAAAGGCCAGCGCAAGACTTACGTTATGAAAGGCGGTGTCCGCACCAGTTACTGTGCTACCGGAAATAACCTTTTTATCACCAGACCTTATGAGCTTCACACTACAGGACGTATTGCCCAGAACCGCTGCGAATTTTTTGCAATGCAGCTGGATCTGAAGGAGCACGATAATTTCCTTGGGCTGAACCAGCATTACAGCAATATTTTGTGCCATCGGCTTTTGAATATGGATCAGCACCTGTATCATGTAGGCAGTTCCCAGATTTCCATGCTGCGCACTGCCTTTAACCTGATTTCTTACGGAACAGAAGCCGACTCCATTGCCGGTGTCCAGTATCTGACCTGTGTACTTGCCAGCCTGAACTACCTGACTGCAGTTCCAGCCCAGGAAGAGATCACTGAACAGCTGAACAGTGACATCGGACATGCGCTGAAATACATTGAGCAGAATATTGAAAGTCCCATTACTCTTCAGGAGCTTGCCCAGGCATCCAACTATTCTCTTTCCCGTTTTAAAGCCAAATTTAAAGAGGAACTGGGAATTACTCCTGCTGAATACATTACCCTCCAGAAAATGGACCGGGCACAGATGCTTCTGAAGACCACAGATGATTCCATTACAGACATTGCTTACCAGCTGGGCTTTTCTTCCAGCAATTACTTCTGCTCTGTTTTCAAAAAGACTCTGAGCTACAGCCCGGCGGCATACCGCAAAAGTTTTTCCCAGTCATAGAAAATGCTGCAAAATCATTGCAAAAATGATTTTGCAGCATTTTTTATTCCGCGTCCAGAGCGTGTTTGAAAAATCATTCCCACAATCTGCGCTCCCTGCTTTGCGGTATATTTTCCCTGATTCAGCTGCGGCAGCTGAATCAGGGCTTAATACTCTTACTATTCACTGGCTTTGCAATATCACCTGTTTAATTGATTGCAAAGGTCTGCTGTGTATCATAAAATCCGTCCTGATACATGACGTAGATTTCATAATTATCTGCATTCATTCCCTGAAGCGGCACCGGAATGTTTTCATAGAAATCCAGATAGGTGTCCATATGCAAACGAACCTCTGTTGTATCATAAACATAAGTGTTCTTCTCCCCTTTGAAAATGATCTGGGAGATCTGATGATCATAAGTGCCTATATAGAGCACTTTTCCTGTGATGTTATATGTCAGGGTATCTGCCGGAAGCACCTGATCCGGTTTCTTGTTCC
>ENA-OPAO01001868-OPAO01001868.1-human-gut-metagenome-genome-assembly--contig:-NODE-1868-length-13478-cov-5.144603_pt1 | contig 13478 bp, 8 predicted proteins | sample MGYA00241054_ERZ501424 | MGnify/ENA primary metagenome ERZ501424 (study PRJEB25962, sample SAMEA2042623) | human gut metagenome | biome: human gut; feature: human-associated habitat; material: faeces...
ATCTGGAACTGGCACTGACCTTTTATCTGTATCTGAATGATATGGATGGAGATTTCCTGGATGATAACGGATATTCAAGGGAGGAAGTTTTGGAAGGTATGAAAGATCTTGCTTCAGACTGGGGTGTTACAGGATTAGAGGCTTTTTGAGAGAAAGGAAAAAGCATAGCATATGCGCAGAGAACAGACACTGGAAGAGATTTCGGATGGTAAATTATATGATTCTAATGATATGGTAAAGGCAGACTGCCATGACTGTGAAGGCTGCTGTGACTGTTGTCAGGGAATGGGAGATTCTGTGCTCCTGGATCCATATGATGTATACAGATTGTCGGCAGGATTACAGAAATCAGCAGAGCAGCTTTTACAGGAATATCTGGAACTGGGAGTGACAGATGGAAATATCCTTCCGCATCTTCGGATGACAGGAGTGAAGGAACAGTGTATATTCCTTAACAGTGAAGGACGCTGTCACATCCACTCTATTCGGCCGGGATTCTGCAGATTATTCCCGCTGGGAAGATTCTACGAGAATGGCAGTTTTAAATATATTCTTCAGATTCACGAATGTCCTAAAACAAACCGCAGTAAGATCAAGGTAAAGAAGTGGGTGGACACACCGGATCTGAAAAAATATGAGAAATTTGTAAATGACTGGCATTATTTTCTGCTGGATGTGCAGGAAGTACTGTACAATGCTGAGGATCCAGATCTGATCAGAAATCTGAACCTCTTTGTGGTGAACAGATTCTATCTCAAACCATATGATCAAAATCAGGATTTCTACATACAGTTTTATGAGAGACTGAAAGAAGGAAAAGAATTGCTGGCATTGGCGTAGGAGAGACATATGAGTTATCAGAACGAATGGCTTCTTTTTGAGGCAGAAGATGAGTTTGATGAAATTAAGCACAGAGAACCGACAGAGGAATTATTGTTCTATCGTGCAGTTGCAAGTGGAGATATAAAAACTGTTAAGAAGAATTGTGAACGGCAGAGATTTACAGAGTGTGATGGTGTGGGAGTACTGTCAAAGAATGCGGTCACAAATATGAAATATCATTTTGTTATCACTACCGCAATGATAACCAGACTCTGTAAACAAAATGGAATGGAGATGGAACAGGCATTTCGCTTGAGTGATTTTTATATTCAAAAGCTGGATGGCATTCATACAGTAGAAGAGGTTCAGAGCCTTCATGATGAGATGGTGATGGATTATACTGAAAAAATGCGCAGATATTTCAGAGACAACACTTATTCTAAACATATCAACGCAAGTAAAGAATACATTTATTCTCATATCAAAGAACGAATTACAATAGAAGATCTTGCAGATTCACTTGGAGTATCTGCGAGCTATCTCTCCAGATTATTTAAAAAAGAAACAGGAATATCGGTCAGTGCCTATATCCGCAGACAGAAGATAGAAATGGCGAAAAATCTTTTGCAGTACAGTGATTATCCGATCATTGAGATTGCAAACCGTCTTTCCTTTTCTTCCCAGAGCCATTTCATCCAGCAGTTTAGGGAAGTTACGGGAATGACACCGGGCAAATACAGGGATGAACATTATATGATACACTGGGATATAGAAAAAGAACTTTGTGTCGCATCAGAGTCGGAACTGAAAAAAGAACAGGATTAATCAAAATATTAAGATAAGTAAAACAGGCGGCTAGCTTACAGGGAATATAAATTTTCTGTAAGTCGGCCGCTTATTTTCATCTGGTAATATCGGGAGATTAAAGAGTTAATATGACTTCGTTCTTATCCTGAAGAAGTTTTTCAGGGATATAATTATCTGCTAATTTCTGTCCGTTAAGAACCAGACTGCAGCAGCCAGATTCTTTTTCGTTTGGATTTTCTACAGAGATATGAAGCTGTTTTCCACGGAAAACTTTCTCAATCTCAAAGTGTTTCCAGCTTTTTGGCACAGAAGGAGACAGTCGAAGTCCTTCAAGATCAGGGCGAAGCCCGAGGATACCTTCCACACATCCTACCATTACAGTAGAAGCAGTTCCTGTCAGCCAGTGAACATGAGAGCGTCCAAAGTGTTTGCTTGCTTTTCCCTCTGTGAACTGACCATAGCAGTATGGCTCAAGACGACGGATTTCGGCACAGTCATTCTGCGCAGCAGGAGAATTTTCCATAAAATAGGTAAAAGCACGTTCTCCATGACCGCGGAGTGCTTCAGCAAGAATCAGCCAGCCCTGGGATTGGGAGAAAATACCGGAGTTTTCTTTGGTACCCTGATTATAGATAACTGCCAGTGCACCATCGAAAGCATGTGCATGGTAAGGAGGATCCATAAGGATTGCGCCATATTCCGTATTCAGACGTTCATATACATTATTTAGTGCTGCGTCTCCCTGTTCCGGGGTAGCAAGACCACTGATAACTGCCCAGCTCTGAGGATTCAGCCACATATTTGCTTCAGGAGCAGCAGCTTCACCGATTCTTTCTCCTGATTCTGTATAACCACGTACGAAGCGGTCGTTATCCCAGCACAGTTCCTGAACTTTTTCGCCAAATGCTTTCTGAGTTTCTTCAAGATACTGTACATATTCTGTATCTTTTTTATATTCGGCAAAGATTTTCAGGATTGTCATTGCATAATAGAACTGTAAAGCAACAAAAGAAGATTCTCCGTTTGCACCCAGACGGAGACAGTCATTCCAGTCTGCATAAAGTCCGGCGGGCATTCCGTGAGGTCCAAGGTGATCAAGGGAGAAGGCAACTGCACGTTTCAGATGCTCGTATACAGTAGCTTCTTCTTTGTTGGCAAAAGGAATCACTTCATCAAGAAAAGCAGTGTTTCCGGTTTCTGAAATATATTTATATACAGTTGGGAAAAGCCATAATGCATCATCTGCACGGTAAGCCGGATGGCCGGTTTCCTGTACATAAGAAGCATCATCCGGAGTATCTTCTTTTCCAGGTGTGTGAGTAAACTTGACAAGAGGGAGTCCGCCACCGTTATTTACCTGCGCAGACAGCATGAAACGAATCTTTTCCAGTGCCATTTCCGGTGCCAGATGGATGATTCCCTGAATATCCTGTACAGTATCTCTGTATCCGTATCCATTTCTGAGTCCACAGTAAATGAAGGAAGCTGCACGGGACCAGATGAAAGTCATAAAACAGTTGTATGCGTTCCAGATATTAATCATAGTATCAAATTCCGGACTTGGAGTGCTGACTTTAAGATTATCAAGCTTACTGTTCCAGTCAGCTTTTAATGCTTCCAGTTCTTCTGCTACAGTTGGAGCCGGATTTTCGTAACATCTGATTACTTCAGCAGCTTCAGATGACGGTTTCATTCCAAGAAGAAAAGCAATTGTTCTGGTTTCACCTGCTTTAAGAGTTATTTTGCAGGAGAGAGCACCACAGGAGTTTTCATTATAGCTTGTCTTATCACCAAGATCACCACAGACAATACCTTCAGGGTTTCCATATCCATGGTAACTTCCGAGAAATTCATTTTTGTCCCCACAGTAAGAAGAAACCTCAGCACCTGCAAGTCCAAAGAAACGTTCTGTCACATTTTTCTCATCTACATTCTCATTTTCAGGAATTGCATCAAGATTTCCATGAATCTGCTGAGTAATTCTGTTTCCTTCGAACAGTGTACGAGAAATAAAAAGAGAGTACTGTAAATTAACCTGATCCTGTTCGTAATTGCTGTGGTTGGTAAACTCTGCATATCCGCTGAGAGTCAGGTTCCTTTCGTGATCAGAATGATTGGTCACAGATAATGCCCATACTTCATAACTTTTTCCAAGAGGAACATAGTAAAGGGCTTCTGAGTGAATATCGCTGTAGTCGGCAGAAATTTTTGTATAACCGATTCCGTGACGGCATTCGCTCTTATACTGAGCCAGATCTTTGCCTGCAGGCTGCCAGGATGCAGACCAGAAGTCTGATGATCTGTCATCGCGAATGTAAATGTAACGTCCCGGCTGGTCAAAGTTATTAAAAACATAGCGCAGGATACGTCCGTTTGCACCGGATTTTGCAAAACTGTAGCCCCCTGCATTATTGGAAATGATTGCACCGTACTCCGGGGAACCCAGATAGTTTACCCATGGTGCAGGTGTTGCCGGATTAGTAATCACGTATTCTCGGTTTTCATTGTCAAAATATCCGTATTTCATATAGTAAATCCTTTCTGTTAGAACAATATTTATAACTGCGCCTGTCGACTGCTTTTATGGAGGCTGAGCAGCTATTGTTTTCAGGCAAGTGTCACTGTAATTTCATGAAGATCAGAAGAGAGGTTGTTAATAAATTCTCTGGAGATCATAATATGGGAATCTTCTACGATTTCTATTGCTGTTTTGTCGCAGTCCGCAGCGGCGATATGATAAGAACCATAATCTTTTCTGTCTGTGTTTCGGTAGGTAACATGGAACTGTTTTCCTGCAAAAGTAACAGAGACAGAAGCAGTTCCTGCTTCATCGAACTGTTCTGCCAGAAGTTTTGGATGAACCAGAAGGTTTCCGAAAACTCCACGGACACCAAAGACCTCTGTGATCATGGTAAAAAGATACCAGCTTGCAGCACCTGTCAGATAATGATACATGCCACGTCCGTCTGAACGGAAATATTCAGGAATTCCCGGGTAAATATGGCTGGTATCAAAGTCGAGAGCTGTATCAGACAGAGAACGCAATGCTTTCCAGCCTTCTTTTGCAAAGCCTCTCTGATATAAGGCATTTGCATACATAACTGCCATATGAGAGAAAACAGCACCGTTTTCTTTTTCGCCATAAGCGAAACCGAACATACGTCCCATATCAAACTTCAGTTCCTGAAAATCTGTGTTCAGGCGGTAACCGCCAATTTCTTTTCTGTAAAGATAATGATCTGCGCTTTTTACGATTTTCCTGATCTGCGCATCAGTGGCAACATTTCCCATAATAGAGAAAACCTGGCCTGTGAGCATCATACGCACCTGTTCATGGTGGAAACCTTCCACTGCCTCTCCATGATTATCGTAATAGCTGTTATACCATCCTTCTTCGCTGTCTTTGCCATCAATCCATTCCTGTGAACGGATATGATCTGTCAGCCAGTTGGATTTCTGGATCAGGTTGGCAGCAAGTGTGGAGAGAAAGAAGTTTTTCTTTCTGCCGCTTAGGTTATGCCTGCAACTTTTGGCATATTCAGTAAGAATCTTTTTCTTTTCAGATACACTGTCAAACATATCTGTCTGGTCGTTCAGCAGGATTTCAATTTCCTCTGACAGCGGGATACTGGTTTCGCCTGCAGATTCCATAAGGCGTAATATGGAAGCAAGAGTATGGAGATTGCCCGCATAAGCACAGGTAAAGGCAACACTTTCACCATTTTCTGCTGCCATATCCAGGGCATCGTTCCAGTCAGCTCCGCGGAGACGGTAAATATTATGAACACCTACATCATAAAAAGCGGCAAGCTGCTGGATCAGAATGTGCTCCAGAACACTTCCGGTATATACCTGACCGTCTTCGGTGCGCTGTTTATTTCCATATGCGTCATTCCAGAGAGTATCAATTTCTGTGCCGCGCATGGTTTGTGCATCTTTAAAATAAGGAACCTGTTTCTTAAGGATCTCTATATCTCCGGTCTGATTAATATAAAGACTGGTCGTGATTAGCGGCCAGAGTGCATGATCCATCCATACACGTGCGATTCCGTTTCTGTCAGCGATAAAATTGCCGTCACCGTCTCCGATAATAGTAGCATTTGTACCATCAATACGTACGCCGCCATAATTCTTTTCAATCATGGCACCTACATTCTGAGGATTCATCAGCAGAAGAGAAAGACAATCCTGCCACAGATCACGCCATCCGCGTCCACCACGTCCGTAATCATGATGAGGAAGGAAAGAACAGCCAAATAAACGGCGCAGGAATGGCTGGAAACTTACCCATTTCATATAACTGTCAAAGTCAGGATCCTGTGTGTGGAAGTCAACGTTTACCTGTTTTTTCCAGTAAATTCTGGTTTCTTCCAGTGCATTTTTTACTTTATCGGAAGTATTGTATTTTTCAAAAATATTTTCAATTTCTTCTTTACTGTCGGCAATACCTGATAATAAAATAAAGTCTGTTTTTTCACCGGGAGCCAGTGTGAAAGATGAGAAACAGAAAGCACCCATTGCTTCCTTTCCTGCTGCCAGACTGTGTGCGGGAACTCCTTTATATCCTTCATATACTGTGCGTGGATGTGTATAGGTACCACCTTCTCCGATAAAATCTTCTACAGTCGGATAATAGGAAATCGGATTTTCTCCCTTTCCGGAACAGCCATTTACATAATAGATTTTATGATTTGGCTGATGTCCCCGCTCGTCAAATGACATGGTGGGGCAGACGTTGATTCCATGTTCTGTTGTCTCGATACGATGGAGCATGGAAGTGACATTTCGATGATCACGAATGTTATCCGCACTTCTTCCGTAAACAGGAATTGCACCATATGCAGTAAATTTCTGTACAGTATCTGTCTGGTTTTCAACCGTCACATACATAATCTCCACATTATCACTTTTGGGGATAAAAGAAGTAACTGTGGAGATGAGCCCAAGTTCTCTGGAAGTCCTTTTCAAAGTCTGCCACATGAATCCGGCGGTTAGTTCACTGTCTTCCTGCCTGTCAGTAAAACGGTCGGCTTCCTGCTGAGCAGAGGAACCTGTTACTGAATAAGGAATGTGTCCTTCTTTTACGATCCAGAAATTTCTGGAAGAACGATTGTTATGAAGATTTTCGGAACTGACCGGTTCCAGCAGGAAGGTATCCTGATCAATTTTGCTGTCACCTCCAAGCACTGGTGTGACGGAACTTTTCAGACCTGCTTCTGATGCAAGAGGAAAATAAAGATAACTGGTATTTTCCGGTCTGTTCACACAAAAGCTTCCATGATTATCAATAAACTTAATATGTTTCAACATTTTTCTCCTTCCATAAATATTGTATGGAAATTATATCGGAAATGAGATCTTTCGGAAATAAGAAACATGAAGTAAGTATCAGAATCATGACATAAAATAACACAATTTCAGAAAAATATATGAGCAGGTAATGAATCAGATTGCGAATATTCATCTGGCTGATCTATAGAAAAATGGTACTTTTTATACAAAAATACTAATAAAAAACAGAAAGATTATGATTTTAGGAAAGATTTCCTTATTAAATGACAAAATCTGTCTGTATATAAAAAGAACACAATGAGGTCATGAATCTGACATTTTGGTGGAAATTATAATATACCTGAAAAGCAGCTTAAGCTATAATCTGATACATCAGGTGAGGCAAGAAACTCACAAAGAGAAAAAAAGAAAAAGGAGGGCTTTTTTAATGAAAAAGAAAGCATTAGCTGTTTTACTTACAGCATCCGTAATTGCAGGTACAATGGGCGGAACCGCTACAATCGTACATGCAGATGAAGAAGGAAAAGTAATCAATATTTATTCCTGGAATGATGAATTCCGTCAGCGTCTGGAAGCAGTATATCCTGAAGTAAAAGAAACATCCAAAGACGGAACAGTAACAACATTAAAGGATGGAACAGAAATTCACTGGATCATAAATCCAAATCAGGATGGTGTTTATCAGCAGAAACTTGATGAAGCTCTTATGAATCAGGCTGATGCATCAGCAGATGATAAGGTAGATATCTTCTTATCAGAAACAGATTATGTATACAAATATACAGATGCAGCAGCGGATGTGGCAATGCCTCTGACAGATCTTGGAATTGATCCTGACAAAGATCTTGCAGATCAGTATGACTTTACAAAAACAACTGCATCTGATGCAGATGGAGTACAGAGAGGATCTACATGGCAGTGCTGCCCTGGACTTCTTGTATATCGTCGTGATATTGCCAAAGATGTGTTCGGAACCGACGATCCTGAAGAAGTAGGCAAGAAAATGAAAGACTGGGATACAGCAAAAGCTACAGCTGAAGAACTGAAAGCAAAAGGATATTACACATTTGCTTCTTATGCTGATACATTCAGACTGTATGGAAACAGCATTTCCCAGCCATGGGTAGAAGACGGTGCAACAACTGTTAACGTAGACCAGCAGGTAATGAACTGGATCAAAGATTCCAAAGAATGGCTGGATGCAGGATACCTGAACAAAACTGTAAAAGGTCAGTGGAATGATGACTGGAACAAAGCTATGGGATCTGAATCCAAAGTATTTGCATTCCTCTTCCCGGCATGGGGAATTGACTTTACATTGAAACCAAACTGGGATGGAGAAGACGGAGAATGGGCTGTTACAAATCCACCACAGGAATACAATTGGGGCGGTTCTTACATCCATGCAGCAACAGGAACAGATAATCCGGAACATGCAAAAGATATCATTCTTGCACTGACAGGAAATAAGGACAATTTATTAAAGATTTCCAAAGATTATTCTGACTTTACAAATACAAAGAGTGGTATGCAGGAAGTTGCAAAAGATGATACTTTCGCATCTGACTTCCTTGGCGGACAGAATCCATTTACATATTTCTCACCGGTTGCAGAGAACATCAAGATCGCACCACTTTCTGCTTATGACCAGGGCTGCGTAGAACTGATCCAGAACGCTTTCAGCGATTACTTCCAGGGTCAGGTAGACTATGACAAAGCAAAATCAAACTTTGAAACAGCAATCAAAGAACGTTATCCGGAAATCCAGGAAGTTAACTGGGCTGAATAATAAACGCTTTTGAATTGACAGTTAAAAAGTTTCAGGTGTAAATAACCTGTACAGATGCATTTGTATTTGCCAGGCACGCATGAAAGAGATGTGTGTCTGGCACTAATATGTAAAGGAAGGAATGCTGAACTATGAAAAAAAAGAAAAGCATCAGCTATGCAAAATGGGGATACATCTTTATCCTTCCATTTTTTATAACTTTTTTAATCTTTTCTTTGATTCCGCTGGTAGATACTGTACGTTATAGTTTCTATGAATATTATCGTTCAGGAATTAAAGAAATCGGACCGAATTTTATTGGAATTGCAAACTATCTGAGTCTGTTGAAGTCAGATATGCTCAAATACAGTACTAATACGCTGATTCTGTGGGTAATCGGATTTGTACCGCAGATCGTGATCGCACTGGTTCTGGCATGCTGGTTTACAGATGCGCGTCTGAAGATCCATGGACAGCAGTTTTTCAAGGTTGTTATTTATCTTCCTAACCTGATCATGGCTTCTGCGTTTGCATTATTGTTCTTTACCATGTTCTCTACCAACGGACCGATTAACTCTATTCTGATGTCTCTGGGATGGGTTAAAAAACCGATAGATTTCCTGGGTTCTGTAATCGGAACCAGATCTCTGGTCGGATTTATGAACTTCCTGATGTGGTTTGGTAATACAACAATTATGCTGATGGCTGCTGTTATGGGTATCAGTATGGATATTTTTGAAGCATCTGAACTGGATGGCTGTAACAGTATCAAGAGATTTTTCTATATCACACTGCCGCTGATCCGTCCGATCCTTGCTTATACACTGATCACATCTATCATCGGTGGTCTTCAGATGTTCGATGTTCCTCAGATTCTTACAAATGGACAGGGAAATCCAGACCGTACATCTATGACTCTGATCATGTTCCTGAACAGCCACTTAAAGAGCAAGAACTATGGTATGGCAGGTGCACTGTCCGTATATCTGTTTATTGTCAGCGGTATTTTATGTATGATCGTATATAAGATGACAAATGACACAGACCCGGATGGTTCCAAGAAAGCTGCAAAGAAAAAAGCAAAAGAAGAAAGAAGGAGGAGATAAACTATGAAATCAAATACATCAGGTCGTGTGCGCAGTATTTTTGTTCATCTTGTGCTGATCTTTTTATCCTTCCTGTGTCTGTTTTTCTTTTACATTCTGATTGTAAATGCAACACGTTCCCATGCGGATCTGCAGAAAGGATTTTCAGCACTTCCCGGAAAATATTTTCTTGAGAATCTGAAGAATGTGGCAAATGACGGAAGTTTCCCGATGTTCCGCGGTATTCTTAACAGTGTTGTTGTATCTTCCTGCAGTGCTGCACTTTGTACATATTTTTCTTCTTTGACAGCTTATGGTCTATATGCTTATGATTTTAAAATGAAGAAAGCAGCTTTTACCTTTATTATGGCAATTCTTGTTATGCCTACACAGGTAACAGCAATGGGATTTTTACGACTGATCACAAAGATGGGAATGTATGACTCTTTACTTCCGCTGATCATTCCATCCATTGCATCTCCGGCAGTCTTTTACTTTATGTACAGTTACCTTCAGTCTTCCCTTCCTTTATCCCTTGTGGAAGCGGCAAGAATTGATGGCTCCGGAGAATTCAGAACCTTTAACAGTATTGTACTTCCGATCATGAAACCGGCAGTAGCAGTACAGGCAATCTTTACTTTCGTAGGATCCTGGAACAATTACTTCGTTCCTGCCCTGATCATTCAGTCAAAGAGCAAAATGACAGTGCCGATCCTGATTGCAACTCTGCGTGGTGCTGATTATATGAACTTTGATATGGGTAAAATTTACATGATGATCACTGTTGCGATCGTGCCAATCATTATTGTATATCTGCTTTTATCCAAATACATTATTGCAGGTGTAACACTTGGTGGTGTAAAAGAATAATGAGAATTAAGAACCCCCATAGAGAGAATGCTATGGAGGTTCTTTTCATGAGAATTATAATATTAAAAACAGGAGTATAATTATATGAAGAAATGGATTTACAGTGGAACTAGAGAAGAACAGCCGTCAGAGAGAGAACTGATGCATGGAAAGCTTGCCAGAAAAGCGGCGTCAGAAGGCATTGTTCTGCTGAAAAATGAAGGAATCCTTCCATTAAAGAAAGATACAGCTGCTGCACTTCTTGGGTATGGAGCAGAGAAAACCGTAAAGGGTGGAATTGGTTCTGGAGATGTTAACAACAGAAAGAATATTTCTATTTATCAGGGACTGAAAGAAGCAGGAGTAAAAATTGTAAGCGAAGACTGGATCAGCGATTATCACAATCGCTATGAGCAGGCGAGAGAGGCGTGGAAAGAAAAAGTTCTGGAAGAAGCTAAGAAAGTAGATAATCCTTTTGATGCCTATGCAGAGAATCCTTTTGCAATGCCGCTGGGACGTAAGGTGGCAGAGGAAGATATCTGTGAAGCAGATGTGGTGATTTATGTGATCAGTCGTATTTCAGGAGAAGGAAAAGACCGCCGCAAAGTAAAGGGAGATTACTATTTAAGCGAGAGAGAAGAGGAAGATTTACGTTATCTTGCAGAAATGAACAAACCTGTGATCCTTATTCTTAATGCAGGTGGTCCTGTGGAGCTGACAGATATTCTGGAACAGACAGACAATATAAAAGGAATCTTAAATATTTCTCAGCTTGGTCAGGAAGGGGGAGATGCCCTGGCTGATGTACTTCTGGGAAAAGAAGTGCCGGGCGGTAAACTGACAACAACCTGGGCAAGGCGATACGAGGATTATCCGGCTTCAGAAGAGTATGGGTATCTGAATGGCAATCTGGAAAAGGAAAAATACAAAGAAGGTATTTATGTAGGTTACAGATATTTTGACAGCTTTGACAAAAAGGTGATGTTTCCGTTTGGGTTTGGTCTTTCTTATACTATGTTTGAGATGAAGTGTTGTAGCATAAATATGGAAGAAAGTAAGATCAGAGCAGAGGTTCAGGTTACAAATACAGGAAATGAATATGCTGGTAAAGAAGTGGTACAGATTTATGTTACGCTTCCGCAGACAGAACTGGAAAAAGAGTATAAGAGACTGGCAGGTTTTGCAAAAACCAGAATTCTGAAGCCGGGAGAAACACAAACACTTACTGTTGAGATTCCACAGAAACAACTGGCTTCTTTCAATGAGGAAACACATACATGGATAGTGGAAAAAGGCAAATATGGCATTCTGGTCGGAAACAGTTCAGACAAACTGAAACTGGAAGCAGTTCTGGTAGTTTCAGATGATACAGTACTGGAACAGATGGATAAAATCTGCCCGCTTCAGGAAGAACTGGAACAGATTCATTTGACAAAAGAATTGAAAGAAAAATCTGTGCAGAGACAGGAAAAACTGATAACAGCGCAGGTTCCGGAATATTATTTTAAACCTGCGATGATACCGGCAAAATCGGAAAATGCCGGAAAAAATCAGGAAAATCTGACAGAGGAAGAAAAAAGATTTGTTTCTGTTCTGGAAGACAGAACTACAGAAGAGCTGATTCCTCTGCTTTATGGAAAGATTTCAGAGAATATCAGTACTCTTGGTGCAGCAGGGATTCGAGTACCGGGATCAGCAGGTGAAACCTGCGGTACTTTGGAAGAGGATGGAATCCCGTCTCTTGTTATGGCGGACGGTCCGGCAGGTATCCGCCTCAGACAGTGGTATGAGGTAGATAAAGAGACAGACAGCATCTATGAAATGGGAGTTCTTGGTTCACTGGAAAATGGAATTCTGGAACCTGGTGTGCATCATGAGAATGCAGACACTTATTATCAGTACTGTACTGCTTTTCCGGTAGGAACAGCACTGGCACAGACCTGGGATACAGATCTCATGACAGAGTTTGGAAAAGCAATCGCAGAAGAAATGGAAGAATTTCATGTAAATCTGTGGCTTGCACCGGGTATGAATATTCACAGAAACCCATTATGTGGAAGAAATTATGAATATTATTCAGAAGATCCATATCTGTCAGGGATGCTGGCAGCAGCAGTGATCCGGGGTGTTCAGAGCAAGTCAGGATGTGGCGTAACAATCAAGCATTTTGCATGTAATAATCAGGAAGATAACCGCATGGGTGTTGACTCCTGCGTATCCGAACGTGCGCTCAGAGAAATCTATCTCCGCGGATTTGAAATTGCAGTAAAAGAAGGAAATCCTGTTTCTATTATGACTTCCTATAATCTTATCAACGGTATTCATGCGGCGAACAGCAAAGATCTGTGCATGACAGTTGCCAGAAAAGAATGGGGATTTGACGGAGCAATTATGTCAGACTGGAACACAACAGTTCCGGAAGATGGAAGCGTTCCATGGAAATGTGTGGCAGCAGGCAATGACATTATCATGCCTGGAAATCCGGATGATGATAAGAATATTCGCCAGGCATATAAAGAAGGTAAACTTACAGAAGAAGAAATCCGAAATTGTGCCGGACATCTGGTATCTATGATCCGTAGATTAGAGCGTACAGATTGTTGAAATGATTTTTCAAACATGCTCTAAATGAAAACAGATAGAATTCTGGCATATGCTGAAAATACAGTAATGAGAGGACAATATTAATTATTAAAATCAATCGGAAGACCATCAGAGGCCTTCCGATTGATTTAGTGCTCATAATAACTGGATTTTTTATTTGCATCAGCAGATTTTCAGCAGATTTTCAAAGGAGAAAATCTCTTTTTCAGACATTAATTCTTCAAATCTGTTCAGGTTAAGATCTGAGTGTT